>Ga0070730_10002112_pt1 | contig 18319 bp, 25 predicted proteins | sample Coa_R1_3_FD_66447 | JGI IMG/M metagenome (GOLD analysis project Ga0070730, IMG submission 66447) | Surface soil microbial communities from Centralia Pennsylvania, which are recovering from an underground coalmine fire - Coalmine... | ecosystem: Environmental > Terrestrial > Soil > Unclassified ... | reverse complement strand
GGGTTTCAGCCGGCCAAACACATCGCCAAAGGTGTCGTGGGAGGGGATGCCACTGGGCAGCGGCAAGTACTGGCGCAGCCAATCCAGCTTGGCGTTACCCCACGCTTCTACATCCACCCAATCGTCGGCGCCGCAGATCACCGCGCAAATAGCTATCACAATGAGGTCCAAGAGTTCATATCGGCGCGTGCGTTCAACCCGCGGGTCTTCGATATCGGCAAAATACGTCTGAAAGCTGGCCAGCGCTGTCGGCGGCATCGGTCATCCTTCCTTTAAACCGGTAAGATGACCCCAATCTTCTCATACCCGCCCTACCCCAAATAAGACGCGATTGCCCTGGGTGCATTTGCCTTTCGTGGTCGCTGGTAGGGGCGAAGCATCCGCACCAGCCGGTTGGGCCGAACGCGCACCGTTGACGCGGATGCTTCGCCCTTACGGCCAAAATTCCCAAATGCACTCGCCGATCAGACCTTTGCCAACACCGGCTCGTGCCCATTGCTGGCAGGGGCTGCGGCCAGGATAGTGGCGATTTCGTCCGCCTCGATCGTCTCGATCTCGAACAGGCGCGCGGCCAGGTGATCGAGCGCCAGGCGGTGGGTCTCCAACAGTTGGCGGGCGCGCGCCACCGCCTCTTCCACCAGCCGCCGCGTCTCCACGTCCACCGTGGCCGAGGTCGCCTGGCTCACGCGGGCGTCCAGCCCAATGGCCTGTCCCAGGTAGGCAGCTTGCGGGTCGGCGGCCAGGCGCACCGGCCCCAGCGCCGGGCTCATGCCATACTCGGTCACCATGCGCCGGGCCACGTCAGTGGCGCGGGTCAGGTCGTCGGCCCCGCCGGTGGAGATTTCGTTGAACGCGATGCTCTCGGCCACCCGCCCGCCCAGCAAAACCATCAGCCGCGAATTTAGCTCCAGCTCGCCCAGCAAGAAGCGGTCTTCGGTGGGGCGCTGCCAGGTATAGCCCAGCGCGCGGCCGCGGGGCACGATGGTCACTTTGTGCACCGGGTCCATGCCGGGCAGCAGGCTGGCCAGCAGGGCGTGGCCGGCCTCGTGTATCGCCACAGTCTCCTTCTCGTGCGGGTTCATCACCCGCGTGCGGCGTTCCGATCCGGCCATCACGCGCTCGATGGCCTCGTCGAAGTCGCTCATCTCCACCGCCGCTTTCTCGCGCCGGGCGGCCACCAGCGCGGCCTCGTTGACGATGTTGGCCAGGTCGGCGCCCGAGAAGCCGGGCGTGATGCGCGCAATCGCGGCCAGGTCCAGCCCGGCGGCCAGCACCACCCCGCGCGCGTGGATGCGCAAGATTTCCTCGCGTCCGGCCAGGTCGGCCAGGTCCACTGTCACCTGCCGGTCGAAGCGGCCGGGGCGCAGCAGGGCCGGGTCGAGCACTTCGGGCCGGTTGGTAGCGGCCATTAAAATCACCCCGCGCGAGGTCTCAAAGCCGTCCATCTCAGCCAGCAGTTGGTTGAGGGTTTGCTCGCGCTCCTCGTGCACCCCCAGCGCGCCGGCGCCGCCGCGCCGCCCGCCAATGGCGTCGATCTCGTCGATAAAGACGATGCACGGCGCGGCTTTCTTGGCCTGGTCAAACAGGTCGCGCACGCGGCTGGCGCCTACGCCCACGAACATCTCCACAAATTCGGCGCCGCTGATGGAAAAGAACGGCACGCCGGCCTCGCCGGCCGTGGCCTTGGCCAGCAGGGTTTTGCCCGTGCCCGGCGGCCCGATCAGCAGCACGCCCTTGGGCATTTTGCCGCCCAGCCGCTGGAAGTGCGCCGGGTTTTGTAGGAACTCGATCACCTCGCGCAGGTCGGTGGCGGCTTCGCCCACCCCGCCCACATCCTGGAAGGTGACGCCGGTCTGCTTGCCCTGGATGGCGCGCGCCTTGCTCTTGCCGAATGAGAAGATCCCGCCCGCCCCGCCCGGGCCGCCTTTCATGCGCGCGCTCATCCAATACCACAGTCCGGCAATGAGCGCGATCGGCAACACCCAACTGATCAACGTGGCCAGCAGACCGCCGTTATCGGTCAGTTGGCCCTGGACGACGACGTTGTGCGCTTCCAGGTCGGCCAGCAGCGTGGTGTCTTCCACCCGCACCGTATAGAACGACGTGCCATCCTTGCGCAGGCCGGTGATCTGCGTGTCGCTGACCATGACGCTGGCAATGCTGCCGGCGCGCACCGCGGCCTTGAAATCGCTGTAGTTGATCTCGACCGATTTGGCCAACAGCGGCTGGACGACGAGCTGCCCCACCAAAAAGATGACCACGATCACGCCCAGCATAATGATGCCGGAATACTTCATCCGCGGCGTGAGGCGCGGCTTCTCTTCGATGGGTGCTTGATTGCTATTCATGCGTTACCTTCCAACTTTGCTCAAATCGATATAACCACGCTCAACATCGGTGTGCACCAATTGGACGCGCAGCCGCTGCCCCACGTCCAGCCCCTGGGCCCCGCTCACCAGCTTGCCTTCCACCGGCAGTTGGGTCAGCCGCACCCAGGTGCCCTTGTCCGAGGCCCCGGTGACGATGGCGTCGAACTGCTGGCCAATCTTTGATTGGAGCATCAAGGCGGCCGCGGATTTCGCCACCTGCCGCTCCACCTTGCGGGCCTCGTCTTCCTGATTGGTGCAGTGCTGGGCCATCTGGTCCAGGTCATCGTCGGAGTAGCTCGGCGCTGCCCCGGCCAGCGCGGCTTTCAGCAGCCGCTGGGTGATCACGTCTGGAAAGCGCCGGTTGGGGGCCGTGGAGTGGGCATAGTCGTCCACCGCCAGCCCGAAATGCCCGCCGGCGTCCTGGCCCGGGCGCTCGACCACATATTCCCCCGCGCCCAACAGCTTGATGACGCTCAGCGACAGATCGGGAAAACGCTCCGGGTCGGCGGCCTTGGCCGCGACCAGGAACGCTTCCAGCGCTTTCGAGTCGGGCTCGGCTGGCAGTTCCTGGTGGTGCTCGGCCGCCAGCGCCACGATCCGGTCCCAGCGTTTGGGGGTGCGCAGCACCCGCCGCAGCGACGGGAACGACTTGGACGCCAGATAACGGGCGGTGACACCATTGGCGGCGATCATAAAGTCTTCAATCAGATACTTGGCCCGGTTAGGCTGCTCCACGTCAAAGCGCTCAATCGCGTCGTGGTCAAACACCGGGTGGGCCTCGATGGTCTCCAGGCTCAGCGCACCATGTGTGTGCCGGATGGCCTTGAGCTTTTGGGCCGCCTGGTCCTGCAGCCGCAGGTTGTCGGCCAGGCCATCCACTTTGCCAATCTCGGCCGGCATTGGCCCGCGGCCTTCCAGCCAGGCGCCCACGCTGTTGTAGGCCAGCTTGGCCTGGTTGCGAACCGTGGCGCGATACAGGCTCGAACCCGTCAGCGCGCCGCCGGCGTCGATCACGATTTCAACTACCACGGCCAGGCGGTCGCTCTGGTCGTTGAGCGAGGTCAGATCGGTGGAGAGTTTGCTGGGCAGCATGGGGAAAATTTGCCCGGCGGTGTAGACCGAGGTGGTGTTTTGGCGGGCCTGGTCGTCCAGCGCGGAGCCTTGCTTGACCAGCGCGTCCACCTCGGCCACGGCCACCAGCAGCCTGGCCGCGCCGCCCGGCAGCGCTTCGGCCACGGTCAGTTGGTCCAAATCGCGCGAGTCGTCATTGTCGATGGAGCACCACAGCCGGCCGCGCAGGTCGCGCGTGGCGGCATCCACGGCTGGGCCGGAGATGGCGTTCAGCTCGGCGACGGCCCGCGGCGCGAAATCGGGCCGAAAGCCGTGCTCCAACATCACCCGGTGGGCGATGCGCGCCAGTGTGGTGCGGTGTTGCCCTCGCTCGTCATTTGTCGCCATCGTTTGCCTGCCTCCTGAACGCGGCCCGGCCCGGCCAATCCGGCCAACCATCGCCGCCACCATATGGAGATCTGAGTTCCGTTTTGTGACTGGCCCCTTGATCAGACTGCGTCGGCGAAATGCTCGCGCACTTTGGCGGCGATCTGGGGATCGGTCAGTTTATCGACGGTTTCAACCCCCACCACCCGCCCGCCCAGATTCTCACGCTCCAGTCGTTTGACCAACTCGCCTTTCGCCTCGCCTGGCCCAAAGATCAAGATCGAGTCGGCGGCTCGCAGCGCGCTGATAACCTCCTCAAAGAATTGGTTGAGGTGGTTGGTAAAGCGCCGGTCGCGATTGTCTTCCGCCGTGCTGGTCTCCGCGCCGCCGCCAAAGCGAACGTGTTTCTCCATGCCGGAATTGACCCGCTTGATTTCCTCGACCTCACCCGCCAGGGTCACAATCGTGGCCTCGCGGTGGTCAATCCATAGACCCATCAAAGTGCTCATTTGAGTTTTCCTCCATCATGGGATATTGGAATATCGACTGGGCTTGATTTCCCGTGACTTTATCCATGTGAAGATAATGCCCAAGACGATAGCAAAACGGAATGAGGTTTCCCAGTCCACGGTGCTTTGTCCTCGCAGAATGAGGTTCGACAGAAATGTCACCATCGCAGTCGTCACCAGGGATACTGCGAACACGGTTACAAAGTCAACGGCCAGTTTCTTAATGTTCATTTTTCACCCTCCTTTTCAGAAAACCTGCCTAGTTACCCAAATGGATATCGCCAGAATTAGTTTCATTCAGTCCGGCCGCGGCGGCTTCGATGCATTGGCCTTTAGCTGCTGGCCAGGGCTGAGCCGGTTCTCAGCGGCGCTGCCCTGCCCGCGCGGCCGGGTGGTGTGCATCTTTAGCCACCGCCCAAGACCCCAAAGGCCCAGCACGGCCAAAGCCAAAATAAAAGCCGGCCGGCCCCAATTCCATACGAATTCGATCGGTCCCTGGTTTTGCGCCTGGCGCTGATCGGTGAGCCGCTGCGTGATCGCGGCCGCCGCTTGCGTTTGCTCGTCCATCGCGCGCGCCAGGCTGGTAGCCGTGCCGCCCACCCGGCCGCCCATCCATTGCTGCGTGCCGGTGGCCGCCGCGCTCTGCGTATCCACTAAGGCCGCCACTCGCAGGCGCATCTGCACCTGGGTCTGCTGCGCGGCGGCCTGGGTCAGGGCGCTGCTCTGGGTCGAGCTGGCGGCGTTGAAGGTGGCCAGGGCCGCGGCCCGCAGCACGCTGGCGGTGCCAGCGGCCTGAGCCTGCAGGTCGCTGGCGTTCTGGCTGTCTTCGGTCAGCGCGGCGCCTTGGGTCGAGCCGGCCGCGTTGAAGGTAGCCAGGGCGTGCGCCCGCAGAATGTCGGCCGTGGCCGCGGCCTGAGCCTGCAGGGCGATGCCGCCAATCTCTTCCTGCACAATAGCCGCGGCCTGCGTGGCGGTGCCGGCGTTTGCGGACGCCAGGGCCTGGGCTTTTTCAATATCGGCGGTGGCCGACGCCTGGGCATTGCGGGCGCTGGCATCAATATTTTCTTGGGTCAGGGCCGAGACCGGGGTCACCTGGGGGCAGGTTGGGCAAGGGCTGGCGGGGATCGGCGTCCCGGTGGCAGCGGGCACGAGCACTGGCGCCGGCACAGCGTTGCAGGCCGCCAGAGCCAGCAGCGTGGCGGCCGCGGCCAGTAGAGTGGTGACCAGTGGCCCGTTACGCGGCATGGGGCGCCGGCGCGCTGTCGTTGGCGCGCGCGATCACCGGCCGGGCGCGCAGCAGGCGGCAGGCGGCCAACCTCGATCGGCTGCCGCGTGTTTCTGGCCGCTCCGCGTTGTTGACCGGTGCAATTTCGGAAACGACGTCCCGAAACATAACGACCTCCTATGGGCCGCTCCTATCGTACAACCTCAATCCCCTTCTGATGCAGCCGCCTGTACATTACGTCCGTCACAGGCCCCAACAATTGGTGGCGGAGTTTTTTGCCATTTTTCCCACGAAGGGCCAACCCCTCGCCGGCTGTCCTGAATGGCACTACTGTCCCGCTGGCTTACCGCCCCTCTCCCGCGCGAGCCTTCGGCGCAGCCTTCGAGCCGTATGGCGAAGACGCCGCGCGTGGGAGACGCGTCCCCCGGAACGCCGTGGAGCGGGTAGGGGGTGAGGTCGCCCGGCCGGCCAGCCGCCTACGATTGCGACGCCTCACCGGCGACATGTTGGGGCCGCCACACGCCTACGTGTGCGCCCTAACCCGTTGAGTGGCGAGCCAAGCGCCGCCGCTGGATCAGCTCGATACTGGTGTAAACCAGCGCGCCCCAGGCCAGCCCAAACGAGTAACCCGCCAGCACGTCAGTCGGGTAATGCGCGCCCATATACAAGCGGCTAAAGCCCACCAGCAAAATAATGAACAGCGCGTCCAGCACCGCCAGCAGACGCCAGCGCCAGGACGACAGGCGCGGGAGTAATAGCAGCAGGATCAGGCCATACAACAGCATCGACGTCATCGAATGGCCGCTGGGGAAACCCGGCCCCGGCAGCGGGTCGAGCGGATCGACCCAGACCGGCCGGTGCCGCCCGAAAAAGCCCGACAGCACTTCAAACCAGATGTTGCCGCCAATCACGCCGATGAGCAGCATGCTGAACGCCTGCCAGTGGCGTTTCCACAGCCAGATCAGGCCGAGCAGAATCGTGATGATCAGTGCGGTCTCGCGGCCCAGCGTGCCGCTGAAGCGCATGAGATCAAAGGTCAGCCAAAAATCATGCGTGGCGCGCGCGTGCAGGGTTGTGTCGATGGGCAGGTCCCAGGCCAGCAGCGGTCCGTTGGTGCGCACGTTCACGGCCAGTAGGCCGAACAGCACCCCGCCCAGCAGCAGCAGGCCCACGCCAACCGCCGGGAAGCGTGCCAGCAAACCCACTGGCGCCGGCTGGCTCACGCGGCCGTGCGGTACAGCCTCTGTCGTCGCGGACGTCGTCGTGTCGGGGACGGTGGCAGTCATAAACAATCCTCTTCTAAGTTGGCCGAGCGGCGCCCGGCCATCAGGCGGACCGGCCGCCGCCGATTTTGTTCCACTTGGCGCACATCGCTGAATACGCGCCAAAAAGAATCAGGCCAATGGCGACCGCACCCAGCAGTATCTCACCATACGGGGCATGCGCCAGGGCGGCCAGGGCGCCATCGAAGCCCTGAGCCTGTTTGGCGCCGACTGCGAAGGCGGTTTGGAGAATGATCACGCCGATCAGGGCAAAGACGATGCCGCGCGCCGCGAAACCCAGCCGCCCGGTCCAGATGGAGATTTTGATCTCCTGCGCGCTCATCGTGCTTGTCTTCAGGTCGCGGGTGAAATGCGCCACATAGGCCGTCATCAATTGCCCGGCGCCCATGGCGATCCAGATGAGCCCGAACACCACCACCAACAGCTTGCCGGTGGGGCCGCTCAAGAGTGAAGCGGGCACGCCGCCGGCGCTGCTGCCCGCGGACGTACTGGGTTTATTCAACAGGATGAGAACCGCCGGGATGATGAGCAGGCCATAGGACATACCACTAAACAGGAAGCCGGCTCGATCGAGCAATCCTTGGGGTTTGCTGCCGCGCCCCAATGGGTCGAGTATGGCGCGCACAAAGCCCCACAACGAATAACCGGCCAGGCCGGCGATCATCAACGCCAGCAGCCATTTGCCCGCCGGCTGGCGGCCGATGAACGCGATAGCGCTGGTGGGTGTGGCGGTGGCCCCGCCGGCGCCGGCGGCGAGCTGGAGCGCCAGCACACCAATGATCATATAGATCAGACCGCGGGCCAAAAACCCGAAGCGCTCCAGGCGCTCGAACCATGGATTGGCGGCCGCCCGTTTGGCTCCGTGGACAACTGACTTCCCAGCTTGTTTGGCGGAAGTTGTCATTGGAACTCCTATTTACCCGGCGCTGCGATGGTTGACTCGGGCTGCGCCGCGACCTCGGGCGTGCTTGGCACTTTGCCGTTGGCCGGTTTTTCAGGATCGACCACTGCCGATGGTTTGGGCTGGGCCTGCTCGCCGCCCAGCGGCGGCACCGACGTGACCGCTTCAACCGGCCAGACCAGCCCCGAGCCCTGGCCGACTATGACGCGCAGGGCGCGCGGGATCAGCTCGTAGTCCAACACCTGTTGGTCGGGCAGCTCGTCCTTATCCGAGGTGGCCGGCATGTCTTGCTGCGACCGAATTTGCACCCGGCGGGTGCGGTAGAAGCGCACATTCGGATCAGAGACGCGCGTGCCGCCGGCCGTCCTTAGAAAATAGGCCGCCAGCTCCACGTTGTTCAGACCGTCATATACAGCCAGGTCGAGCAGGCCGTCATCCATTTTGGCGTCGGGCGCCACCAGGTTATTCAGCCCATACAGGGGCGCGTTCGAAATTGTTACAAACCGCACCTTGGTCTCGATCTTTTCGCCGCTTTCCAGCTCAATGTGGATCGGCTGGGTGTCGGCCGGCTTAGTGTCTTGCTCGAACATCTTGCGCAAGGCCGCGGGCAGCTTGCCCCAACGGTGCTTTTTGATGTTTTGGCCGGCCGGCCAGGCAATGGCCAGCCCCAGCCCGGCGGTCTCCAGGAAATAGCTGCCGCCAGACTTGCCGTTGGCCCGCACGCGACCCACATCGATTTGGCGGGTGATGCCGGCGCCCAGCAGGGCGCAGGCCTGGTCCATTTCGAGCGGGATGCCCAATTCGCGCGCCAGGTTGTTCATGGTGCCGGTGGGCAGAATGCCCAGCACGGTGTCGCTGCCCACCAGCTCCATCGCCACGTCTTCAATGGTGCCGTCGCCGCCGACGGCGATGACCAGGCCCTCTTTATTTTCGACCGCCTCGCGCACCCACCCGTATACGGCTTTGGTCGAGGTCTTGAGATACACCTCGGCCTGGATGCCATAGGTGCGCAGCCGGGCCACCAGGCCTTCGGGCGATCCGGCCATTTTGGCAAACGAAGCCGACTCTTGATTAATAATCAAGCGCGCCGGACGCAGCGCCTTAGGTCCGGCGGCCACCGGTTTGCCGTCTGGTCCGGGGCCGTAGGCCTGGCGCTCCAGTTGGGCCATCTTGCCTTCGAGGGTCTGTAATTGGCGGCTGCGCTTTTCCAGCTTGCCGCGCAGGTTGCCAATCTCCTCCGCCCTGGCCAACTGTTTGCCCTGCATGCGGTGCAGCATCCGGGCTGCCTTTTTAGTTTGCTTCGATTCGGATGACATGTTGTGACTCCTCGATAAAGGTTACGGTTCAGCGCTGCGCCGGGATACAGGCGTCTTTTAGGACGCGGCCACAGAGTGCGACGGGCCCGGTCCTGGTTTTTCTGGCGCCAGGGGCTGCCGCACAAAGAAGCGTGTTTTGCCCCAGCGATAGATGACGGTGCTCAACGACAGCCACAGGCTGCCGAGCAAATAGGCGCCGCCTACGTCGCTGGCCCAATGGTCGCCCAAATAGATGCGCGACAGGCCGATCAGGGCCACCAGGCTGCCCAGGACGACCAGCGCCGCTGTGCGCCCCCAGGACGGCTTGAGCAGCGTATAGGCCAGGAAAATGAGACAGCCAAAAAAGGCCGTATACAGCAGCACGTGGCCGCTGGGAAAGCTGGGGTCATTTAGTTGCTGCACCACATGGACCAAATCGGTGCCTGGCCGCGGCCGGTGCACGATCAGTTTGATCAGGCTGCCCAGGCCGGTGGCGCCGGCGGCCGCGATCAGCGCCGTGACTGCTTCCCAGCGCAAGCCGATGAAAAACAGCAGCACGACGATGGCGCCCACCAGCACCCACGATTGGGGCGCGTAGCCCGGGTAGCTCACCGCCCACATCACATTCCCGAACCAGGCGGCGTTAATGGTTTGCACGCCGCGGGTGATGCTCAGATCGATGGGGAAGTAGTTAAACAGGCTGGCCAGCACCGCCAGAATACCGAAGGCCAGCGTGGCGACCACCAGGTAGATTTGGAAAATCCGCGCCCGCCAGCGGCGGGTGGGCTTGGGCACGATCGCTTTGGCCACCGCCGCCACAGGCGCGGCCGGCGGCTTGGTTTGCGTTTCCATTGACTCTTCTCGTTTCAACCGGTTTCGACCGCCACCGGCTCGTGTGACAACCCATTCGCTGCGGGGGATGGCCGGGCAGGCCTGGCGACGGCCAGGCCTGCCCGGCTGCAGAAACGATTAGCGACGCGCAGTCACGCGGCGGAAAAGACTCACGATCGCCAGCAGCGCGATGGCGCCGATGAGTGACACAATCAGCGACAGCGGACTGAAATTGCCCTGGTTGATGGTGCCGCCCGAGAATACCAGGCCAGCCAGGAAAGCGCCGACGATGCCGACGACGATGTTGAGCAGCAGGCCTTCGTGCTGCCCCATCAGCTGGCTCGCCACCCAGCCGATGATCGCTCCGACGATGATCCAAACGATGAAGTTAAGCATGTTGTCCTCTTTCTTGAAACCTAGATTGCCTTACCCCTTTACGATCTGCCGATAGGTGGTGTACAGGTCCGACAGCCGCGGGCCGGCGGCCGGGTCGTTGCGCGCCAGCAGGGCGATGATGTCATCATGCTGCGCAAACAGCGGCTGGAGGCTCACAATTTGGGCCGCGCTGAACGCTGAAGCGCTCCCGCGATCGACTTCGGCCCGCAGCGCCGTGTAAAAGCTGCTGGTCGACGCCAGGGCTGGGGCATAGTTGCCGCGCTGCACGTCGATGACCGCCGAGCCCAGGCTGTTCTGCATCTGGGCCAAGCTCAATTGGCGCCCGGTGGCGGCCAAATTGCCGGCCGATCCAAGTCCGTTGGCCCACGACGGCAAGAAGCCCAGCAAAAAGAAGACCAGCGCCAGCAGGGCATAGCTGATCATGCGCTTCATCAGGTGGTTGGTCTGCAACGGTTTTCTTAAGGTGGCTGTGCTCATGGCAACTCTCTTTCGTCTGGCCTCACAGCGGCGGCGTTCCTGGGAAAGCGGCCGCAACGATCACGGACGGGTGACAGCGGGCTCTTGGGTTTCGATGGGAACCGTGCGCCAGGGCGTGCCGATCCAGCGCAGCAGGAAGAAGTCCGCGCCGATATAGCCCGACACCTTCCAGGCCAGGATCAGCGCGACGGCCACCACGAACAGCATCGGGTTGGTGCTGGCGCTGCCGGCCATCATGTAGTTCCAGTTCATCAGGCCGCCAAAGAAAGCGGCGATGCCGGTGAAGGCGCCGATCATCAGCGCGATGCCGATCAGCAGCTCGCCGTAGGCCACCAGCTTGGCGAACCAGGTGTAAGCCTGGACATCGAGCAGGTACTGCAGGAAGCTGCGATACCATTCAAAGACGATGGGCGACTTGCCGGCCGCCGAGACCGCCACAGCGTTGGCCCAATAGCCCTTCAGCGCCGCGCCGGTCTGCACCCAGCCCGGGTCGCCCACTTTGTGTTGCCCGGCCGCAAACCACTGATAGCCCAGCCAGATGCGCGGCAGCACCCACAGCCAGCCGGCGCGCGGGTCAGTCAACAGGCGCACGATCAGCGGCGGGTCCTGCAACTGTCCGCCCGTGCGTGTTACTACCACATGCTTTGAGACGGTTGCCATTGACTTCTCCCCTGCCGACAATAACGACCAGGATAGATGACTCTTGATTCGCATGGTGTGCTTCTAAATTGGAGGTGCAGTGATGCGATGCCGGCTGCCGCGAGTGATCGGCCGGAGCCCGGCCGATCACTCGCGGCCGGGCTTATGAACCGTTAACCGCGTTTTTGCCGGCTTCGACCACCGGCGCCCAGCGCTCTTTTTGCGCGTCGAGCGCGTCTTGGCCGCGCTGCTGGATTTTTTCGGCTTTCTGCTGCATCTTGTCCGCTTGCTTGTGGACGTTGGCCGTGATCTGCTGCGAGGTCGCGCGCGCCTGGTCCATCGCGTCTTCCACGCCGTCCATGGCCTGGTCGCGCAGCGCCACGCCGGTCTTGCGGATTTGGCGGCGGGTGCGCTCGCCGGACTGCGGCGCCATCAACAGCATGGTGCCCGCGCCGGCCAACGCGCCAACCAGCGCGCCGGCGATGAAGCCCCGGATGGTGTACCCGTAGTGCTCGCTGTGTTCTGTTTCTTCGTCGTAGTTTTCCATGTGATCGTCTCCTAAATATGTCTACCGAATACATTCAGCATACTGGCGCAGAGTCTCAACAGCGTCACAACCTCAGCCCGCGTAGCGCAGCACGGCAATAAAATGACAGACTGTGCCTGCCAGCACGAATAGGTGCCAGATGAAATGGGCATAGCGTAGCCGCTCCGCGCGGAAGAAAGCGATGCCGGCCGTGTAGGCGACGCCGCCGGCCAGCAGCCACAGCAGCCCCCCCGGTGGCAGTTGGTGCCAGAGTGGGCCGGCCGCGAGCAATAAGACCCAGCCCAGGCCCAGGTAGATGGCCGTGGAAAATTTGGGGTGTCCGTCCGGGCCGTCGACAATCTTGAAGGCGATGCCCCCCAGCGCCAGCGCCCAGACCAACACCAGCAGCGCGAGCGCCCACGGCCCGCGCAGCACGCCCAGGGCGAAGGGGGTATACGAGCCGGCAATAAATAGGAAAATGGCCGCATGGTCGCACACCAGCAGGACATTTTTGGCGCGGCCGGCCGGCAGCGCGTGGTAAAGCGTGGAAGCCAGGTAAAGAATGACGCCGGTGGCCGCGTAGACGCAGATCGCCGCCCGGAAAAGGCCATCCCCGCGCTGGGCGGCAGTGGCCAGCAGCGCTGCGCCGGCCCCCAGCGCCGCCGCCAACGCCAGGGCGTGGCTCAGGCTGTTGGCCAATTCTTCATCGCGCGTCTGTATGCGCTGGCTGGTCGCCGCGAAGACGCGCGCCAGGGCTCGCCGCGATTGGGTAATGAGCTGCATTTAGGCCGGCTTCACCTCGGCTGGGTTTTCCGCCGCCAGCCCCAGGCGTTGAAATTCCTGCCGCAGCCGCGCCAATTCAGCGTCCGACAGGTCTTCCAGGTTCACCATGGTGTTGCGCGCGCCTTGAACGGCGCGGATCAGCTCGTCCAGCTTAAGCTGGCTGGCCTTGGCTTCGCGGTTCTGCGTATTTTGGATGAGAAAGACCATCAGAAAGGTCAGGATGGTCGTGCTGGTATTGATCACCAACTGCCAGGTATCTGAAAAGTGAAATAGCGGGCCGGTGATGGCCCACAGCAGGATAACACCCGTCGCGCCGATAAAGGCCCAGGGTGAGCCGGCCGCTTCGGAAGCGGTGCGCGCGAGCTTGCGAAACAACTCGTTCATGACGATCTCCACTCCCGGGCCATGGGCCTGCCGGCCAGCACCGGCTTTGAAACCGGCGCCGCTCCCCACGTGTTTCAAGGTCTGGAGAGGCGGCGCCGGCGTTATGCCCGCTGGCTACGGGTTAAGCTTAGCCTTTGACGGCTTTTTGCCCGGCTTCGACCAGCGGCGACCAGCGCTCTTTCTGCTCGTCGAGCGCGTCCTGGCTGCGCTGCTGAATTTTCTTGATTGTCGTGTCCTTCATAACCCGGCTCGCCCGGCCACTGTAGGGGCGTTCAACTGAACGCCCACAGTGGCCGGGCGAGCCGGGTTTCAGCTATTGGTTCGAAGTGGTGTGGGTGATGCGCTCGTTGCCGGGGCCGCCCGGCGTCTGCTCGCGCGTGGTGCGGGTGACCGTGCGCGCCCCGCTGCGGTCCATGACCATGGTCAGCACGCGCACCACGCCCCAGGTGAACAGGGCGTAGATGGCCATCGCCACCAGGGTGTTGACTTCCAGGATAGAGCTGCCGGAGGTCCAGGTGGAGACCAGGCCGGCGAAGGGCTTGACGAACAGCCCGGTGGTGCCATACACAAAAGTGCCAAAGCCGCTGGCGCCGTTGGCGCCGACCAGCTTGAGCAGGAAGCGCAGGCCCAGCATGATTTCCAGCAGGCTCAAGAGGGTCCAAATCAGGCGCGTCACCTGGAAGGCGTTCATGCGCCGCTCGGCCGCCACATCCCGCACGCTCTGCTCGGTGGTGGTATAGCCCGGCTGGGAGGTGGCCACCGTTTCTTCACGGCGGTCCACCGCAACTTCCTCGAATCGTGGGTTGTCTGTCATATCGTCTCCTTTATGTCCCTTCTCTAGAGCGCGCACCGCTCGGCTTGATGGCAAGATTCTGCCGTTTCGTGCGCGCCACGCGATGAACCATGCCTTACACCCGAGCGGTAAGCGCTCTAGCGCAGGCGCAGGCCGCCGCGGCGGAAAACACTCAGCGCGGCCAGCAGGACGATGGCGCCCAGCAGCGATACCAACAGCGCCGGCAGGCTAAAGTTGTTCTGGTTGATGGTGCCGATGTGCAGCAGCGGCGTCAGGATATAGCCGGCGATAAAGGCGCCGACGATGCCCACGATGATATTGAGCAGCAGGCCTTCACGCTGCCCCATGAGCTGGCTGGCGACCCAGCCGATGATTGCCCCTGCGATGAGCCAAACGATGAAGTTCACCATTTTGTTCTCTCCTTATCCATAGGCGTTGCCAAATGCGGTGTAACAGACGTGCGCCCGGTTATTCGCCGGGCCGATAGCGCTGGGCCAGCCCACGGACGCCGCTAAATAGCGCCAGCAAGCTGATCGCGCCCACCAGCGCCGGCAGGCTAAAATCGCTGCGCTGGCCGGTGGCCGTCAACAGCGGCGCCACGGCCAGCTCGGCCAGTAACGCGCCCGCCACGGCGACCAACACGTTGATCATGGCCCCTCGCTGCGCCTCGGTGCGCAGCGCCAGGCTGCCCAACAACCCGATAATGCTCCCGACGATGACCCACACCACCACGTTTACCATTCGCTTTGCCTTACCCTGACTCACTCATTCACTAATCGCCCAGGCGGCCCAGGTACACCCCGGCCTGCCGCCTCTCCTCGGGTGACAATTTCACCAGCCCACTGAACCAGCGGAACATGCGCCTGATTTGCTTGGTCATTTGAGTTCTCTTAGACCCTTGCGGTAAGCGTTCCAGCCCAGCGCTACGGCGCGCGCTGATCGGTAATAGTCGTCTTGGTGACGGCCGTTTCGGCGTACGGGCGGAAAAAGATGACCCATACCACCCGTTCGAGCACCCAGCCCAGCAGGGCATAGACCACCATAGCGATCACGGTCGAGACTTCCATCACCATGCCCGCCGCCGCCGGCGAGGGGGTCAGCCCGACAAAGGGCACCAGGAAGACGCCGGTGAAGTTGTAGAGCAGGGTGGCAAATGGGTTAGCCGGGTTGGCGCCCAGCAGCTTGAGCATAAAGCGCAGCGCAAACGCGGCTTCGAGCAAGCCCAGCAGCAGCCAGATGATCTGCGAGGCCTGAAAGGTGAAGCGGCGCTGGCTGGCGCCGGTATCTTTTTGAGTGGTGCTTACTTGTTGATACGTCATGGTTTCTCTCTCCTGTCCGAAGACAAACGATCCTTACCGCCCGGTCACGTGCGCCGCGTGCTTCGCGATGCGCCGCTGGAGGTCTCGCTTCGCGCGCTTGCGGCTGTAGCCAAATCGTTCCTGGAGCGATCCAATGAGCCTGTCAAACCTCCCGGCGGCCTCGGCGCGCGGGTCGCCGGACAGTTGGCCCAACCTGGCCCTGGCCTGAGCGCGGATTTGCTTCCAATTGGCGTCAATGACCGTCGTGTTCATGGTGTACTCCAATCAAACAGTATCTCCCGCGGCTGTGTTGGTTCCTCCGGCTGGGCGAACTTCTCGTACCAGGCCAGGTTGACCCCGTGCAGTTCTTCGAGCTGCTCGCGGTACCAGCGATCAAAAGGCCGGGCGGATACAATCAGCTCGGTCAGCACCTGGGCAATATTTGGGGCTTCCAGGGTGGTCGTCGAGGCAGACCCAAACGACGTTTCCAGCAGCGCCATCCGCTCGCAGGTGATGCCCAGCCGGCGGCGCGAGGCTTCGTACAGTTGCAGGCGCGAGCCAGATAGTTCCTGGCAAAAACGCCGCCAGGCTTCGATCTTGCCGGCCAGGATGGGGAAGGTGAGCACTATGCCAGGCACGGGAAATTTTTCTCCGGGTCACCGCTTGACTTTCCCGGCGCTAAGATGTGTGTTCTTGACGGCGCCAGGAGAATTGTCATTCCATAGCTCGACCTTTTGAACCGAGTATAATGATGACGAGTCTCAAGAACGTCACAAGGAGTTCTGTTGGCCCGCCCCATCCCGGTATTGCGATTGGCCCTGCTGGGGCCGCCCGAAGCAAGCCTAGCCAAACGCGCCCTGACCTTTCCAACCCGCAAGACACTGGCGCTGCTGGCTTATCTGGCCGTGGAAGGCGGCGAGCAGCAGCGCGAGCACCTCTCGGCCCTGCTGTGGCCCGAAGCCAGTACCGTGCGCAGCCATGCCTCGCTGCGCAACACCCTGGCGCACCTGCAAGGCGTCCTGCGCCAGGCCAGTGGGCGGGCGCAAACCGCCTATCTCTCGGCTTCTCACGGCGCGCTAGAGCTAAATGCCGCCGCCGGCCTCGACCTGGATCTCCAAACTGTGGAACGGGCCTATGCGCTGGCGCGCGCCGACCGCACGGGCCGTGCCGTTCCGGATGGCGCGGCCAGCCTGCCGCTGCTGCAGGCGGCGGCGGCTGCCTACCGCGGCGACTTTATGTCTGGGTTTTCACTGGGCGATGCGCCCGGCTTTGACGACTGGGTGGGGGTGCAGCGCGAAGTCTGGCGCCGGCGGCTGGGTCTGATCCTCGACCGGCTGTCCGAGATCCAGTTTGCTGGCGGCCAGTTTGCCGGCGCCGCCGAAACGGCCGCGCTGTGGATTGCGCTGGATGCGCTCAATGAGCGCGCCTACCGGCGCAAGATGCGCGCCCATTTCGCGGCCGGCCAGCGCGGCCAGGCGCTGGAAACCTATGCCGCCTGCCAGGCCATTTTGGCCAAGGAGCTCAACGCGGAACCAGAGCCAGACACCGTCGCGCTGGCCGCGCATATCCGCACCCAGCATGCGCCCTCTGGCCCAGCGATCCTGGCGCCTCCGCCCGATGTTCCGGTGACCTATCTCGAAAGCTTGTTTGCGGGCCGGACGGCCGAGCAGCAGGCCCTGGCCGAACGCTATCGACGGGCCGCGCAAGGCCAGCCGCAGATGGTGACCCTGCACGGCGAAGCCGGCATTGGCAAGACCCGGCTGGCGACCGTATTTTTGGCCTGGTGCCGGGCGCAGGGCGCGCAGGTGGTTGAGGCGCGCGCCTTCGAGAGCGGCATCCATTTGCCGTTTCAGCCGCTGGTGGAGGCGCTGCGCCTGCGCTTGAAACAGGCCGAGGGCCAAAAAGACTGGCCGCCCGAGGCCTGGCTGGCGCCGCTGGCCCAGCTGCTGCCCGAATTGCGCGAGCGCTATCCGAATTTTTCGGCCGCGCCGGCCGACATGGAGACGGGGCGAACCCAGTTTTTTGAGCCGCTGGTGCGCCTGCTGATGGACCCAGCCGGCGGGGCGCCGCTGGTGCTGTTCGTCGATGATCTGCAATGGGCCGACAGTGCCACGCTGGCGGTGTTGCAATATGCTGCCCGGCGTTGGCGCCAGCGCAGTGCTCCGGCACTGCTGTTGATTGGCGTGCGTTCGGAAGCGCTGCGGCCTGCGGTCTTGCCGCTGCGGTCGGGCCTGGTGGACTGGCTGGCGCAGGTGGAGCGCGATCTGCAGCCCTATCACCTGCAACTTGGACCGCTGGGACAGCAGGACACCCTGGAGCTGCTGCGACCGATCCTGCCGCCCGAGGCGGCTGTCTTTGCCCAATGGGTGTTCGACGAGACGCGCGGGCAGCCGTTTTATTTGATGGAGACGCTCAAGGACCTGCTGGAGCGCGCGATGCTGCACCCGCACCGCAAGAATGGCGGCTGGAGCTTTGAGGTGGATGCCGATCAGGATCTGGGGCACGCGGCGCTGGTGCCCTCGACGGTGCGGGCAGTGATCCGCGCCCGGCTGGACCGCCTCAGTCCGAATGCTGTTGAGCTGTTGGGGGCGGGCGCCGCGCTCGAGCACGACCTGACGTTTGAGCGCCTGTGCGCGGTGGCCGGCGTCGCCCCAGACGTTGGCCTGGCGGCCATGGACGAATTGGTCAGCAGCCGGCTGCTGGTGGAAGTGTTCCGGCCGGGTCTGGCCAGCACCTATGCCTTCGCCAACGACATGCTGCGCGACGTGGTCTATACCGAGGCCGGCGACGCGCGCCGCCGGCTGTTCCATCGCCGGGCCGTGGAGGTGCTGACGGCCGCCCAGGCCAGCGCGGCGGTGCTGGCGCACCATGCCCTGGCGGCCGGCCAGACCGAAGCGGCCTTGCGCCTCAGCCTGGCTGCCAGCCAGGAGGCCCTGCGCCTGTCGGCGGCGCGCGAGGCGCGCGCGCACCTGGAAAAAGCGCGGCAGTTGGCGCAGGAGGTCCCGCAGGCGAATACGGAGTTTGAGACGCACATCCGCGATTTGTATGCCCAGTTGGGTCGGGCGTATGAATTGAATGGCCAGCCCGAGCAGGCCACCAGCATCTATGCCGAGCTGCAGCGGCTGGAGCCGAAGCGCGCCTCCAAATAACCGCGGCCGCGGCACAGCCAGCGC
>Ga0070730_10002111_pt1 | contig 18321 bp, 12 predicted proteins | sample Coa_R1_3_FD_66447 | JGI IMG/M metagenome (GOLD analysis project Ga0070730, IMG submission 66447) | Surface soil microbial communities from Centralia Pennsylvania, which are recovering from an underground coalmine fire - Coalmine... | ecosystem: Environmental > Terrestrial > Soil > Unclassified ... | reverse complement strand
GAATATGCGCTCTATGCAGAGGATCTGGGGGCAGAAGTGATCCGTCGCACAAGTCGTGATGTGGCGTGGACGCTGGCCGAAGTTGCCGATCAGCGACATGTCACGCAAATCGTACTGGGACCGCCTTCGCGTACTGGCTGGGAAGAGTTCCTCTATGGCTCGACCATTAACCGCCTGCTGCGCTTAAAGCCTGATGCCGATATTCACCTCGTTTCTCCCAATCGGGAAAAGAAGCGAGAAACTTAGGTATTTCCCGCTTTTCTCTCCCTCATATTGAGAGATTTCTCCATTATTTTGAGCGACCCTTGAGAGATTCCCCCTCTTTTTTGACATATTTTTGAGCAAAAAGCAAGTATAGTTCTCCTGGAGCTTCTATTCTGGTTGCTAGGTAACCAGGCTTCGCCGATAGAGATAGAGAAATGGATATTTGCGCAACAGACCTGCTCTTTTGTTGCCTTGCCGTCAAACATGGTGTAATCCAGGAAAGCATATAGATGGACCAGATAGAGAATCAAACATCAGACGCCGACGATAGCACAGACCATAGTGAGAAGGATACCGAACTTATCGAGGATGACCCGGCTCTGCTCGCGCGTGCGGAGGTGGTGCAAGGCAAATTCCCGGGCCAGGAGCGTATTCGCATTGTGCGCCCCAGCCATACCTCATTGAAGCGGGTCGGCACCGGAATGCTGCAGGCCACAGAGGCAACGTCGGCCCCGCCGGGTGGCCTGGGGCGAGCGATCTACAAGATAAAACGCACCCTGATTGGCGCCCCGATTGCCAATGAAATGGCTGTGCATGAACGACTCACCAAAGTCAAAGCGTTGGCGGTGCTCTCATCTGATGCCATCTCGTCAGTTGCCTATGCTACAGAGGCCAGTCTGGCAGTCTTGATACTGGCGGGAGCGGGGGCGCTGACCACGATTTTCCCGATCAGCCTGGCGATTGTGGGCCTGCTGGCGATTGTGGCCATTTCCTACCGCCAGACCATTCCTGCTTATCCCAACGGTGGCGGCTCATATATCGTAGCAAAGGATAATCTGGGAACGCTGCCCGGCCTGGTAGCGGCCGCATCGTTGCTGATTGATTATGTGCTGACCGTCTCAGTGAGCGTGGCTTCCGGTGTGCAGAATCTGGCAGCGCTCTTTCCTGCTAATTTACTCTCTACATCAAACATTGTTGAGATTGATGTACTCCTGGTGATTTTGATTACCGTGGTCAATTTGCGTGGTGTACGCGAGTCTGGCTCGGTTTTTGCTATTCCCACCTATTTCTTTATCTTCACCGCCCTGCTGTTGATCGGGGTTGGACTCTTCAAGGCGTATGTTGTATTGCACCTGCCTTTTATGGCCTCGTTCCACGTTGTGCCCGCTGCCATGCCTGCCACGACCGAGCCACTGACGATCTTCCTGATCCTGCGCGCCTTTGCATCCGGGTGTTCGGCGATGACGGGTGTGGAGGCTATTTCGAATGGAGTGCCTGCCTTTAAGAAGCCAGAGACGCACAATGCCGCCACCACCCTGACATGGATGGCGGTGATCCTGGGAACGCTGTTTATTGGTATCACCCTGCTGGCGATGACCTATGGGATTGCACCCGACCCATCGACGACAGTTATCGCTCAAATTGCCTCCAGGGTGTTTACCGGGCCGCTGGGTTTCGTGTATCCCTTGTTTCAGATTGGGGTATTGCTTATTCTGACGCTAGCGGCCAATACCAGTTATTCCGACTTTCCGCGCCTGGCCTCATTGCTGGCTCGTGATAATTTCTTGCCGCATCAATTTGCCTTCCGGGGCGATCGCCTGGCCTTTTCGATCGGTATCCTGTTTCTAGCCATTATGGCCAGCGTGCTCCTGGTGGTCTTTGATGGTGATATCTCGCATCTGATCGATCTGTATGCGGTGGGTGTCTTTATGTCCTTCACCCTTTCGCAGAGTGGTATGGTGCGCCATTGGTGGCGTTTGCGCGCGCAGGATAGGGGCTGGTTGCGTCGTTTGCTGATTAACGGGACAGGGGCCATCACCACGCTGGTGGTGGCGGCAGTGATTGCTTCGACCAAGTTTCTGGAAGGGGCCTGGATTGTGGTGATCCTGATCCCTCTGCTGGTCTTGATGTTCCTGGGTATTCATCGCCACTATACGCGTATTGAGCGTGAGCGTACCACAACCATTCCCGCCAAACCAGCGGATATTAAGCATCTCTTTGTGGTACCAATCGCGGGCCTCGATACTGTTTCGATCCAGAGTCTGGCCTATGCGCGTTCGATCTCGTCGCATGTGATCGCGGTACATGTTGCCGTTGACGAGGAGGACGCCAGAAAAGTGAGCGAGGCGTGGAAGGGATGGCGACATAATATCGAGGCGTATGAGAAGACTGAACTGGTGATTATCGAATCGCCCTATCGCTCGCTCTCACGTCCCCTGCTTGATTATATTGATACAGTGCATGAACTCTATCCCGAGTACACGTTGACTGTGCTCTTGCCAGAATTTATTGTGAGCCACTGGTGGGAGCACCTTTTGCACAACCAGACAGCTTTGCAGTTGAAGGCGGCCCTGCTCTTCCGGCCAGGCATTGTGGTGACCAATATGCCGCAGCATTTGCCGGAACAATCGCCTGCATAGAAGGATCTGCTGCCAGGACCTGCTAATAACGCTACAAGCAAGTGGCGTTGTCAGCAGACCTTTGCTTTTGGTAATGTTATAGAGAAGGCCCGGGTGGCTATGGAACACTTGCGTTTTCTTCTATGAGGCTGTAGAATCAAATAGGTTCCACCTGTTTTTGGTCGCGTAGGAGTATACAGGGGCAGTTAGTGTCCTCCGCCCCAGGGCTATGCATCTTACGAAGCCAACCCCCAAGAAAGGTAGCATAAAACTGAATGACCATAACTACTCGACCACGCACTATCGGCGAGCTGCGTGAAAGTGGATATAGGGTGCTTTCTGTTAAGGAAGAGCTGCGCAAAAATCTCATCCAGAAGATTCGTAGAGGAGAAGAATTGTTCCCAGGGATCATTGGCTATGAGGATACCGTCATTCCTCAAATTGAGAATGCTATACTCTCTGGTCAGGACATCATCTTTCTTGGTGAGCGTGGTCAGGCGAAGACACGTATGGCACGCAGCCTCGCCAATCTGTTAGACGAGGTTGTGCCGATCATCGCGGGCTGCGAAATTAATGATAATCCTTTTGAGCCAATTTGTAAGGCGTGCCGCGAGAAAGTAGAGGAGTTGGGCGACCAGGTGGAGATCGACTGGCTGCCACGCGATCGACGCTACGGCGAGAAGCTGGCCACGCCTGATATTACCATTTCTGATCTGGTGGGCGAGGTAGACCCGGTCCGTGTGGCCGAAGGGCGCTATCTATCCGATGAATTGACTATTCACTACGGCATGATCCCTCGCACCAACCGTGGTATCTTTTGTATCAATGAGCTACCAGATCTGGCGGAACGCATTCAGGTTGGCCTCTTGAATATTATGGAAGAGCGCGATGTGCAGATTCGCGGGTATAAGATTCGCCTGCCGCTGGATGTCTATGTTGTCGCCAGCGCGAATCCTGAGGATTATACCAATCGTGGTCGTATTATCACGCCTCTGAAGGACCGTGTGGGTTCAGAGATTCGCACGCACTACCCGCAGACGACGGAGCATGAGATCCAGATCATGGAATCTGAGAGCAATCACTTTAGCACTGAGGGGCTGGATGTTCTTGTCCCGCCGTTTATGAAGGAAGTGGTTGCCGAGATTACGCATCTGGCGCGCCGCAGCAATGATATCAGTCAGCGCTCGGGCGTGAGTGTGCGCGTCTCGGTGTCGAACTATGAGAATGTGCTGAGTAATGCCAGCCGGCGCGCCCTGCGTTTGAAGGAGCGACACGTCTCGCCCCGTGTGAGCGACCTTTCGGCGATCATGGCTTCGACCTGTGGCAAGATTGAACTGGATGCAGTCGGCGACGTCAAGGAGGACCGGGTGGTCCAGAAGCTCGTCAACGCGGCCATTCTCAGCGTCTTTAGCGAATACTTTGATGCCCGCGAATTTGATCAACTGCTGGCTGGCTTTGAACGTGGTCTGAGCGTCCAGGTTGGCGATGATATGTCCTCGATGGAATATGTCAACCAGTTGTCCAAAGTTGGCGGCTTGAGCAAAGCTATTGATAAATTGGGTGGGCGTGGTAGCCCCTCCAGTATTGCATCGTCTATCGAGTTTATCCTCGAAGGACTGCACCTGAACCGGCGTCTTAATAAGGATGAAGTGAGCGGGAAAGTTCGCTATCGGCGTTAAAGAGATCGCATAGTCCGATTATTCCATCCATCTCACCGCGTAGGAGGACCCCTTGTGGGCCTCTGCTGCGGGGGTGGAGTGCAAACAGGCGAGTCAGAGGTCCACAAGGGGCCCTCCTACGCGGCCTGCAATGAGTAATCGCACCACTAAAGGGATACGCGAGATGTTCAAACGTTTTGACAGAAATCGCTATGGGTATTCACGCTGGGATGGGACGCAACGTATTGAAGGACTTGATGCCGATGATGTCCTCAAGGCCCTCTCTGACGATTATCTGGAGAATGGCAATCTGCAGCAGGCGCTCAAACGGCTGATGCAGGATGGCATTCGTGGCGAGGATGGTCGTCGCGCGATGGGGTTGCGCGAGATGATGGAGCGCATGCGTGAGACGCGCAGAGAGCAGTATAATCGGTACAACATGGCCTCCGGCGTCATGGATGACCTGCGCCAGAAGCTTGAGGAGATCAAGCAGTTAGAGCGCGAAGGCATCCAGCGACGTCTGGATAACGCTCAGCAGGATCAGCCAGGTCAGGAGGGGCAGCAATCACGTCCGGACCCGCAATCTCAGGAAGGGCAGGAGGGCAGCCAATCCCAACGTGGGCAGCAAGGGGAGCAGGGCCAATCATCCCAATCTGGGGAGCAGTCTCAGGGTGGTCAGCCAGGGCAAGGTGGGCAGAGCGGGGAGGAAGATGGCCTTTCGCCTGAGCAGAAGCAGAAAATGCTGGAGATGATTGCGAAGCGCAAACAGGACTTTCTGAATGGTTTGCCGCAGGATGTGCCTGGCCAGATCAAAGGCCTCTCCGAATATGACTTTATGGACGATCAGGCGCGTGAGAAGTTCAAGGAATTGTTGGACGGCTTGCAGCAGCAGATGATGCAGCAATTCTTCCAGGGCATGCAGCAATCGTTGCAGAATATGACCCCGGAGGATATCGCCAAATTGCGCGAGATGATCCGCGATTTGAATAAGATGCTGCGCGACCGCCAGGAAGGACGTGAGCCAGACTTTGATGCATTTATGCAAAAGCATGGCGAGTACTTCCCCGGCGTCAACTCGCTGGACGACCTGATCGAGCAGATGCAGCAGCAGATGGCCGCGATGCAGGGCATCATGGATAACCTGTCGCCAGAGCAACGACAAGAATTGCAGGATCTCATGGAGCAACTCATGGGAGATGATCGCATTCGCGTCGATATGATGGAACTGGCGCAGAATCTTGAAACCCTTTCGCCGATGGAGCAGATGCGCACGCGTTTCCCCTTCCGGGGCAACGAGACAATGCCGCTCAATGAAGCTATGCGCATGATGGGTCGTCTGCAACAGATGGAAGGCCTGGAGGATCAGTTCCAGGAGGCCAAACGCCTGGATGATATCGAGGCAATTGATAGCGAGAAGGTCAAGCAATTGCTTGGAGATGATGAGTATCAATCTCTGGAGCAAATGAAAGAACTGATGAAGATGCTGGAGGAGGCGGGCTATATCCAGAAGAAGGGCAACCGTTGGGAGTTGACCGCCAGAGGCATTCGCAAGATTGGTCAGAAGGCGCTCCAGGACATCTTCAACAAAATGAAGCGCGATGGCTTTGGACGGCACGTAAGCCCCTTCCGAGGAGTGGGAGGAGAGCGTACCGACGAAAGCAAACCCTATCAATTTGGCGACCCATTCCTGCTGGACCTGGAAAAAACGCTGATGAATGCCCTGCATCGGCGCGGCACCGGCACTCCAGTGGGACTGACCAAAGAGGATTTTGAGGTCTATCGCACCGAATTCACCACGCAGTCCTCAACCGTACTGATGATCGACATGAGCTTGAGTATGATCTACAACGGTTGTCAACAGGCGGCGAAAAAGGTGGCGGTAGCCCTGGAGAGTTTGATTCGCTCGCAATTTCCGCGCGATAATCTTTATATCGTAGGATTTTCATTTATTGCGCGCGAATACAAACCGGACGAATTGATCGAAATCAGTCGCTATGATAATGAGAAGGGCACGAATATGGCTCACGGGCTGATGCTGTCGCGTCAATTGCTGGCCCGGCATCGTGGCGTCAACAAGCAGATCATTATGATCACCGATGGTGGCCCAACCGTCTGGTATGAGGAGCAATTTGGCGGCTGGCAATTCTCCTACCCCAGCCCTCTTGCCGAACAGCAGACCTTATTGGAAGCTCAGCGCTGTACGCGCGACGGCATCACCATTAATACCTTTATGTTGTACGACGATATATACATGACTGCTTTTGTGAACCAGCTGTCGCAGGTCAATCATGGTCGCACCTTCTACGCGGATAAAGATAACCTGGGGGAATATCTGCTGGTGGATTACCTCAATAGCAAGCGGAAGATCGTCTCGTAACCAGACAGCAAGGCAGCGAGACCGAGGCAAAGCTCTGTCTCTACACGCAGGGCGACGGCGAGGCAAGGCTCGCTCTGTCTGGGCTATCATCGTTGCGGGGGGAACCGTGGAACGGCTCTGACCAGTTTCATGGGTAACAGCCTGGTAACAGGTGGTAACATGTTACTGCTCTGACCAGCCAAGTTTGTGACAGGTGCTTTCCAGAGAAAAGCTGACTCATTTGCTCTGCCTCTCGATGGGTGTCACAGACTGAACGAGTCAGAGCAGTTACCAGGCTGTTACCAGGGCTGCGTCGTCCTGTGGAGTGGTCTGATGGCATTCTGGTAACAGGTGAGGGGGGAAAAGCAAAATCCCGGTAATGCCGCTTTTGTTTAGTTAGACGGTTGTATAATTGTACAACTCTCAAAGCGGAGACGGCCTGAGGAGGGACTTGCCAAGCAACAAGTTCAGGTGAGCTTTTACACTAGCACGCGGCATCGAATATCAGGAGACGGAGCTGGCTGATCTCACACAATGGAGTGGGAGGAGAACAACAAACACATCAAGGAGGTGAAGAATCCGCGTCTCATTGAGACAGGCTATCAGTCGCCTCAATTGAAACTGTGGATGCTCGGCACGGATCGAATGGCGGCTCGCGCCTTCAGCTGCCTGGCTACGCAGCGCGGAAAAAGCCGAAAGGTGCGCCGGTGGTCATCCAACTTCCTCTTCCGGCTATCGATCCAGACTCCCAGCCTGATTCCATCAGCCGAGCAGAAGGACGGTGATTCGTGGTATTATCAGGGTATGAGTACATACCAGATTGACCCCCGCATCGATGACTACATTCAGACGCTCTCTGCCTGGCAGCAAGAGATATGCCGCCAGGTGCGAGATCTGGTGCATGCCGCCGACCCGGAGGTAACCGAGACGATCAAACGCACAAAATTGCCCTACTTTACGCTCAACGGCAACATCTGCGCGCTCTTGGGAGCGAAGGATCATCTCAATATTTTCATCTACGACCCTCTCGCACCCGATCCAGAGGGCATGATCAACCAGGGACAGGGGAACCTGACGGCACGGGCGATTCAAGTTCGTCAAGGCGAAACCATCAACAAGGACGCCCTTTTGAATCTCTTTCAAGCTGTTATCGCCAATAACCGGGCAGGCGGGTGGCGCAAGCTCAAAGGAAGTCAGTAGCAATCTTCGGCCTGGTATCTTCTGTTGAAAATATCATAAGCATTCTGGTGGCGCGTCAGGCGAGAAGAGAGACGAACCCACCAGGATACCTGCGGTACAACCGGCCATGTGAGAGGCGCGGATTGACACGTTCTCAGCTTCCTCTAGCGCCACACGCCCACAAGAGCCGAGATGATGATGAGTTTCACGAGCCAGTCACCAGCATGGATGGCGGCTAACTTCCATGGGACTTTTTCCCACACCATGGAACCGACCCATTGCATGGCTGAAAGTCCAATCCAGAGCAAGACGCCAATTAAGACCGCACCCAGCCAGTCAACTTTCCCCAGACGCCCAATGAAGTAGGCGAGCACCAAAGCGATGAGAAGGTGTTGGGCGATCACAAAGAGCATCTTCCATGGCTGCCGTTTCTGTAAGCCTTCGGCAAAAGCTGGGCTGACTGTCGCCAGTTCCTTGCCCAAGACGATGTACCAGACTGATGAAGCTACAAAGGCCACAAGAGCTGCCACGACTATGGCCCACCAGTTGATTGCAGGCATATTTGCCCTCCTTCAGTATTTCTTGCGATTTGCAAGTAGAAAGAGGATACCACAAGTCGATCAGGAAAACTTCTCGTAGCTTGCTCTCATACGAACGACACCAGGATTCATGCACCCATGTAGCAGTTCTGCCGGATCTCACACAAGTCGCGATGCCAAGGCGCTCGGGTGTTCTGGCAGGTGCTCTTGCTCCGGTTTTTTTGCTCAATTTGAGTGCGCACCCCTTTCAAGCATCATATGGCGAGGTGTCGTTGGTGTTGCGTAACCTCTGTCTGCTCGGGCAGTTTCATTGCTTTGCGCATCCAGACTTGCCAGATGAATATATCTTGTATCGAAGTGAGGTTGAAGCATTTAGAGAAGCTTTTTTACAGCGTAGGGGAGATTGATTCGATTTGCCAAAAAGTGAGATACTAAAAACACCACACTTTTGGGAACCGCAGTGGTGTGCAGAATCATTGAGGCTGCCGGAGGCTACAACGGCGTTCAGAATGCCGGAGGCCGATAAATCGGCGGGGTGCCACGCTGAAAGCAGGCACCTCTAGGAATTGCTGTAAGTGATGAGGTTTGTAGGAATTGCTGTAAGTGATGAGGTTTGTAGATGTCTGATAACTTATCTAGTATGTTTGTGGCGGGCTTAGCCCAGCTTGGCCTGGATGGGCAGGATCCGTTGCTGGTGGAGCAGTTCATCCTTTATAGAAACGCGCTGCTTGAGTGGAATGCACGCTTCAACCTGACGGCGATTACCGATCCAGAGGAGGTGTTGCTCAAACACTTTCTTGATTCGCTCGCCCTGTTAACGGTGTATGATCGGCCGGAGGTGTGCCTGCTTGATATCGGGTCGGGCGCGGGTTTCCCCGGGCTGCCCCTCAAAATTGCGCGCCCACAGTGGCGAGTGACGCTGCTGGAGGCGACGGGTAAGAAGGTGACGTTTCTGCGCCATGTAATCGAGACGCTGCAGCTTGAGCAGATAGAGGTGGTGCAGGGGCGGGCCGAAGAGATAGCGCACAAGCAGGAGTATCGTGCAACCTTTGATGTTGTGACGGCGCGGGCGGTCTCCTCGCTTCCCAACCTGCTTGAATGCTGTGCTCCCTATTGTCGGGTTGGGGGTTCCATTATCTTGCCCAAGAAGGGCGAATTAGAGGATGAACTGGCGCAGGGCAGGCGTGCTGCTGCTCAGGTGGGGGCGGCTCTCAAGGCTGATGTGCCGGTAGCGTTGCCGGGATTGGACGATGGGCGTCGTTTGCTTGTCTGGGAGCAAAAGAAGCTGTGCCCGGCACAGTATCCGCGCAGTTGGGCTGCTATGACGAAGAGGGCGTTGAGATGAACAAGAAGCATTTCTCATAGAGACAGGATATGAGAAACGCAATCCTGATGACTGTACTTATTTAAGGGGACTATCCTTTGTCCAGGGCATCTTTGAGTGGGATCAGACGTTGTTGCAAGGCATATATAGCAGCCTGTGTCCGATCAGCCAGGTGCAGCTTTAACAAGATGTTGGAGACGTACTTTTTGACGGTTCCCTCGCTGATCACCAATTCACTCGCAATCTCGTAATTCGAACGGCCACGTGCAAGCCGGGTCAAGACTTCCCGTTCGCGCGCGGTGAGATCGTCGAGCAGTGATCTCTCTCTCTGGTCTAGCTCCTGGAGAATGCGCAGCGCTACCATGGGGTGTAGCCGGCTTTCACCTTGTGCTGCAGCCCGCACGGCTGCGATCAACTCCTGGGGGCTGCAATCCTTGAGCAAGTAAGAGAGCGCGCCCGCCTTGATGGCTCGAAAGACATAATCATCCTCGTAGTATGAGGTAAGGACAACGATCTGTGTGCTGGGGATGAGCCGTTTGATCTCCCGTATGGCTGTGATGCCATCCACTTTGGGCATAAGCAGATCCAGCAGCATCACGTCCGGTAAGAGCTCGGTTGCTGTGATGATAGCCTGCTCTCCATCGCCACTTTCCCCTACTATAGTGATATCTGCCTGGCTTTCCAGCATAGAACGAAGCCCTTGCCTGACAACCGCATGGTCGTCAACGATGACCACACTAATCATGTGTAACCTCCTGTGGGACACAGGCCTGGATGTGGGTTCCCTCGCCTGGCGCGCTACGCAGCGTGAAGGTACCGTGGAGTTCCTGGACGCGCTCTTGCACCAGGCGCAATCCGAGCCCGTGTTGTAGCTGGCTCTGATGTGGGTCGAAGCCTGTGCCATTGTCAGTGATGCTCAAGAGCACCGCAAGCTCCTGCGGGACGAGCGAGAGCATAATTTCTGTAGCATGGGCATGGCGAACCGCATTGGTGAGCGCCTCCTGGGCGATACGCAGAAGGGCATGCTCTACCTGGAGACAGAGGGGCACCGTAGTGATCGTTGTCGTGATGGTCAGCCCCAGTCGTGTCTGATAGGTTTTGGCCATCTCTTCCAGGGCCTCTGACAGCTTTAGATGTTCGAGAGGGGTCGGTCGCATCTCCAACAGCAACGCTCGCAACTCGCGGATAGCGTTGGTTGTGGCCTGCTCCAACGTTGCGATATCTGGTTGGAGATGAGAATCCTTTGGCAGTTTTTCTTGCAGCCCATAGGCAAGCATGCGTAGAGAGAACAGATCTTGTGAGATAGCATCGTGCAGTTCACGCGAGATGCGGGCTCGTTCTTGCAGACGAGCATTATGCGAGGCGAGTTCCTGCTGCCTGGCAATGCTTGCGGCTAATTGGTCTGCCATCTGGTTCAATTGCTGCTCTAATTGTCCCACTTCATCAGAATGTGCCACCTGGACGCGTTGCGCGTAGTTGCCATTGGCGAACTGCGCAGTGACCGTGACCAGATAATGGATACGTTGGACGATTCTCCGTGTGGTCATCCTCCCGAACAGTCCCCCGACCGGTGCGAGTGCCAGCGGCAAAATTATCCCGCTTATGAGCAGAAGCGCGGCAAACTGCCAGAATGCACCTGGAGATAGGCCAATCCTATGGGGGTATGTCTCCAACTCCAGATCGTCTCAACCACACAGAACATCTCGCCCGCAGAAGTTGTTTCTATGGTGCTGTCCGATGTTCCTGCCAGAGCCTTGCTCATCAATTGCGTGTTATTCGGCAGTAGCGTGGAAGCCGCTACCTGGATGGGATAGCGGCCTGGATACGAACTGGCAAGCACCTGGCCAGATGGTTCGATGAGCAAAGCAAAGGCGATGGCCTGTGTGTCGGGATAGTGCTGGCTGATATAGGAGATGTTGAGTATATCCGCATCGGTGTGTTTTCCTGGAAGTACTATTGTCTCTGCCTGTCCAGGAAGGAAAGTCGTATGAGGATCAAGCGCTTATCCTTTCCCCAGGGTGCTGGCTTCTAGCGCAAACACCTCGGCCTGCCTGCCGGCGATTTGTTTAAGATTGTTCTCCGCAAAAAAAGGATTCACCACCAGCCCAATGAATGTGAACGCCAGCAGTTCCAAAATGAGCACCGAGAGCACTGTCACCCACACATAAGAAGTTGTCATACGGGCCTGGAGATCTCTTTTGTCCCTCCGTGCCTGGCGCTTGAAGGGACTTTTACTGTTATTCATCGTGCTGCCTGTTCCTGCTTACCAATGGTGAGATCGCATTAATGGAGATATCGTATGGTGGTTCAGCACATCTTCATCATGTCATGCTGTTGTTCTCAACTACCAGTATTTACGATCAGGCTCCCTCGTCGGTTGTTCCATCTTCTCTTCTTTGCAGAGGCTCAAGAGGGGCAAACTCAAAGGGAAGAGTTGCCCTCGTTCTGGCTACAGGCTGCCCTTGCAGGAAGGTGATCATGGTCTCTCTGATATCGGGGGTGGATATACATTCTATAAAACTATGTACCGCTCCCTCAACAATCAGATGCTGACTATTGGAAAAACCGGCACGTACTGCTTCTGCATTGCTAACAGGCGTTCGCGCATCCAAGGTGCCGCTGAGAAAAAGCGCAGGCACCTCTGATACAATGGGTGAGCGGAACACAGGGCCCAGGTCGGGCTTGCCCCAGGCGCTACAGATGCCGGGGAAGGGGCTATTGACATCCCCCAACAGCGTTTGCGGTGCTTCCCGCTGAATGCGGGCGAAACGCTCCTCCGAACATCCAGAGGCACAATCCATCATATAGCTCATGGCGTTACCAATCCAGCTACGACGAAACTCCAGGGTGGCCCTGGCCAGCCACGAGAAATCTCCTTGCGACATGGCATAGTAGCGGGCTGGAAGCAGGCGCAGAAACTCCAATAGGCCAATGCCTCGTGCTGTGATCAGTTGCAGATCAAAGGCGCCAACACACACGGCCACCTGCTTTCCCGTTATAGGATCGTTGACGGGAACGGTAACAGGTTCTCGCAGTCGATCTAACACCGTTCGCATCAGCTCTGGCAAGTCGGCAATAGTTCTGGAGAATTTGGGATCTGCCTGTACCAATTGACCGAGATGCTCTAGCTGTTGTTGGACGCTGCCGGGTAGCTTATAGGTATCATCCGGGCCCTCGACCAGCGCGAGGATTGTACGGGAGATGTGTGCTCCATGTCGTCTGATTGTCGCCAGGGCCAGATGTGTGCCATAGCTGACTCCGCACAAACTGATGTGCTCCAGCCCAAGCGCCTGTCGGAGTGCATTGACATCATCCGCACTCTCCTCGGTAGTGTAGCCGAAGAGGTCCACGCCCTGTAGTTGCCAGAAGGCGGCACAGGTCTGTGCTCGCTCCAGGCCTCGCAGGAGCAATGCTTCCCGGCTCCCTGGTTGGTCAAGTGGGAGGTCCCAGCGCTCCAGACAATCCAGTCTGGGAATGGAGAGACCAGTGCCTCGTTGGTCTAATACGATCACATCTCCAACGGAACGCAGTGCCTCAACCCAGGGAAAGAAGGGCTCCCGTTTGAAGGCATCGATGCCTGAACTTCCAGGACCGCCTGCCAGCACTACGAGTGGTGGTGCTGGATGTGGGGCAGTGCCTGATAGACGGACAAAAGCCAGCTCTATCAATCTGCTTTCTGGGTTGCTGCGCCTCTCAGGGACCAGGAGGCGCCCCAACTCGCCAATCATGCGATATCGCTCTTTGCCTGGACCGGAGAAGTCTGTTTTGACGATATAGGGCATCAACATCAGTTCCCTCGTCTGCATGGTTCTGTGTGCTCGTTTTAGCATTGCTTTCCTCTCTTCAGTACTAATGTCTGCCATTGGTGTCGTCAAGTTGCTTGTCAGCCTGCTCTGCTGCCACTCTATCGTGCTCGACCCAGAGGAGGCCAATGATACCAACGACCCCGGCTGCGAGAAATGCCACCGGACAGGTCCAGGCTAATGCCTGTATCAGATCATGCCCGGCCAGCAGTTGCTGGAAGTGTTGCCCACCCGGATCGAAACTCCTGGCAAGCGACCCGACCAGAGTTGGAGCAAGAGCAGATCCCAGGATGCGATTCAGGAGAATAGCACTGGCAACAGCGGATCCACGCATGAGAGCAGGTACCACGTCCAGGCGAGCGGCAGCCAGCGAACCGGCGTGTGCACCATCTACAAACAACGTCGCAAGGAAGAGCACTGTGAACAGGTTAAGGTTGTGTGTGCCAGCAACAAGGATCATGGCCAGAGAGAGCGGAGCTGCCAACAAGAGACTCAAGCCACAAACAAGCACGCGGGCTCCCTGGTAACGGCGATTCAGCCGATCGGCAAGATAGCCGCCGAGGAGAACCCCAGGTACGCCAGACACACCCAGACCCAGACCAGTGAACAGACCGGTTTGCCCGGAACTCAAGCCAAAGGCATCTTTTTGATGCAACAGAGGGGAAATGAAGGTCGTCAACGATGTCAGGGCAAAGGCTTCCAGAATCCCCATTGCTATCAAGATTATGAGCGTTTTGATGCCTGATAGCGCCCAGAAGTTTGAGAATATCTGGCGTGCGTTGCCTCTGAATGAAGATGAGCCTTCGCGCTTCATATCGGCCGGGTGGCGTACTGGTTCAGGCAAGCGCCAGACAGCAAGAACCAGAAGCAAACCAGGAATGCCAGCGACGAGGAAGGCCAGGCGCCAGGACCCGGTATAGAGGTCCGCTATGATCCCACCAGTAATGAGCCCAAGCACGATACCAACGATTCTACTCACAGCGAGCCAGCTCAACACCTTCGCTCGTGAAGCAGTTCCGAAAAGATCGCCGACCAAGGCGTTGCTGGTAGGTGCATATCCGGCCTCACCACTTCCAACGACTGTTCGCGTCAGAAAGAGCGCGAGAAAGTTTCCTGTCAGCCCAGTACAGGTCGTCGCCAGACTCCAAACCGCAAGACAGGCTGCAATGACGTGTTTGCGTTTCGCTCGATCGGCCCAGATCCCCACAGGTATGATGCTCAAAGTCACAGCAATGGTAAATGCTGAGGCAAGGAAACCGAGATCATTGATCCCCAGATGTAGATCCCTGGCAATATCGGTGCTTGTGCTCGCAAACACAGAATTATCGATTTCATTCAGAATGGTTACAGCCAATAATACAAAGAGGGCGTACAGTGGATAGTTTTTTCTGGTCTTTTCAGGTATCTGCGTACTCTCGGGCGGAAATTTCTTCGATTCACGCGATAGCGTCTGTTTCATGGATGGCTCCTGCCTATGAAGCATATATTTGCTCAACACTCAGCCATAATTGGCTCAGTATCTTCTGCTACAAGTCATTAGTTAGTGATATCAGGGTGTAGCGTGAGGTACAAAAGAAGTGTAACAGGAGAAGAGGGTTTTGGCAGTGCACGCGAGAGGGGTTTTGTACTGCTCCTTTCGTGTAGTGGAGAAGTACTTCTGGCTTATTTGTTCAGCCGAACAGGTGGAGGAGCACTGGAGGCGTGCAGAATCCGAGGGCTCCTAATTCTTCCCTGTCTTTGTTTGTCGTAGAGGATAAAGAGATCTCTCACCTGAAGAGCCTCCTGCTCTGGTCTCAGCCAGTATAGCATCCGTTGGCAGTCAGGTATATATCATTTGTTATATCATCTCTTCTATCATCCCCAATATTCCTACGCTCATCTGCTACGACCAGAAGAGTGGCATTTACTTCATGGCATTGCGCGGATAGCGAGGATCGGGGTCAGGGGTGGCCAGTACCTGCTGGAGCTGGATCGTTTTTCCACGTTGCGGGCTGACCGAGATCATGGCGATGGGCGTTTCCAGCACCTCCTCCAGTCGCTTGAGATAGGCTTTGGCGGCCGGGGGAAGTTCTTCGTACGTGCTAATTCCTGTGGTGCTGCATTGCCAGCCGGTTATCTCTTCATAAATTGGTTCACAGGCAGCCAGGTCGGAGAGGGTAGCGGGGAGGCTATGAATAACCCTGCCATGCAGAGTGTAGGCGGTACAGATTTTGATGGTGGGGAACGTGTCGAGCACGTCGAGTTTGGTGATGGCAACTGCGTCCAGGCCGTTCAGTTGCGCTACAAAGCGGCCTGCGACCCCATCAAACCAGCCGCAACGACGCTCTCGACCTGTGCTTGAGTTGTATTCGTGACCGCGATCGCGCAACTCCTCTCCCATAGCGTCAAAGAGGCCCGTTGGCATGGGGCCGCTGCCGACCCGCGTGATGTAGGCCTTATACACGCCTAATACCCGATCAATTGAGCGAGGAGGCAGTCCCGCGCCAACGGCGGCATTCGCGGCCAGTGTAGATGAGGAGGTCACAAAGGGATACATGCCAAAATCGATATCGAGGAGCGCTCCCTGTGCTCCCTCTAGCAGAATGGTCTTGCGATCAAAGAGCGCGTCATGCAGCATTTTTTGGGTATCCGCGATGTGAGCGCGCAACTTCAGGCCATAGCTGAAATATTCACCGTGGATCTCTTCAAGCGGAAGGGGAGGCTGACCATAAATTTGTGTAATCATGCGGTTTTTCTGCTGCAGGATGGTCGCAAGCTTGGCTCTGAACGTGTCTACATCAAGCAGGTCCGCCATACGAATACCAGTACGTGCATGCTTGTCTACATAGGCGGGTCCAATCCCGTGTTGTGAGCTATCCAGTTGTTCGGTCCCACGTGCCTCTTCCTCAAGTCGATCAAGCAGAAAATGGTAGGGCATGACCACGTGGGCTCGTTCACTGATATAGAGCCGCGAAATATCCACGCCCTGTTGTCGCAGGCGCTCCATCTCTTCAATCAGAGCCTTTGGATCAACAACCACTCCATTGCCGATGATACAGGTTGTGTCAGGGTAGAGTATCCCCGATGGTACAAGACTGAATACGAATTCCCGTTTCTCTTGTACGACCCGGTGGCCTGCGTTGCTGCCTCCCTGGTAGCGCACCACAAAATCTGCGCTCATGGAGAGTTCGTCCACAATTTTGCCCTTGCCTTCGTCTCCCCATTGGGCTCCAATAACTGCAACTACCGCCATGTTTCTATTTCCTTTTTGCTTTCTAGACTCTCTAGTTGGTACCGTAACTGATGACCCGAGTCACATTACCTCATATTTCATGTGTCTGTCAATAGTTATGGCTGCTGAATGTAGTTCAATAAAAGTTGATCAGTAATTTGCTCAATGGGAGCTTTGTCGTCGGTGAAGACGATGCCTCCGTCGCTATGGCCTTGTGTGACGACTGGTGATACCTCGCTGGCCAACTGACTCATGACGGTTCCCGGTGGAAACTGCGCAAGATTGGCGCGAAACGTCTCTATGGAGGTTGGCTGCATGGTAGCCATAATCTCTGTGTTGAACGTGCCAGGGACATTGAAGACGTAGACGCTGGGGAAGACCTGACTCATGGTATTGACAAAGGCCTGAACCAGCCTGAAGTCGTGTGTGGTATGCCCTGTATTGAGGGCCACTACTCCCGTTGACGATAGATGCGAGCGAATATCGGTAAAGAATTCATGTGTTGTAAGCTGAAAAGGGATATATGGCTGTTGAAATGCGTCGATGGCTACCAGATCATATTGTGCGTGTGTGGTAGCGAGAAATGTTCGTCCATCCTGTACATAGACATGCAGATTTGGCTCATTCATAGCGAAATACTTGCGCCCAACATCCACGATGGCGGGATCGATCTCTACTCCGTCGATGGGCACCGGGCCATAGACCTGGGTGAACTGGTGGGCAATGGTTCCGGCCGCTAATCCAATAATCCCAACTCTGTGCAGCTTCTGAGGGGTAAAGCCTGTGTTGAAGTTGGGCGCCGCCAGGAAATAGTCCCAATACCAGCCTGTAAGGACCTTGCTATGATCGGGGTAATAGATAGAGTGGATGGCCTGTCCCTCATTGAGAATGAGTTCTCTGGTACCATCAGGTTGTTGGGTCACCTGGATATAGTTGTAGAGTGACTCTTGCTCATATTGTAGATAGGGGATATCTTTGAGAGGTCCAAGAGGCAGAACTAACAAGATCAGCGGGATGGCGAAGGAGGGACGCCAGCGGGGGCGCAGGCCCCAGAGGGACGCGGCAAAGAGCAATGTCCCAAAGATCAGCAGGGTGCGCCGTACGCCGAAGGAGGGGATCAGCCAGAGCACTGGTAAGAACGCGCCCAGGATACTGCCAGCGGTAGAGATAGCATAGAGCGACCCGCTTACACGCCCGCTCCGGTCAATTTCGCGGGTCACCAGGCGAATGGCAAATGGCGAGACAATGCCGAGCAGGGTAACCGGGATGGCAAAGAGCAAAATGGTGCCGATCAGGGATGTGGCAAAGATACCCACCGAAATCTGCGTCATGGCTGTTACTGACCAGCCCAGGATACTCTGGCTCACAAAGGGGATCAGCGTAGTGGCGAGGGCAGCTATCGCTGTGATGATGCAGAGTACCTGCTCATAAGGATAGCGGTCCGCCAGGCGCCCGCCGATGAAGTAGCCTACTGTCAGGTAGATCAGGATCAATCCGATGAGCCCGGCCCAGATGAAGAGCGATGTGCCAAAGTATGCACCCAGCAGGCGGGAGGCACACATCTCCAGCGCCAACGAGGTCATACCACTAATGAATACGAGGATCGTGAGAAAATACTTCAAAATATGCTCCGTTTTATTGCGCAGGG
>Ga0070730_10002110_pt1 | contig 18322 bp, 12 predicted proteins | sample Coa_R1_3_FD_66447 | JGI IMG/M metagenome (GOLD analysis project Ga0070730, IMG submission 66447) | Surface soil microbial communities from Centralia Pennsylvania, which are recovering from an underground coalmine fire - Coalmine... | ecosystem: Environmental > Terrestrial > Soil > Unclassified ... | reverse complement strand
GATAAGAACGAGGTCCGTGGTTCGAGCCCACGCTCGCCCACCCGAACATGAAGCCCTGGTTTGGCTAAACCAGGGCTTTTTCGTGTCTCTGGCCCAACACCCTCGTCGACACCTTACTCGCCCACGGCGCTCGCCCACGGCTATCCCCCCGGCCCCATTGTCGTCGCTTTTGCTCTGCCCACGCGCCCCACCTCCGCCCCGATGTGCAACCGGTGGCCGGCTGGTCCGTTGCATTACCAGCTATCTTACTATCAATTCATCAATCCCGTTAAGGAGGACATGCCACATGGCGCGCAATAAGTGGGCACGGGTGGGCGCCGGCGGGTTGAGCCTGGCCGCTATCCTGATTTGGACCCTATGCACCTGGAGCCGGCCGGTCGCGGCTGGCCCCAATCTCTGGACGCCGGTAGGACCCCGCGCCCTGGTGAGCATCACGGCGCGCGATAGCGCCGGCGCCGTCTACGTCGTCTCAACCGCCACCGGCACCGGCGCCGATACCCACATCTACAAGTCGCCCGACGGCGGGCAGACCTGGGCCGCGGCCGGCGATTACGCCGCCGGGCTCGGCCTGGCCCTCGGCGCGCCGACCCGCCTGGCCGTGTCGGGCGATGGCGCGGTCCTGCTGTTGCTCGTCGGTAATCGCCACAGCGAGCAGGACTACAATAATCAGGCGTTGCTCAAGAGCACCAACGGCGGCGCTACCTGGGCGCTCGTGCTGGCCTCCTTCGCCCCCGCCCCGCTCGACGGCGTGCTCGCGGATCTGGTGCTCGACCCGCGCGACCCCACGCGCCTCTACACCAACGGGCACGGCGGCTTCTACCGCTCGACCGACGGCGGCACTACCTGGCAGCTCATGCCCGGGGCCGATCCCCTGTCACCGTACAGCTCAGCCCCGGACTTTGATGGCCGCCTGGTCGTGGACCCTGCCGATCCGGCGCACCTGCTGGCCGCCGGCCAGGGCGATACAGGGCCCTTCGTGCGCCACAGCCACGATTACGGCGCGACCTGGCAGGCCGCCCCCGCCCAGGCCGACCTGCCCTTTGTGCGCGGCAGCGCCACGGCCGATGGCGCCCTAGCGTTCTGGCCCCGGCCGGGCGGCCCGAGTTACGCTCTGGCTGTGGCGACCCCCCTGCGCGAGCCCGGCAACCGCGCGCTCTATCTGAGCCAGGACGGCGGCGACACCTGGCAACGGGTCCTCACCGCGGCCGGCGTCGAGTACACCCCCACCCGCGTACTCGGCCTCGATACGGCGCCGGGGCGGGCCTACCTCCTGGTGCGCACTCTGGCGACCCTTGACCCGGCCACCGCCGCGCCGGTCCTGAGCCGCGAGACCCTCTATACCTCGTCCGACGGCCCGACCTGGACGGTGGTCGGCGGCCGGCAGAGCCGCTTCCAGGAGATCGCCCTGGGCCCGCAGAACTTGCGCGTCAGCCAGGCGGACCCCCGCCGCGTATTCGGCGCCGACGGCCTGTTCAGTGCTGATGGCGGCCAGACCTGGACCGGCCCGGACCCCGCCTTGCCGGCTTTGGGCCTGGGAGTGAGCGATTTCGCCGTCGGGCCAGAGGGCTGGCTGGTCGCCAGCGGCCTGCACGTCTACCACAGCGCCGACGCGGGCCGCACCTGGCAGGGCCTCTATACCGCCGCCGATGGCTTCTATAGCGCCGTGACCGGGCTCGCCCAGCAGGGCCAGACGCTCCTGCTGTATGCTTATCCGGCGAAAGTCACCGGCGGGCCGGGCGGCCACTTCGAGCGGCCGCCCGTGCTCTTGCGCAGCACTGACGGCGGCGCCACCTGGGCACCCACCCTGCGCTCGGACGGCACCGAGGCCCGCTTCACCTTCGTCGGCGCGCCCGGCACCACCGTCTACGCCGCCATCGCCCCGGCGTACGATTACGGCAGCGGCTCCGAGGCCATCCGCAGCGGGTTGGGCGGCCTTTACAAGAGCACCGACGGCGGGGCCACCTGGGCCGCACTACCGGTCGGCATGGTCGTCAACAACCTGCTGGTCGATCCGGCCGGCCCCGCGCACCTGCTGGCGGCCGGCGACGACGGCCTGGCCGAGAGCCGCGACGCCGGGGCGACCTGGCAGATCGTCCATCCGGGCGCCCCCGTGGGCGGCCAGATCGTCGCCGCCGGTGGCACGACCCTCTTCGCCTACGAAGCCCGCGGCTATCGCCGCACAGGAGACATCGGCACCCTGGGGCCGATCCGCGGGCCGCTCTATCGCAGCACCGACCGCGGGCAGCACTGGGCGGTCGTGCCGCTCCCCGGCGCGCCCGCAGCCTACAGCGTAGATACGCTCACCACGTTGGAGGGTGGCCAGATCGCCATCGCCTGGTCCCTCCCGCAGCAACGCGCACGCGTTGCCGAAACCCTCGACGGTGGGCAGACCTGGATCCCGCTCAACGGCTTGGGCCTCGGCGGCTACGTCCCCGGCCAGCCGGCCATCGTGCCCGGCAGCGGCGGCTACCTGCCGTTGCATCTCGCCGTCGCCCCCACCACCGGCGAAGTGCTGGCCGGAGGCTGTTGCTTCGGCCTGGCGGCCTACCAGCCGGCGCAGGCGCCCGCCGATCCCGCCTTCGCGGCGCTCTGGCAGCGCCAGGACCAGCTGGTGCAGCAAGGCACCGCCCCGCGAGGTTGGACCTGGGGCCCGCAGCCGTTCGCCACCCTCAGCGAGCCCCTGGCCGGCCTGCCGGGCAACCGCCGGATCGTCCAGTACTATGACAAGAGCCGCATGGAGGTCAACGATCCGGGCGCGGACCGCGGCAGCCCCTGGTTTGTCACCAATGGCCTGCTCACCGTCGAGATGGTGGCCGGGCGGGTGCAGACCGGGCTAAGCCAGTGGGAGGCGCGCCCGCCCGCCACGCAGCCCGTTGCCGGCGACGGCGACCCGGCGCAGAACCCTCTGGCGCCGAGCTACGCCGCCTTCCGCACGGTGGCCTCCGTCAGCGGCGCCGCGAACCACGCCGGGGCCCGCGTGGGCCAGGCCGTAACCCAGAGCCTGGACGCCCAGGGTGTCGTGGGTGCCACGGTGCCGCCGACGGCGACGGTCACGCTGGCCGCCTACGACGCGGCCGGCGGGCACAATATCGCGGCGCCGTTCTGGGAGTTCCTGCACCGCCGCGGGCCCATCTGGGGGCCCGGCGGCCCGGCCACCGGCGCCCTCTTCCCCGACTGGGTGTTCGTCATGGGCCGGCCGATCACCGAGCCCTACTGGGCCCATATGCGCGTGGCCCCGGCCCCCCAGGGCGACCGCTGGGTGCTGATCCAGTTGTTCGAGCGGCGGGTGCTCACCTACACGCCGGCCAACGCCCCGCAATGGCAGGTGGAGATGGGCAACACCGGCCTGCACTACTATCTCTGGCGCTACGGCACCAGTCGCTGACCGCAGGACAGCCGCGCGGCCACGGCGGCGTCCTGGGCCACGGCCGCTTGCAGGATCGCGGCCTGCGCTAGCAGGGCCGGCCGGGCGCTCACGCGCCCGGCCCAGGCCTGGTCGAGGGTGGCCTGCAAGGCCGGCCAGGTGAGGTGCTGGAGATCGAGCACGCGGGCGCCCTGGCCGGTGCGCTGCATAAAGGCGCGGATCTTCTGGGCGTAACTGAACCCGATCCCCGGCACGCCGGCCGCCGCGCCGAAGATCAGGGCGTGCAGGCGCACCGCGACGACCAGGTCCATGCGGCCCAGGATCGCCCGCGCCTGGGCCGGGGTCAGCGCCCCGTCCAGCGCGACCGTCTGATCGGCATGCCGCATCTGGCCGCGCACGAGGGCGGCGATCTGATCGTCACGCCCCCACCAGAAGGGCAGGAAGAGCACGCGGGCGCCGTGCGTGGCGATCAGGTGATCGGCGGCCTGTGCCAGGAGGGCGTAGAAAGCCTCTGCCCGCCGGGCATGCGCCTGCGTGTGCTGCCCGGCGAGCCCCACTTTCTTCTGGGCGGCGACCGGCAGCAAATAGCCCGGCCCGCTGCCCCGCGGATTATTGGGCAGATCCCGCAGGCAGAAGGCGATCCAGGGCCGCCCGGACTCCAGGTCCCCGGCCGCCGGGAGCAGCGGCCGGACTGTGGCCCAGGCCGCCGGTGGGGTGGCGCTGGCCGGGTCCGCACTCACCCGCACCGCCGGCGCCGGCACCCCGGCGCGCACCAGCAGGCGCCGCGAATTGGCGTCCCGCACGCTGACCCCGCCGGGCGCGGCCAGGCGGACCAGCAGCCGCGCCTGCGCCCGCCCCAGGGGCGTAACCAGGGGCTCGACCCCCACCCCCCACCATTGCAGCGGGCACCCCAGCCCGCGCGCGAGCAGCCCGAAGAGCGTAAAGAGCGGCAGGTTATAGATGCTGGTCTGGTCCTGGATCAGGCCCCCGCCGCCCAGGATCAACAGCCGGCTGCCGCGCAGCGTGCGTAGGGCGGCCGGGGCCAGTGGGTTGCGTGGTAGCACCGCCAGCCCGCCGGGATAGCTACGGTACTGGGCCCGGGTGCGGCCGGGCTGGGTGGAGAAGACCACCACGCGGGGCGGCCGGGGCCAGGCGGCCAGGTGGGCCAGGATGGCCGCCAACTCGGCCTCGTCGCCAATATTGGGGCTGCCGTACCAGCCGAGGATCGCGACTTGCGTCAAAGCGGCGCGCGCCGCCGCCGCGGCAGGTCGCCCCGCTCCAGGGCCTTCTGGACCACCGCCCGGAACAGATCATTATAGCGCCGGGCCACGATATCCCAGCTATATTGCTGGCGCACAAACTCGCGCGCCCGGTGGGCCTGCGCGGCGCGGGCGGCATCGTCCTGGAGCAGGGCGATGATCGCGTCGGCAAAGCCCTGCGTATCATCCGGGTCCACCAGCACGCCGTTCTGCCCCGAGACGACCGCTTCCGGGATGCCGTCGAGCCGGGAGGCGACGACAAAGCGCTCGGCCGCGCCGGCTTCCAGGGCCACCAGGCCAAAACCTTCGATGTCGTTGGGCACCGGGATATTGGGCATCACGAACAGCGCGGCGCGGTGGTAGGCCGCTTTCAGCGTCGCGTCGTCGACCTGGCCGAGCAGGGCGACATGGTCTTCGAGGTGCAGGCTGGCGATCCGGGTTTCGATCAGTTCGCGCAACGGGCCGTCGCCGACGATCAGGTAACAGGTATCGGGGCAGCGCGCCAGCACCCGCGGGTAGATCGAATCCAGGAAGTGGACGACTCCCTTCCGCTCGATCAGGCGGCCCACGGTCAACAGCGCTTTCCGCCCAGCCAGTCGCCCGCCACAGCGCTCCTCCAGCCCGGCCAGCGCATCGGGCGAGAAGTCGCAGGTGAACTCCTGCATGTTCACGCCATTGGGCACGACCTCGCACAGGGCGGCAGGGATGCCGCGGCGCAGGCATTGGTCGCGGGTGTAGCTACTGACGCAGATCAGCTTGTCGAGGTGGCGCAAGCAGCGCGGGATCAGCCACTGGTAGAACGTGTTGTCGAAAGTAATGTCGAGCCCGTGCAGGGTGACGACGACCGGCACCCGGAACAGCCCCTTGAGGAAGACCCCGAGCGGCGCCAGGAGGGCATCGCTGATGTGGATCACCTGGATGCGTGGGTTTGCCAGGATCGTGAGGACGGCGCGCACGATGGCGTAGAGCAAGAAAAAGGGTAGGAAGACTGTCGAATGGCCCCAGGAAATGGTGGAGGTGGGGGCCAGCTTGCCCACTTCGATGGTCAGGCTCTGGCTGAGCTTCTGCATACCTCCGATCGAGGGGGGATGTTTACGCGTGATGAATAAAATCATGCTGGCCGGGAATCCCGCTCCTGGCGCCCACCGCGGGGCGTGGCCGCCGCCCGGGCCTCGGCAAGGACGGCTTGGTAAAACTGTTCCTGGCGCGCCGCCAGCGCATCCCAGGTAAATTGGGCCGCCCAGGCCCGGCCCTGCTCGCCCAGCCGTTGCCGTAAGGCCGGGTCGCCGGCTAGCCGCACCATGCCCGCGGCCAGGGCGGCGGGGTCCGCCGGCGGGACGAGCCAGCCGTGGGCGGTCGCCGGGGCGGCATCCCGCACGCCGACGACGTCGGTGCCCAGCACCGGCCGGCCACATGTGGCGGCCTCAATCGCCACGATCGGCCAGGCCTCATAGCGGGATGGCAAGGCCAGGAACAGACAGCGGCGCAGGGCCGCCGTGGCCCGCGCCCCGTCCAGCTTGCCGCGCAAGACTACCTGGGGCCCCGCGCCGCGCCGGGCATCTCCTTCATGGACGGCCAGCCCACTTTCGGCGGCCCAGGCCCGCAACTGGTGGACCGCCTCGGCGGCCCCGCCGCCGGCGATTTCCAACCGGACGCCGGGCATCCGCGGAGCCGCAGCGGCATAGGCGCGCAACAGTGTGTCCAGTCCCTTCTGGTACGGATCCAGCCGGCCCAGGAACAAAATCACCGGCTCCTCGGCTGTGGGTGACCGGCTGGCGGTGTCCCCCAGGTCGTGACCGGTGCTGTTCGGAATCACCGTCAGGTGCCCAGGCCCGCCCGGGTGCCACCAGGGGCGCATCTCGTCGGCGATCCCGGGCGATACCGTCAGCACGTAGCGGAACTGGCGCAATAGCGGGCGCTCGAGCACGCGCGGCCCCAACCCCCGCGGGCCCCAGCCGTACTTGCCGATCGCGTGGGCTCCCGACAAATTCTGCACACTGGCCGCCACGGCGGCGCCGCGCCGGGCCCGCCAGGGCGTAAGCACCGGGCTGTACGGCGAAAAATCTTCGACCACTATATCATAGCCTACCTGTTTCAGCAAGGCACGCGCGCCCCAGGCATAGCGCAGGCGGCTGGCCAGGTAGCCGCGCGGGGGGCCGCCCGGCCCGCCGATACGCAGGTAGAGCACGCCGCCGCGGATATCCGAGGCCGGCGCGCCCGGGTAGGCCCCACAGCCGACGATCACCTGGTGGCCGCGGGCCGCCAGCCGGCGGTTGATTTCCAGCGTGCGCACGGCGCCGCCCCCGTCCAACCAGGGGTTGCCGAGGTCGTCATAGATGAGGTGGAGGATCCGCATGCGCCGCGGATCAGGGCCGGGGGGCCGGCTTGATGCTCCAGGCAATGGCCGCCCAGGCCGCCTCGCCCAGGATCGAGCCCAGGCGCGAGAGGAGCGCCGCCCCCAGCGCCACGACGGGGGAGAGCTGCAACAGGGTCACCAGGAAGCCCGTCAGCAAGCCCTCGCGCACGCCCCAGCCGTTGGGCACCAGCAGCGTGAGGAAGCCAATCACCCAGGAGGCGGTGTAGAGCCCGGTGATCGCCGGCCAATCGCTCCAGGGGAGCTGCGGATAGAGCGCCGCGGTCCAGAAAAAGGAGATGAAGCCGTAGGCGATCCAGTTCAGCAAGAAGGGGGGCAGGAGGATCAGCAGCTGCCGGCCACTGATCGTAATCGCCACCGGCGTCCGGCCCAGCCAGCCCAGGCCGCGGTTCAGCAGGGCAAACCAGGGCCGGGGATAAGCCAGGAAAAGGAGCAGCCCGGCCAGGACGATGGCCAGCGGCCACCACGGCATGTTGGGCCGCACCGTCAGGGCCAGGCCGCCGACGGCCAGCGCGGACACGGTGACCAAGGCGGTCTCCAGGGCCACGCTGACCGAGGTCACCATTTTGGGCACGCCGGCTTGCTCGGCCAGCACCACGCGCCCGACCGCGTACCAGAGGGACCCCGGCATATACTTGGCCAGCCCCGAGTAGAAATAGATGCGGATCGCGGCCGACCAGGGCAGGGGATAGCCCATATAGCGCAGGATCATGCGCCAGCCCAGGCAGATAATCGGCCCTCGCAGCATCAGGACCACGGCCGCCAGCAGGATATAACCGAGCTCCACATGCCAGGGATACGTCTGGATCGCGGGCCACATCTGCCAGATCGTGCGGCCCAGGAAGAAGAATACCGCCGCCACGATCGCCAGTTGGATGCCGTTGCGCAACCGCTTGTTGCCCAGCAGCGCGCGGAGCCGGCCGGATCGCGGCGTCGCGGCCGACTCTTGGCCGGGCACCGCCAACGGGACGGCGGGGATCGCGCTTTTCGGCTCGACGCTGGTCACAAATGCGCTCCTATCCTGGCTCCCATCGCGGGGGCCATGCTATGCTACCCCAATCCCGGCCGGTTTGTCAACCTAGAAGTGACTCGGTGACTCGGGTGACTCGGCATCCCCTTCCAGGTCGGCGCGCCGGCGATCGATCTCGGCGGCCAGCACCCGCCAGGTATCCTCGTCGATCGTGCCCTCGGCGAGCAGCCGCTGCAGGCTGGTCCGCTCGATGGTCAGCAACTGCCGGCGCTCGGCCCGCAGCTGCTGGCTGCGTAGGGCGCCATCGCTCACGTGGCAGGCGTCGAGCCGGGCCAGCAGCGCGGCTTCCCGCTGGGCGTACTCGGCGCGCAGCTCGTCGGCGATGGCCGGAGTCAGGCTGCCCTTGTCGGCTTGCCGCTCCAGGGTCGCGGCCGCCGCCCGCGTGACGCGCAGGCGCGCCTGGGTGTGCAGATACTCCTGGCGCGCCCGGTCTTCGGTCACCAGGCCCAGGCGGGCCAGCAACGGCTTCAGCGTCAGGCCCTGGACGAGGAGGGTGAAGAGGATCACGCCGAAGGTCATCACCAGGATCTGTGGGCGCTCGACAAACGGCGCGCCGTGCTGGAGGGTGTAGGGCAGCGAGAGGGCCATGGCCAGCGACAGCGAGCCCCGCAAGCCGCCCCAGACCAGCAGAAGCTGCCAGCGCCAGGGCAGGGGCCGCTCGCCGCGCTGCAGGCGCAGCGCGGCGCCGACCAGGCCCACAATCAGGATGCGCGAGAGCAACACCGCACCGATCGCCACGGCCACCGACCCGATCGACCCGGCGCTGCCCGCCAGCCCGGTGTTATGGACCTGCAAGCCGACGAACAGGAAGATCAGGGAGTTGGCCAGGAAGCCGAAAAACTCCCAGGAGAGGCCGACCGCCATCTGGGAGGTCGGCGAGAAGCTGATCTGCTGGGCGTAATTGCCGACCAGCAAGCCGGCCACCACCACGGCGATGACCCCGGAGACCTGGAGCTGCTCGGCCAGGAAATAGGTCCCATAGGCCAGGATCAGCGTGAGCACCGTCTCGACCAGGTAATCGTCAAAGCGGCGCATCAGGTGGGCCACGATGTAGCCCGCGGCCGCCCCGATCCCGGCGCCCCCGGCGATCACCAGCACGAATTGGCCGGCGGATGTCGCCGAGTCGAAGGCCCCGGCGACGATGACGCCGAGGATGAGCCGGAACAGGACCAGGGCGGTGCCGTCGTTGAAGAGGCTCTCGCCCTCCAGGATCGTGCGTAAACGGGGCGGGGCGCCCAGCTCTTTGAAGGTGGCGACGACAGATACCGGGTCGGTCGCCGCCACGATCGCCCCGAAGAGGAGGGCGACGCGCCAGCTGAAGCCGGAGGCCACATGCAGCAGGCCGGCCACGACCACCGCCGTGAGCAAGACGCCCGGGATGGCCAGGGCGCTGATCGTGCGCAGATTCTCGCGCAGCTGGCCAAAATGGAGATTGTACGCTGCCTCGAAAACCAGCGCGGGCAAGAAGACGGCCAGGATCAGGTCGGGGGTCAGCTGGACGGTCGGCGCCCCCGGCACGACGGCGATCACCAGCCCCGCGATAACCAGGGCCACCGTGTAAGGCACCCGGATGCGCTTGGTCAGGAGGGCCACGACGGCGACCGCGACCAGCATCCAGAAGAGGGTGATCGCGCTCGACCCGACGAGGCTACCCGTGTCCATGCGCGCCCTCCCTGCGGATCAAGGCGCCGTTTCAGACTCCCGCGGGACCACCCGGAAGTAGACCGGGTTGGTGAGGGCGTCGACCCAGAGCGCGTCCGGCTCGGCGGCGAGGTCGACGTCTGGGGCGGGCGGGGCAATTAGCTGGGCCAGGATATAGCCGGGCCGGATGCGGCTATCGTGGACGCTGTACTCGACCACTTGCCGGTCGCTCAGGATCAGGCTTTCGTGGAGCACACCGCCGGCATCCACCAGCCGCAACAGCCGCCCGTGGCCGCCGATCACCTCGACCTGCACCGTAACGGGCTCGCCGGCGTGCAGGGCGATCTGGTCGCCCGGCAGGCCCGTGCCGTGCAGCGTCTGGGCCTGCAGGAGCAGCTGCGGACCGGTGGGGTCGGCGGAGATAAAGACATGCCCGGCGCGCAGCCCGGCCAGCAGGCCCGGGATCGAGAGCTCTGTCGCGTAGACCCAGGTGGTCGGGTTGCCGATGAGATAGGGATACGGGTGGTCCGGGGTGCTGATGCGGTGCAGGTCGCTGCCGCCCACGGCGGTGGGCCGCCGACCCTGGGCCAGCAGCCCCTGCCAGAGGGCCAGGGTGACATAATTCGAGAGAAACCAGGGCGCCTGCCAGACCTCGAATGCATCTGTCTCGGGCAAGGCGGGGAAGATCCAATCCGGGCCGTCCTCCTTGGGATGGTTAATGCTGGTCAGTGCCCCGCGGGCGCGGGCGGCCGCGATGATCTGCTCCATGCCGGCCAGGTCGGTGCAGCGGAAGTCCAGCCAATCGTCCGCGTCGAGCCCCCAGACGTTGAGGTGCCCCCATTGCGTGGTGACCTCTTCGCCGGGCAGCCAGAGGAAATCGGCATGGGCGCCCAGGGCCAGTTCGGGGTTCACCAGGTTGTGATCGGTCATCGCGCCGAAGTCGAGCCCCCAGCGGCGGTGCTCGGCGGCCATCTCGGCGACCGAGTTCGCCCCGTCGCTGTGGTAGGTGTGGGCGTGCAGATTGCCGCGATACCAGCGGGCTTCCGGCGCCAGCACCCCCGGCGCATAGCGTGGGTAGGAGCGGGGCGCCGGCACATCCTCGGCCGTGGCCGCCACCGTGCAGGTGATGGTGACGGTGTAGGCACAGCCCGCCGCGGCCATCTCGGACGAATCGAGCAGCACATGCCAGGTGCCGGCGGGCAGGGGGCCCCGCCGGTAGCCGGGCGTGGAGTCGTCGGGGGCGACGAAGAACCGGTCGCGGAAGGCGCCGGTCCAGCCCCGAAAGCCGTTCGGCTCCAGAAAAGCCAGGCCGCGGTCGTCGAAGAGGCCGATGCTGAGCAGGGCGGGGCCGCCGGCCGGGTCGAGGGGCGCGACCTGGTAGGCGACGTCGATCCGCCGCGTGAGTGGGGGCACGCCGAAGGGCAGGTAGCGGTAGGGCTCGACGGCGGCCTCGGCGGGAGTCCAGGTCCCATCCACGACGATAGTCTGGGTCGTCTCCTGGGCCGGCGGCACGGCCGGGACGGAAGCGGGATCGGGCATGCAAAACCTCCCCGGCCTAAAAAGAAGGCCCCGCCGGAGCGGGGCCGAAGGTAGCGCATAGGGGATTCGAACCCCTGATCTCAGCCTTGAGAGGGCTGCGTCCTGGGCCGCTAGACGAATGCGCCGCAGGGGTGCGTTCCCGCACCGTGACGACGTTATTCTACCATCAAACCCCGGGTCTGTCAAGCCGACGGCGGCATGTCAAGCCCGGGGTATTGACAACGCCCGCCAATTGGAGTATACTCTTTGCAATGCACACGTGTGCATAAGGACTCCTGATCCCGGTAATTCTCATCGGCATCCCGACCTATCGTCTGGAGGGCCCGCGTTGTGCCGCAGCGCCCCGTGTCCATCGCCGATATTGCCAGAGCGGCCGGTGTCTCGCATCCGACGGTGTCGCGCGCCCTGCGCGATAGCCCGCTCATCAGCGCGGACGTGCGGACGCGCATCCAGATCCTGGCCCAGGAGATGGGCTATACCCCCAACTCGCTGGCCCAGAGCCTGCAAACGCGCCGTTCGCACACGCTTGGCCTGGTCGTCACGTCCATTGCCGATCCCTTTTTCACCGATGTGATGAAGGGCGTGGAAGAGGTGGCCCGGCCCGCGCGGTTCAGCGTCTTCCTCAGCGCCACCTATAACGACTCGGAGCAGGAAGTGGCGGTGATCGAGACATTCCAGCGCCGGCGGGTGGACGGCATCCTGGTCGCCTCGCTGCGCATCAGTAGCAACTCCGAGGAGCGCCTGAGCCGCATCAAAGTGCCGACGGTGCTGATCAACAACGAAGCCAACTCGGGCGGCCAGGTGCTGCACTGGGTGATGGTGGACGACCACCTGGGGGCGCGCCTCGCCACCGAACACCTGTTGCAGCTCGGCCACCGGGCCATCGGCTACCTGGGCGTACCCAATCGCCCGCGCTCCAATCGCCAGCGGCTGGAAGGCTACCGCAGCGCCCTGGCGGCGGTGGGGCCGGCCGGCCCGGCGGGCTGGATCGCCTTGCCGCCCCCGCCCGGCGCCCCGGAGGGCGAAGGGGCGCGGCTGGCGGATGTCGCCGTCGGGCAGGCGTTGCTCCCGCAGCTGCTGGCTGCCAGGGTCACGGCGATTTTCTGCTTCAACGATATGGTCGCCGTCGGCGCCTTGATGGCCTGCCGGGCGCGCGGGATCGTGGTGCCGCGGGACTTGAGCATCGTCGGCTTCGACGATATCGAGCTGGCGCCCTATATGACGCCGCCGCTGACCACCGTGCATCAGCCGCGGGTGCAACTGGGCAACCTGGCGACCCAGATGCTGCTCGATTTGCTGGACGGCTACCCGGTGCAGAACCAGATCCTGCTACCGGCGCTGGTGGCGCGCAGCAGCACCGCCCCGCCCCGTGCCGAGTTCACCACGCAGATCAGCAGCGAGGAAGGGACGCGATGACGGCACGAATCAACATCGGGGTGATCGGCCTGGGGCGCATGGGCCAGTTGTATGCGCGCACGCTTGCTACCCAGGTGGCCGGGGTGCAACTCTACGCCGCGGCCGAGCCGAACGACCAGGCGCGCGCCGCCGTCGCGGCTGCATTCGCCGTGCCCCATCTGTGCGCCGAGGCCGCGGACCTGATCGGGCTGCCGGGCCTGGACGCGGTGGTTATCGCCACGCCCACCGGCACGCACGCCGATCTGGTCATCGCGGCGGCGGCGGCGGGCAAGGCGATCTTCTGCGAGAAGCCGCTGGCCCTGACCCTGGCCGCGACCCATGCGGCGCTAGCGGCAGTGGCGCGGGCGGGGGTGCTGCTCCAGGTCGGCTTTATGCGCCGCTTCGACCCGGCCTATCTGCGGGCCAAGGCGCTGATCGAGCAGGGCCAGATCGGGCAGCCGCTGACGTTCAAGGCGGTGGGGCGCGACCCGTTCTGCCCCGACCCGCGCTACGCGGACCCGGCCAAGAGCGGCGGCTTGATTCTGGACATGGCGATCCACGATTTCGACCTGGCCCGCTGGCTCATGGGCGACGAGGTGACGCGCGTCTCCACGGAAGGCACGCTGCTGGTCTGCGACACGCTCCAGGCCGTGGGCGACATCGACAACGCGCTGGTCAACCTGCGCTTCGCCAACGGGGCGCTGGGCAACGTGGAAGTCAGCCGCAACGCCTGCTATGGCTACGACATCCGCACCGAGGTGCTGGGGTCGGCGGGCGCGTTGAATATCGGCGCCTACCAGCACACGCCCGTGCTGCTGCTCACCCGCGCGGGGGCGCAGCACGATATCACGCCCTACCTGATGGAACGCTTTGGCGCCGCGTATCAAGCCCAGATGCAGCACTTCGCCGACTGCCTGCGCGAAGGCCGCGCGCCCGCCGTCGGGGGCGCGGCGGCCCTGGCCGCTTTCGAGATCGGCGTGGCCGCCACGCGCTCCTACCAGGAGGCCCGGCCCGTGTCCCTGGACGAGCTCCGCCAGTAAACGAGAGAGGACCGTATATGCGCCAGTACACTGCCGATAATCTGGTGATCCATCCCGGCAACGCCGCCGACTCGGATGTGGTCGTCGCGGTCACGCCGGAGCAGGCGGGCTGGGAGTATCTCTCCTTCCAGGTGCGCCGGCTGGCGGCCGGGCAGGCGTGGGACTTCCAGACGGGGGAACACGAGCTGGCGCTGGTGCCGCTGGGCGGCACGTTCGGCGTCGAGTCGGATCGCGGCGCTTGGGCGGGCGTCGGCGGGCGGCACGACGTGTTCGGCGGGCTGCCCCACGCGCTCTACCTGCCGCGCCGCAGCGCGCTCCGCGTGACCGGCGAGACCGGCGGCGAGTTCGCCGTGGCCTGGACGCCGACCGACCGGGATGATGCACCGCGCCGGGTGACGCCGGGCGATATCGCCGTGGAGATCCGGGGCGGCGACCACGCCACGCGGCAGATCAACAGCATCATCCCGCCCGGCTTCCCCTGCCGGCGGCTGATCGTGGTGGAGGTCTATACGCCCGGCGGCAACTGGTCGAGCTACCCCCCGCACAAGCACGACGTGCATACACCCGCCCTGGACGGCGGGATACTGGAGGCCGACCTGGAAGAGATCTACTATTACAAGCTCGACCGCCCGGAAGGTTACGCTTTCCAGCGCATCTACACCGACCCGGAGTCGCCCCTGCACCGGGCGGGGCGGCCGATCGACGCCGTGGTGCGGGCGGGCCACGACGACGCGGTGCTGATCCCCGAAGGGTATCACCCCGTCGCCAGCCCGCCCGGCTACACCACCTATTACCTGAACGTGCTGGCGGGTAGCGCCCAATCGCTGGCGAACCGCGAAGACCCGCGCTACGCCTGGGTCAAGGAGACCTACCAGGCGCGCGACCCGCGCCTGCCGATCTACGATGTGACGGGAGCAAGAGGGTAGCACCGTGGCTGACCGGCCCCGCACGTACGATGTGATCGCCATGGGGCGGTCCTCGCTTGACCTCTATTCGACGGACCTTGGCGCGCCGTTCGAGGAGATCACGGGCTTTGCTGCCTATGTGGGCGGCTGCCCGACCAACATCAGCGTGGGCACGCGGCGGCTGGGGCTGCGCGCGGCCCTACTCACGGCGGTCGGCGACGATCAGGTCGGCAATTTTATCCTCCACTTCCTGGAGCGCGAAGGAGTCGCAACCCAGCATATCCCGCGTAAGCCGGGGCGCCGATCCAGCGCGGTCGTGCTGGGCATCCAGCCGCCGGATCGCTTCCCACTGGTCTTCTACCGCGACAACTGCGCCGACATCGAGCTGACGATTGACGATGTGCTGGCGGCGCCCCTCGCCGATCCGCACGTGCTGCTGATCACCGGCACCGGGCTCAGCAAGGAGCCGAGCCGCAGCGCCACCCTGTTCGCGGCGGAGCAGGCGCGGGCGGGGGGCGCCCGCGTCGTGCTCGATATCGACTTCCGGCCGGACCAGTGGCACGATCCCCGCGCTTTCGGCGTCACCCTGCGCGCCGCCCTGCGCCTGGTGGACATCCTGATCGGCACCGAGGACGAGATCAACGCCGCCATGCTCACCGATGCCGCCCAGGTCCGCCTGACTCACTCGCAGGTGTCGGATGCGCGGGTGGGCGGCGACCTGGATGCGGCCATCGCCGGGCTGCTGGCGCTGGGGCCGGTGGCCCTGATTCAGAAGCGCGGCGCCGCCGGGGCGCGCGTCCACCTGGCGGCCGCCGCCGGCGGGCCCACCCGCCGCGACGTGCCCGGCTTCCCGGTCGAGGTGGTCAACATCCTGGGCGCGGGCGATGCCTTCGCGGCGGGCTTCCTCTACGGCTACATCCACGGCTGGGCCTGGGAGCGGGCGGCGCGCCTGGGCAACGCCTGCGGCGCCATCCTGGTGACGCAACCCGGCTGCGCCAACTTCATGCCCACGTACGACGAGGTCACGCGGTTTATTGCGGCACATGGGGGCTGGTGATGGCTGACACACGACAGCTGACGATGGGGCAGGCGTTGATCGCCTTCCTGAAGAACCAGTATAGCACGCGCGACGGCCTGGAGCAGCCGTTCTTCGCCGGGTGCTTCGGCATCTTCGGGCACGGCAACGTGGCCGGGGTGGGCCAGGCCCTCCAGCAGATGCCCGATTTCCGCTACTACCAGGCGCGCAATGAGCAGGCGATGGTCCACGCCGCCCTCGCCTATGCCAAGACGAAGAACCGGCTCCAGACGCTGGCCTGCACGACCTCCATCGGGCCCGGGGCCACCAACATGGTGACCGGCGCGGCGACGGCCACCGTCAACCGCCTGCCGGTGCTGCTGCTGCCGGGCGACAGCTTCGCCCGCCGCAACGTGGCCCCGGTGCTTCAGCAGATCGAGTGGGAGCACAGCCAGGACATCTCGGCCAACGACTGCTTCAAGCCGGTGAGCCGCTATTGGGACCGTATCAACCGCCCGGAGCAACTGCTGACCGCCCTGCCGGAGGCGCTGCGCGTGCTGACCAGCCCCGCCGAGACGGGCGCGGTGACGCTGGCCCTGCCCCAGGACGTGCAGGCCGAAGCGTACTCCTACCCGGCCGAGTTTTTCCGCAAGCGGGTGTGGCCCATCCTGCGGCCCCGGCCCGACCGCCAGGCCTTGGGCGAGGCCGCCGCCGGGATCCGGGAGAGCCGGCGCCCGCTGATCATCGCCGGCGGGGGCGTGATCTACGCGGCGGCCACCGAGACGCTCCGCCACTTCGTGGCGGCCACCGGCATCCCGGTCGCCGAGACGATGGCGGGCAAGGGCAGCCTACCCTATGACCACCCCCTCAACCTGGGCGCCGCCGGGGTGACGGGCACCCTGGCCGCCAACCGCCTGATGCGCGATGCCGACCTGGTGATCGGCATCGGCACGCGCTACAGCGACTTCACCACGGCCTCCAAGACCGCCTTCCAGCACCCAGCGGTGCGCTTCGTCAATATCAACATCGCCGCGTTCGACGCCGCCAAACACCAGGCCCTGGCCCTGGTGGGTGATGCGCGGGCCACGCTGGAAGAACTGGCCGCCGAATTGACCGGCTACCACGTCGCTCCCGCCTACCGGGCCCACGCCGAGACCCTGCACGCCGCCTGGGAGCGCGAGGTGGACCGTATCTACGCCATCCGCAACACGCCGTTGCCCAGCCAGGGCGAACTGATCGGCGCGGTCAACGAGCGCAGCGACCCGCAGGCGATCATGGTCGGCGCGGCGGGCAGCCTGCCGGGCGACTTACACAAGGTCTGGCGGGCGCGCCACCCCAAGAACTACCACCTGGAATACGGCAATAGCTGCATGGGCTACGAGGTCGCCGGGGGCCTGGGCATCAAGATGGCCGCGCCGGAGCGCGATGTCTATGTCATGGTCGGCGACGGCTCCTACCTGATGATGAACGGCGAGATCGTCACCTCGGTGCAGGAGGGCTACAAGCTAATCATCGTGCTGCTGGACAACCAGGGCTTCAAAAGCATCGGCGCCCTCAGCCGCGCGCTGGGGCAGGACGGCTTCGGCACGCGCTACACCTACCCGCAGGACGGCGTATTGCCGGGCGACGCGGCGGGCGCCGCGCTCCCGGCCCTGCCGGTAGACCTGGCCGCCAACGCGCGCAGCCTGGGCGCCCACGTGATCTCCTGCACCACGTATGACGATTTCACGGCGGCGCTGGCGGCGGCCCAGCAGACCGACCGCACAACCGTGATCTATATCCAAAACGACCGTTATATCGGTATCCCCGGCTACGAAAGCTGGTGGGACGTGCCGCCCGCCGAGGTCAGCACAATGCCCACCGTGGCCGCCGCCCGCCGGGAGTGGGAAGCGATGCGGGAACGGGAACGTTATTTCTTGTAGCGTTATTTCTTGTAGCGTTATTTTCTGTGCTGTAAGGAGGTGATCTTATCGAGGAGAGTGCTAGTGCAAGTGCCAGCCACCCCGTGGGCAATCGTTGAGCGAGGAGTGAGCACCCCCAGGTGCGAACGCGGGTGGGGCAACGTTCGCACGTAGGCGTGCTCACTCCTCATCACCCCAGGGGTCGCTGGAGGCCGCACTGCGGCGCTATTGAAGATACGGCCAGACCCAACAAAGAAGTCACCCTTATCCAATGGAGGAGAGAGACCATGAAACGCATATTCCAGGCTATCGCCTATATCACGATTGCTATGCTGGTGCTGGTCGCCTGCGGGGGCGATACCACGCCCACCGCCACCCCCATCGCCAGCAACACCGGAACGACTCCGGCGCCCGCCGGGGCGCGCGCCAACATCCATATCACCGTGGTGACGCACGGCCAGGCGGCGGATCCCTTCTGGTCGGTAGTGAAGAACGGCGTGGACCAGGCCGCCAAAGACATGGGCGTGTCCGTCCAGTACCAGGCGCCCGATAAGTTCGATATGGTGGCGATGTCCGCGCTGATCGACGCGGCGGTGGCGACCAAGCCGGATGGCCTGGTGGTGTCGATCCCCGACGCCAACGCCCTCAGCCCCTCGATCAAGAAGGCGATTGCGGCGGGCATCCCGGTGATCTCGATCAACTCCGGCAGCGACGTCGCCCAGCAGTTGGGCATCCTGACCCACGTGGGCCAGACCGAATATGAGGCCGGGCTGGGGGGCGGCACGAAGATGGCCGCCGCTGGGGTCAAGTCCGCCCTGTGCATCAACCAGGAAGTGGGCAACGCGGGCCTCGACGCCCG
>Ga0070730_10002108_pt1 | contig 18328 bp, 21 predicted proteins | sample Coa_R1_3_FD_66447 | JGI IMG/M metagenome (GOLD analysis project Ga0070730, IMG submission 66447) | Surface soil microbial communities from Centralia Pennsylvania, which are recovering from an underground coalmine fire - Coalmine... | ecosystem: Environmental > Terrestrial > Soil > Unclassified ... | reverse complement strand
TGAGTGTAACGGCCCAGATAACGGAGCACATGCTCTGGGCCTCCGAACGGGGGTTTCGCGTAGACCACCCAGTCCTTTCGAAATAGTGGTCTCAGCCAGGCAGCAAAGGTTTTCGGCTGAGTGAGGGGCTGCAAGTCTCCGTAAAACTCAGTCTGCCCTCTTGAAAAGTGCGTTGGAGTGCCGCACCGAACTTGCCGCGAAAGACTCGGCTGGGCACTTTGACAGGAAGAAAGAACGCGTAGCGTGGCTTGATCCAACGCGAGCGATCGGCAGAAAGTCCACCGGCTGGCACCACGCAATGCACATGTGGGTGAACTTCGAGTTTCTGACTCCAGGAGTGCAGCACGCTGAAGAAGCCAATTTCTGCGCCAAGATGTTTGGGATCGCGGGCAACTTCGAGCAGTGTTTCTGCACTGGTTCGGAACAGGAGATCGTAGACGACCTTCTTATTCTGGAGAGTCAGTGGTGCTAACTGCCGAGGTAGCGTGAAGACCACGTGCACTTACTGCGTCGGAAGAAGTTCCCGGCGACGCTTCTCGAGCCAACGTTCCCGAGCGCCCGCTTGACACTTCGGGCAGTGCCGATTTCTACAGGAGTTGTAGGAGATGGCGCGATGTCCGCAGCGCGTGCACTCATCGAGATGTCCGCCGAGCGCGGCGGTGCGACACCGCGCAATCGCCAGCAGCACTTTGACGTGCTTCCAGGTGATCCACTTACGGCTTCGTTCGATGAAGGCGTCTCCCGCAGCGCGGACCAGATCGGCCACCTCGAGGGGTGGCCGGTCCATCTACTCGTCCTGTAGTGGACGGTCTTTTAGCTCCAGCGAGTCCAGAGGACTCCCGGTCGCACTGAGGTGACGTTCAGAGAGATGCAGATAGATGGTGGTTTCTTCCAGATCTCGATGCCCTAGCAACATCTGGATGGTTCGTAGATCCGCGCCTGCTTCCAGTAGATGTGTGGCGAAGCAGTGTCTCAGCGTATGAGGGTGCACGTCCTTCTGCAGGCCCGCGCGCTGGGCGGCTTCCTTGCAAGCGTTCCAGACCACCTTGGTGGTGATCGGTGTATCACCGGTATGCCAGCGGTTGCCTGGAAACAGCCATGCGCTTGGCTTGCGCTGTAATCCGCGCCAGTGCTGACGCAGTGCCTCGAGCAGTTTTGGGCTGAGCATCACATCCGGGTCTTTGCGTCCTTTGCCGCCCTGGACGTGAATCACCATGCGTTTGCTATCGATGTCGCTAACTTTAAGGTGTGTCAGTTCAGCGCGTCGTACTCCGGTGGCGTAGAGGGTCAGCAACAGAGCGCGATGAAAAGGAGTTAGAGCTGCGTTGATGAGTCGCGCGACTTCTTCCCGGCTGAGGATCGAAGGAAGGTGAAATGCTCTTTTCGGGTAGGGCGTCTCGGCGATGCTCCAGGTTTTCTTGAGAGTTTTGATGTAGAAGAATCGTAGAGCTGCCAATCGTTGCGTAACCGTGCCCGGCGACAATTTGCGCTTCTTGAATAGCTCGGCCTGATATTCACGAATGTGTTCTGGACCCAAACCATCTGGAGAGCGCTTGAATCGTCTTGAGAAATCTTCAACTGTGCGGATGTAACAGCGTGTGGTAGCCTCAGAATAATTACGACGCTCGAGTTCTTCGAGCATCATTTTGCGAAGTCGGGTCATGAGGACCTCCTTGTGACCCGACAATATCCCGATCAATCGACACCGTTCACCTACACGCACGCGAAGCGTCCGCCGCGCGGGCGGCTTCGTTCAAGCAGACTTGTCAGGAGTTAGCCGCTTGGTCCATGGATAAGCTATGGTGCGCTGTTCACGTAAACCGAACTGCTGAGCGCCCCGCCAGGGCCCGAGGTGCCGGTGAAGGCCTGTCCACCGAGCAGCAGGAATCGTGGTGTTTGCGCCGGCGAGATCAGTGGGCTGACAAACGCAGCCGCATTGTAAACGTTAGCGCTCGGCACGTTTGATCCCGTGAGTCCGTTCCAGGAAGCCAGCGTACCATCCGCGTTCACTGTGCTCCGCTCAAATTCACTCGACCCGGGACTGCCATTATAGATGCCCTCCCCATCGATGATCTGTCCAAAAGCTGCGAAGAGGATGCCTTTGTTCCGGCCTTTACTCGTCAAACTCGAATTGAGCGTCCACGTTCCGACCTTGCCGCGAAGAGCACTCGCAAGATAAACGTTATTCGTGCCCATGTCTTGATCATTTGGAGTTGTGGAATTATTCGGGTCGCCGTTGATGAAATAGAGCTTGCCGCCAAACGCAAACATCGTTCCAAAAGCGGTGGCGGTGGGCAGAGCATTCGTGGCCGTGGTCCATGTGCCGAGTGTGCCATCCGTATTAATCGGAGCCGAATAAGCTGCGTTCGAGGGCAGTGCGCCTGTCGTCAAGCCACCGGCCACATAGAGATATCCGTTGTAAACAGTCGCCGATACTCCGAGGAGTTGCTGCGGGAGAGTGCTCGTCAGTGCAGTCCACGTTCCGACCGTCCCGGCTGTCGGGTCCACACTGGCCATGAAGATGGTGTTCGTTCCGCCTGGACCATCGGTGGAGAGCTCTTGGCCGCCGATAACGTAGACATAGCGTGCGTTCGTCGCCACCAGGGAATTGGTGGGATCGGCTTCGGCTATTGCATGGTGCGCCCGAGTTTCGGGAAGCGGATTGGTTGTGATGGTCGTCCAGGCGGTGTTTGTCGCGCTGCCGACCGTGCCATCAGGATTCAAATTTATCGAATAGCTGACGTTTGAGTTGGCCGTGCCGTCGTAGCCGCCCGCGACAATTGCGAACGCAGTGCTGCTGGTTGAACCTGGCACCACGATGGCGCGGAGCCCCGCCAACGCCTTGGGCAGTGCCATGGTCGTTGTCCACACAATGTTACTGGGACTGAAACTGAGGGTCTGGATTAAATTCAGGTTCACAGCGTTGCTCGTGCCGCCAGATGTTACCACCGTGACGCTCACGGTTCCTGGCAGTGTGAACTTCGTGGTTCCGTTTCCGTCCGGTACCACGACCACAATGCCGGTATCAGACCAACCTCCGGCACTGGGTACGACGGTTGCCGAGATGCTGCCTTGTGTGAAGACTACTTTGCCGGGGGCGGCTTGAAAACCAGTGCCATTAATTTCGATGGGCAAATTCACCGGGCTCGTCGGTGTGGTCGAACTGTTGATGTTCTGAATACTCGGAACCGGCTCCTTGCTACTTCCTCCGCAGCCCGACAAGAAAGCTCCCGCCGTCATCATCAGCACCATCCCCAGTGCTGCAATCCACCTTTGCCGTCCCATAACCCCAGCCTCCTTGGTGCTTCCAATTCGGATCAACTTGGCTCCTTCCAGTTTAGAAAAGAGGGGTATCGTCCAGGCGTGCTCTTTCCGCCTTGCTTCCGAAAAGCCATCTGTACTTATGGACAGGAACAGGTATGAATGGGAGGACAGGTCGGCTTGCCAGATATCTGACCCAACTGGGAACCTTGGTCGTAGTTCATGGTCCTTCACAATTTCCCGGGGGTGCGATATTTGCCGGTTAGGGCACTACTGTTCGCTCAGCCAGTTGTCACCGGCCCGATGTTGCCCGAAGAATGAGACAGGGGGTCATGCCATGAAAAAAACAAGCGCTCTCATCACCGCGATTTTGCTGGCGTGTCCCGCCTTCGCGAGGGACCAAACCAGAGAACAGAAGCGCCTCGCAACGTGTGGCCAGGTCTTCAAGGAAATCATGGACATACCTGATGGTATTCCCAAGGATCTGCTCAACAAGGCGGAATGCGTAATTGTGATTCCCACAGTCCTGAAGTTCGCATTCGGAGTAGGTGGTGACTTCGGTCGCGGGGCAATCACATGCCGCACGGGCCAGCACTTTACTGGACGTTGGAGCGCTCCCGCGCTTTTCGCCCTCGAAGGTGCAAACATCGGCTTTCAGTTGGGTGGCCAAGCCACAGACTTCGTCCTATTGGTGATGAATCCCAAAGGGGCGGAATCAATCCTGAGCAGCAAAGTGAAGCTCGGGGCGGACGCCTCTGCCGCTGCCGGCCCCAAGGGGCGCACAGCAGCGGCGGATACTGACATTGTGATGAGGGCGGAAGTCCTTACTTATTCCCGCTCACGTGGGTTGTTTGCAGGCATTTCGCTCGAAGGCTCGACGCTCCGTTCTGACGGCAGTGCGAACAAGAAGCTCTATGGCCGTGAACTCAGCGCCAAAGAGATTGTCCGCCAAGGAAAGGTCGGCATTCCCGCCTCTGGCCGCGAACTGATCTACCTGCTGGACAAGCAGTCGCCCAAGAACGAATCTGATCCCGTATCGCTGAAGGAATAGGCCGCCAAGCGTGCCACGAGTTGCAAGCCCATCTCACTATCACAGTCTGTCACTAGGAGGTACGAATGCCCGAAGCCAAGGGAATGTGGGAAGGCTTGATGGATTTTTCCTTCCGCGTGTATGCGACCCCGAAGATGTTGAAATTGCTGTACACAATGCACCTGCTCGCAGGACTTATTGCCGCAGTCGCGTGGGTCGTGCTGTCATTCCAGCAGGCCCCGGTACAAGGTTTGGTGGCCCTGCTCGGCGCGTTGTTGGGATATTTTTTCTGGATTCTCTATTGTCGCGTCGTCCTGGAAGTACTTTCGGCTCTGTTTCGCATGGCCGACGCGATAGCTTCCGACCGTGGAAGTTCGCAACAACGATAGCCTACGCAGACGCATCGGCGACTTCTACACCATTGAAGAATACAATTCGGGCTGCGAATGCTCCTCAGGGTTGCTAACTGATTAACGCTTACTGGACAAGTGGTGCTAGGATCCACAAGCACGGAAGTACAGTCCCATTACGCGACTCCCGACCAAGTGTATCTTGACCTCTCAAGGAGTAATATCGGGCCCTTAGGGCGATGCGGCATAAATGACCTGCACCTGATCACTTCCCACCTAGACCCATCGCCCTAAAACTCTATACCCACAGGCGCTGGCTTCTTTCGGTTAGCGCCCGATTAACGCAGACAGTGGCCGTTACTGGCCATAATCGCTAGCGCTTTATCGGTACTCATCCAGTCGACAGCAGTTAGAATCAGGATCGCCCCTGACTCAAGAACTCCATAATCGCGCTTGCTAAGATGCATCCCGAGTTTTAGCGGGTCTTCTTCGAGACACGAGCGACCAACTCGTCTAATCTCGAAAGCAAGAGCTTGAGGATCGGAGACTCGTTCGACTTTTTGTAACCAAGGACCAGGTCGACGGTTGGCGTATTGCCCTTGAGAGGCCGACTGGTTACAGACGAAAGGAGAAAGTTCTGCGCGTAAGCAGGTAACAGCCCTACGCCTCCTGTCGACGCTATTAAAGACATTGCCATGGCCAGGTTATCCACCTCGTGAGTCGGCTTGATATTGATTCCGGACTGCTTCAAATAATTGTCGATGACCATCCGCAGTACAGGAGCCGTATCGGACACGGTCACGAATGTCTCGCTTACTAGATCTCTCGGACCGATGGATTTGAGCGCAGCGAGACGGTGGTCGCTAGGCAAGACCACCATCAGGGGCTCCTTGACGAGAAGACGGAACGCCAAGTCTGGCACCCCTCGTTCCCGTCGAAGAAAGGCCGCATCGATTTTTCCTTTCGATAGGCCATCCGCAAGCAGAGGCGAGTATTGACTCGATATCATCACGTCGATATTCGGCAGTTCGTCGCGTAAGATCCGCAAGGCTTCCGGCATCCACTTCAATTCGTGTCCGGTCAGGAAGCCCATCGTGAAGCATGGCCTGCTAGGATGAGCGACCCGGCGAGCAGCTTCGCCTGCCGCTTCTACCTGCGATAGCACCAAGCGAGCATGATCGAGAAAGGCGCGACCCGCCGGTGTCAGTTCGATGCCGCGAGCGCGACGTGTCAGGAGTTGCGCTCCTAGCTCATCCTCAAGATCTCGAATCTGCCGACTCAACGAAGGTTGTGACGTGTGCAGTCTTCGCGCAGCTGCCACTGTTAGACTTCCCGCCTCGGCCACTGCCACGAAATAACGAAGGTGCCGCAACTCCATTTCCACTCCCATGCCTGTGAAGCATCGCTAGCAGCCTAACAAAGTATGCTTCAACCGCGCCAGTGTCGCAATCTAAGTAGGTGATCTGAGGCAGTGCGGAGCGGCTGTTGGAAGGCAGTCATGCCTCACTCGCATGGGTTTCAGAACAAGGAGCAGAAGCTATGAGTTCACCCGTTGTTTTGATCACAGGGGCATTAACCGGCATTGGCCGGGCTACTGCACTGGCGTTTGCAAGCGAAGGCGCACGTGTTGTTGTCTCCGGCCGGCACGATGAAGGGGGTACGAAACTCGTGGTCGAAGTGCGGAAGTTAGGTGCCGAAGCGGAATTTATTCGCGCTGATGTGCGCCACGAGGAGGATGTGAGGAAGCTAATCGACAAGACCGTGGAGCGGTTTGGCCGATTGGACGTGGCGGTGAACAACGCCGGTACCGAAGGCAAGCCGGGTCCTGTTACGCAGCAAACCGCTGAAAGCTATGCCGCGACCTTCGACACCAATGTGCTCGGCACGCTGCTGAGCATGAAGCATGAGCTGCGGGTGATGCTGGCGCAAGGAACCGGGAGCATCGTCAATGTGTCGTCTACCTACGGGCACACGGGTGCAGCGGGCGCTTCGATTTATGTGGCGAGCAAGCATGCAGTGGAAGGCCTCACAAAGTCGGCAGCCCTCGAAGTGGCGGGTACTGGCGTGCGCGTCAACATAGTGGCGCCCGGCCCGATTGAGACCGGGATGCTGAACCGCTTTACAGGCACCGACGAAAGAAAGGCCGTCCTGGCATCGACGGTGCCGCTCAAACGCGTAGGGAAACCAGAAGAGATTGCGCAGACCATCGCCTTTCTCTCTTCCGACAAGGCGTCATTCATCACGGGTGCGTCCTACCTCGTCGACGGCGGCAAAACGGCCCAATAACTCTCATCCGTGGGACGCCACTCCAGTGTGGACTTCGTGGCAAGCAAGTTTCGCTGAACCTGAGGGTTCAGCATGATTGAGCGCAAAGGAGAGGAACAATGTCAAAGAAATTAGAAGGAAAGATTGCACTCGTTACGGGCGGCTCGCGCGGGATTGGAGCTGCCATTGCTAAGCGTCTGGCCGCCGACGGAGCGCACGTGGCCATCACCTACACCAAAGGTGCCGATGCGGCCGTGTCGGTCATCAAGGAGATTGAACGCGCTGGCGGAAAAGCGATCGCGATTCAGGCGGATGCCGCCGATGCCGACGCGGTTAAAGCCGCGGTCGAAAAGACGTTTGCAACCTTCGGTCGACTGGATGTGCTGGTGAACAACGCCGGCACGGCCATTCCGAAACCGTTCGAGGAGGCGACGCTCGAAGAGATGGATCGCGTGATTGCCATCAACGTTCGTGGCGTGTACGTCACGACTCAGGCGGCGCTGAAGCACATGAAGAGCGGCGGTCGCGTCATCACGATCGGTTCGGCCGTGGGTGAACGTGTCGCGGCACCCGGGCTTGTCCCATACGCGGGCACGAAGGGAGCCGTCAAGATGTTCACTCAGGCGCTGGCCAGAGAGATCGGAAGCCGGGGCATCACGGTCAACAACGTGCAGCCCGGTCCGATCGACACGGAATTGAATCCCGCCTCAGGTGATTGGGCGGTGCCGCAGAAGGCCGCCACAGCGCTTGATCGTTACGGGCGTGTGGATGAGATCGCCGCGATGGTGGCGTTTGTCGCCGGTCCAGAGTCTTCCTACATAACCGGGGCGAATCTTACTGTGGATGGCGGAATGAACGCCTGAGCTATGGATGGTTGCATCATGCAACCAGATTGAGGGAAGGTAAGGTCGACCGACTGATCCGCTTGCACAATCCGAAATGCAATAACCGAGCCGAATTCAAACTCAGAGGAGGGATACATACCAATGAAAAGCATAGGCAAAGCAGTGGAAGTCTCCGCACAGACGACGAGAAACGTCTTCAAGAGAAATTTGACGCGCTTCGCCGCTTTTCTTCTGGCGGTGTTCGCCAGTTTTGTCGCCGTTCCGAACGCAGCTCTGGCTGCCCCACCCCAGCATCGTGATCAGGTGCCTGGCTTCTACAGGCTGAAAGTCGGCGACCTCGAAGTGACGGCCTTATACGATGGTACCGGCGTATTCGATCCCCACTGGCTGAACGGAACGAACGTGACGATGGATGGAGTTGTGAAGGCACTGCACGAAGATCCGCACATGCTGGATGTTGTTGATAGCGGTTTCCTGGTCAACACCGGCAAGCAACTAATCCTCGTCGATGTGGGTACCGGCACCTGGTGGGGTGGGGGACTATTCGGGCGCCTGGCGGGCAGCCTTCGCAGCGCAGGCTACACGCCGGAAGAGATCGACATCGTTTTGCTGACGCACCTCCATTCCGACCACGTGGGCGGTCTCACCACTCAGGACGGAAAGCGTGTCTTTCCAAATGCCGAGGTCTACGTCGCGAAGGCCGAAAGCGACTTTTGGTTGTCGCCGGAAATTGCTGCTAAGGCACCGAAGGATGCGCAACCGTTCTTCCAGAGTGCGCAAGCCATCGCCGCGCCGTACATCAAGGCCGGTAAATGGCACACGTTTACTGGCTCCGAACCAATCGTCGACGGAATGCAACTCGTCCCGCTACTTGGTCATACTCCGGGACATACGGGCTATGAGTTTTCGTCGAAGGGACAAAGGATCCTCTTTTGGGGCGACACCATCCATGCGCAGCGCGTCCAGATCCCGCATCCCGAGGTCACAGTGGTCTTCGACATCGACCCGGCTGCGGCTGCGGCGACACGGAATCAATTGCTGTCTAAGCTCGCGCGCGCGGATGTAATCATCGCGGAGCCGCATTCGTCGCTATTTCCTCCCCTGGGCCGCTTGCACAAGGAGGGGAGCGGGTATAACTGGGTGCCGGTGGTATTTACCGATCGATGGGACGAGAAATAGTTATGCTGCGGGGCAAGCCGGTAGATCAAGCTGGGACCATCGGAATTGCGATGGCCAAAGTCTCTCGACTTGCCCGCGTTCATCAATGCCTTCGCGCCGAACGGCCGCATGCATTTCGTGGCAGCAAATTCATGCCCATCGTCGGCGAATAATCAAGTAGGAGAATCTATGGAGCGTCTTGCAGTTTGTTCAGCCTTGATCACTCTCTTGTTTCTAATTTCGTGGCCATCTGCATATACGGGTGGTCAGCACGGTTTTTCAATCAAGGTGTTCACCTCTCCCGACGATCAGTTTTGGGCTAACTCCGTGATTATCGAGGGAACCCGCGAAGTGATGTTGGTCGACGCGCAGTTAACAAAAACCAATGCTGAAAGAGTATTGCAGGAAATCAGAGAAACTAAAAAGCCGCTGTCTATCATCTACATTACCCATGAGCACGCCGATCACTTTCTTGGCCTCGAGGTTTTTAAGGAGGCGTACCCGGGAGTGAGGATTATCGCGAATTCTGCGGTAACGGACCGAATCAACAAGGTCTATCAAGAGAAAGTAGATAAATGGAAAAAGATCTTGGGCTCACGTGCAACCTCTAGCGTTGTTGCTATCGAAAAAGTCGACGGCAACTTTATTGAGTTTGAGGGCTCAAAAATAGAGCTCCTTAAAGACGTCCAAGGCGACACCGATGAAAACACGATGCTTTGGATTCCTGGACAGAGCATTCTCATTGCCGGCGACGTTTTGTTCAACAACATGCATGTTTACACCGCAGAAACGGACACTAAGGCTAGAGGGAAATGGTTGAACTCAATAAATAGAATCAGAGAATTGAAGCCTTCGGTAGTTATCCCTGGACACAGCAAGGCTGGGGCTCCCCTTGATGCGAGTAGCGCCGTTGATTTTACGGAAAACTATTTACTAGTTTTCGATGAAGAACTCACAAAAGCCAAAGATTCCGACAGCCTGATTAACGCCATGAAGGAAAGATTCCCGTCCGTCGACTTCCTCTTGGCACTCGACCGGGGTGCGAAAGCCAATGTTAAGCCCTGACATCGACTGACGATTTGGTAGACCGACCCTTCGTCGCGCGATGCGATGGGCTGCATCAATCACGGCAGAATGGACCCCAATGAAGAAGCACAAGATCGCTGTTCTGGACGACTACCAAAATGCGGCGCTGGAGAGCGCCGATTGGTCGGTACTCCGCGATCGAGCGGACATCGCCGTATTTCAGGACCACCTCGCCGACCCAGACGCCCTGATTGAGCGGTTGCTGCCTTTTGATGTTGTTTGTGTCATGCGCGAGCGGTCACCGCTGCCCCGCAACGTCATTGAGCGCCTTCCCAATCTCAGGCTCATTGCCTCGACGGGAGATGGAAACGCGTCGATCGATGTTGCCGCCGCGGGCGACCATGGGATCGCAGTGGTTCACACCGGGTATAGGTCGGACCCGACGATCGAATTTACCTGGGCGCTCATCTTGGCCTCCGCGCGACATATCGTGACGGAGAGCAACTCCGTCCGATCAGGTGGCTGGCAGCAAACAGTGGGCACGGATCTCCGCGGAAAGACCCTGGGCGTTTTGGGACTTGGGCGGATTGGATCGCAGGTCGCGCGGATTGGGAGCGCTTTTGGAATGAATCTGATTGCCTGGACCCAGAAATGATACCCGAGGCTGCCAAAGCCGCCGGCGCGATCCTGGTTTCCAAGGATCAGCTGTTCGAGCGGGCTGACATCCTGACGATCCATTTGGTGTTGAGCAGCCGTACGCGCGGCCTGGTAGCGGCCGCGGAGCTGGAGAGAATGAAGCCAACCGCCCGATTGATCAATGCGTCTCGCGGGCCGATCGTCGATGAGCAAGCTTTGATCAGCGTGTTGAAGAACAAGCGAATCGCCGGCGCGGCGATCGACGTATTCGACATTGAGCCGCTGCCTCCGGATCACCCTTTCCGGATGCTCGAAAACGTGCTGGCAACGCCGCATATCGGCTACGTATCGGATGGTCTTTACAAGACGTTCTACGAGGATACCGTCTCGAATATTCGGAAGTGGCTCGACACCCATTAGAACTCGGCAAGAACAGGGAAAAACAATGCCTAAAAAGCTCGAAGGTAAGGTCGCTGTCATCACCGGCGGGACAGAAGGGATTGGATTAGCTGCGGCAAAGCTTTTCGTCAAAGAGGGTGCCTATGTCTTCATCACGGGCCGCCGCCAGAAGGAACTCGACGAGGCCGTGAATGCAATCGGCACTAACGTTTCTGGAGTTCAGGGAGACGTTGCCCAATTGGCTGACCTTGATCGTCTTTACGAGACGGTCGCTAAGTTGAAGGCGCGAATCGATATTGTTTTCGCCAACGCCGGCGTGGGCGAATTTGTTCCCTTTGGGGCCGTCACCGAAGAGCATTTCGACAAACTATTCAACATCAATGTGAGGGGAACGCTGTTCACGGTGCAAAAGGCCTTACCGCTACTGAATGACGGTGGCTCGATCATTCTCAACGGCTCGGTCGCGAGTGTTAAGGGCACTGCCGCCTTCGGTGTCTACGCCGCGAGTAAGGCCGCCATTCGCTCCTTCGTGCGAACCTGGACTACAGATCTGAAGGACCGTCGTATCCGCTCAAACGTTGTTAGTCCGGGTCCGATTAATACTCCCCTGGCAAATCGACAATCCGCCGACGTGATTGCGCGGATCGTATCCACCATCCCGATGGGACGCATGGGAGAACCTGAGGAAGTTGCCAAGGTCGCGTTGTTTCTGGCGTCGGATGACTCCAGTTTCGTCACGGGTATCGAACTGTTCGTTGACGGCGGCAGAGCCCAGATCTAGCCGAAGCGCGGGGCACTCCCTTGGTGGGTTTGTTCCGGAAGGCCGAGCGACGACATTGACGTCCAAAGGAGAAAGGTCATGAATGGAAGGGCCTCTAGGAAAAAAGAGTTTTCGAAGCGTGGCGAGAAACCGGGCACTTACCGGCGTGTAGTCACGGCAAATGTAAACGGGAAGGCTGTGGTTCAAAGCGACGAACCATTACCAGTCTACGAGTTCAAGACTGTCCCCGGCTACGAGCACACGCTCATTTGGGTCAACTCGGCGATCCCGGACCTCAGCGAGGAGCAAAGGTTTGACCGCTATCCCGACTCGGTCGTTCCGGGACCTGGCGGCACCAGTCTTCACTTCGTGACGTTTCCTCCGGGTTCGGTCTTTGCGGACCCGTCCTTTGACGGCGAAGCTGCTCGCAGCGAGGCTCTCATTCGCCTCAGAGGGTTAGCCGATCACTTTGAAAAAGATGATCCTGCGATGCACAAGACGAACACCGTCGACTACGCCGTAGTTTATGAAGGCGAGATTTGGCTGGAGCTTGATGACGCTAAGACCATCCATCTCAAGCGTGGCGATGTCGTCGTGCAAAACGGTACGCGCCACGCGTGGCGGAACAAAGGCACAACTCCCGTGACGATGCTGTTCTTTCTTAACGGCGCGAAAGAGTGACGCCGGGAGGTTGCAGAAATGATTTGGGTCGGCAGTTTCAAATCTCTGCGGTCCGCTCCACACAAACCGCGTTTCGGTGCTCCGCTGGAGGTGCACACCTGGCTGCGGAGTGAGATCGACCTGATCTCACCGTTTGTGGACTGGCTCTTAAGTCTAATTGCTCGATCCGGTTGCGTTCCCGGAAAGGGGGAGTTCGTTGAACTCGCGCTTCGGGAAGCCGTGAGTAACGCGATACTCCATGGCAATCGCTTGGATGCTCGCAAGCTGGTTCATGTCCGTTGCTGCTGCCCAGGCGCCAAGGGGGTGTTCATCGTCGTCAGAGATCAAGGACATGGATTCGACCACAATAATGTTCCTAGTCCTCTGGCTGTCGAAAACCTGGATGCCGAACACGGGCGCGGCATCCACTTAATGAAATTGGCTATGGACGAAGTTTCTTTTGAAAGGGGAGGAACTGAGGTCCATATTCGGAAAGTGTTGACCACAGACCTGCGGCTTACAACCCACACGTAAGCCCAATCAAAAGAGTTTTCGGTATTGCGCCTAAGAAGTTTGCAGGAAACTTCAAACCAGGATCTTCGCCCGTTCCGTCGGTCACGCAGGGTTGAGCAACTTCTCCCGGCCCTCCCCCACCTGCTGCCGCCACATCGCGCTATAGAGGCCTTTGCTTGCGAGCAGATCTTCGTGACGCCCGCTCTCCACAATTCGCCCCCGTTCCAACACGTAAATGCAATCCGCGTGCAGGATGGTGGAGAGCCGGTGCGCGATCAATATCGTGATGGCGTCGCGGCTCACGGCCACATCCCGAATCGTCTCGCTGATCTCTTCCTCCGTCAAAGAATCAAGCGACGAAGTCGCTTCGTCGAACACCAGCAATTGCGGCCGCCGCAGCAGAGCGCGCGCGATCGAAAGCCGCTGCTTTTCTCCTCCCGAAACCTTCACCCCACCTTCGCCAATCTTTGAGTCGAGCCCGTGACTGGCTCTCAGGAGTAGACCCTCGACAGCGGCCTGGCGTAGGACTTCCAAACATTCTTCGTCCGTGGCGTCCGGGCGCACGAATTGCAGGTTCTCGCGAATCGATCCGGAAAACAGCTGCGTGTCCTGCGTCACGAATCCAATTCGTTCACGCAAATCTTCGATTGCCACCTGATCTTCCGGAGTTCCGTTGTAAAAGATATGGCCACTCTTCGGGCGGTAAAGGCCGACCAGCAATTTCACCAAAGACGTCTTGCCCGCACCCGACGGGCCCACAAACGCGATGGTCTCGCCGCGAGCCACACGGAACGAGATTTCGCTCAAGGCTGGTGAAGATGCCGACTGATGCTGGAAACTAACTCGGTCGAACTCGAGTGTTTCGAGTGAAGGCAGGCCGACCGGATGCTCGGGCTTTTGCTCCGTCGGCATTTTCAAAATCTCTTCGAAATTGTCGAGCGATGCCTCTGTCTCGCGATACGCGTTGACGACATTGCCCAGTTCCTGCAGCGGGCCAAAAATGAAAAACGAATAGATGAAAAGAGAGAAAAACTGCCCTACGGTGATGCGCTGCGTGTAAATCAGGTAGAGCATCAGGAGGAGAATGGAAGTCCGCAGGAGATTGACGAAGCTGCCTTGAACGAAACTAAGACTGCGGAGATATCGGACCTTTTCGAGTTCCAACTTGAGGATTTTGTCCGTAGTCGAATTAAGGCGACGAATCTCCTGTTGAGCAAGGCCCAAACTTTTCACTAATTCGATGTTCCGCAAAGATTCAGTCGTCGCGCCAGCGAGTGCTGTGGTCTCCGTCACGATGCGTTTTTGGACGGTCTTGACTCTGCGGCTCAGCAGAGAACTCAGGCTGCCGAGCAGCGGAACGGTCAACAAATAAGCTGGGGCAATGGACCAGTGCACTTTGGTGGCGTAGATCGTGACGAACGCCAGGCCGATCAAAGTTGTGAACACCATGTTCACAAGCAACGCGATGAACTTCTCGACGTCACTTCGTACCCGCTGCAACTTCCCAAGCGTTTCGCCGCTCCGCTGATCCTCAAACAAGGTATACGGGAGATCGAGAGAATGTCGAACGCCATCGGTGTAGATGCGTGCGCCAACCTTCTGCGTGATTACATTGACGAAATAATCCTGGAAATTCTTGGCGATGCGCGATACCAGAGCCACGCCAACCGCCGCAGCGAGCAGCAGACCTACACCTCGAATGAATTGCGCGCTCGAATACTCGCGGTAGCGGGTCGCGTAGGAGTCGATGATGTGCCGGAAAATGAGCGGATCTAACAGTGAAAAAATCTGATTGATCGCCGCCAGGACAAGGGCGACGACAGCAAGCTTCCACAAATCCTTAAAGTACCGGTAGAGAGTAGCCATCGATCCGAAGCCGTCGTCCCGCGTACCACGTTGGATGATTTATTCCGGGAACGGTTACTCAATCTTCGCTTCCAGGCCCAAGACACCGCTGCTACATATGCTGGTACTTATTCACATCTGCGAGGATTTGATAATCGACCTGAACACACCTGTCCCCTATCCCTATGCGAGCGACTGATTAGTCTACCCCTGCCGCAGAAACCAGATGCTGAAAGGAGCCGTGCTCGCACTCGCGGAGACCCGCGGAATGAGATGATACCCGCATGCGGGTACGCAAGATCATTCACGTCGACATGGACGCATTCTATGCGTCCGTCGAGCAGCGTGACGATCCGCAACTGAGTGGCAAACCTGTCGTCGTGGCGTGGCGCGGGAATCGTTCCGTGGTGTGCGCTGCTTCGTATGAAGCCCGAAAGTTCGGAGTGCGTTCCGCTATGCCGGCTGTTCGGGCCGAACGTCTGTGCCCTAACGCCGTGTTTCTGCCGCCGGACTTTCCGCGCTATCGTGCGGTCTCAAAACAAGTACGCGAAATCTTCACACGGCACACGGACTTGATTGAGCCGCTGTCCCTTGACGAAGCCTATCTCGACGCGTCGGAGAACAAGAACGGCTTGCCTACCGCGACACAAGTGGCGCGCAAAATTCGCGAACAGATCCGCTCAGAATTGAGCTTGACGGCATCGGCAGGCGTCGCGCCGAACAAATTCTTCGCAAAGATTGCCTCGGACTGGAAAAAACCGGATGGGCTCTTTGTCATACAACCGGAAGAAATAGATTCGTTTTTATTGCCGCTGCCCGTGGGCCGTCTACCCGGAGTAGGCAAAGTCACGGAAGAAAAACCAAAGCAGCTTGAGGTACAAACGATCGCGGACCTGCGGCGAATGGATTTGGCAACACTGGAAGGTCACCTCGGCCGCTATGGCGTGCGTCTCTACCAGTTGGCTCGAGGAATCGACAACAGCGAGGTAGTCCCTAGCAGGCCAACCCAATCCATATCCGCCGAGGACACCTTTGAGCAAGATGTCATGCTGGCCGAGATGGAACCTATGATCCGAAGACTTGCGGAGCATACATGGGCCGCATCGCGGAAAGAATCACGAATCGCTCGCACCGTCGTACTGAAACTGAAGACCAGCGAATTCAAGATTCTCACCCGCAGCCACACCGCAGGTTCTCCACCTGCTTCTTGCGAGGAGCTGACGAATATCGCCCTATCACTGCTACAACGTGTCGGCCTCCGACCGCACCAACGGTTTGGCCTCGTTGGCGTCGGCCTGAGCAACTTTTGCGGCCCTGAGGATGGGCCCGCTCAGTCGGCTCTTTTTACCTAACCACGCAGCGTTGTCCGTCAGATCATTGCTCTCATCTCCTAAGAAGACTGATTGGCTCTTGCATGGTTCGAGCTGCTTGAGGAGATCGATTTCCCCTGCTAGGCCTCGCCGCGAGCACTTGCAACAGCGGACTTGCCGGCAAGCGCTGTACCAAGCATGTCCGCCTCCATCCTTCGCGCAAGAAAAGCGGGCACGAGGGCGTTCATGATGCGGTTCAGCCGACCTGGAACGATTCTGGAGCGATTTTCGAGCAGACCGTTGAGGCCCTCAGATACGCACTGCTCGACGCTCATCGGTTTCGTCGGCATGGTCTTCGGATCGAAGCCAAACTTTTCGAGCACCGGTGTGTTCGTAAACCCGGCTGCCAGTACAGTGACGTAGACACCTAGAGGTTTGAACTCGTAGTGAAGCGCTTCTCCAAGACTGTGTACATACGCCTTCGCGCCTCCATCATTCGCTATACACGGAATGCCGTTTTCCGCGCCCATTGCCCCCACGAGGATCAAGCCGCCCCGCTTACGCTCAGCGAGCTTCCGGCCGAAGTAATGTGCGATGTCTAAATGCGACATGGTGTTGAGCCGCAAGGTCTCCTCGAGCAGCTGTCGATCGAGCTTAAGGAACTCGCCCGGGTTGGCCGTGCCAGCATTCGAGACGACAAGGCCGATATCCAGATCCTTCGTATGCTCGGCGAGCTTCGGGATGAAGCCCTCTTGCGAGAGGTCCATCGTGAGGGCGCGGAACTGAACACCAAAGTCCCTTGTGATATGGCGTCCGACCTCATTAAGCAATGCCTCTCTCCTGGCCACCAGCACAAGATTGATCCCGGCCGCCGCGATTTGTCGTGCGAATTCGGGGCCTATCCCGGACGAAGCCCCTGTAACGAGCGCCCACGGCCCGAACTGCTGTTTGTCAAGCAACGCTTTCATTCTTCCTCCCCTTGTGTCCGCTTAAACTCGTCAACTGCTCCGCGACCTGTTGCTCCATCGTTTCGTCTCACAACGTGTTGATCCAATTCTTAAGGCGCCGCACTTCCATCAGCACCAGATCGGGTTCATTTGTGCCATGCGCCACGGCAGCCATCCCCTGAAAGGCGGAGAAGAGATGCATTGCAAGTTCACGTGAGTCCTTATCGTGGCCGGCGGCCTGGAACTGCTTCTCAAGCCAGCCGATGGGCTCAGTGAAGAGCGTCGCGGACTTCTTCGCCAGAGTACCGCCCTCCTTGTGCAACTCGGAGCACAGGCTGCCAAATGGACATCCTCCACGCGCAAGTTGCTCCCGGTTCGCTTGGACGCTTCCCACGAAAGCTAACAGCCGCTCCTTCGGAGAACTCCAGCGGTCCCACTCCGCCTGGGCTGCGCGAAACTCCTCCAGGTGCCGCTCCACCACGGCTTCAGCGAGTTCTTCCTTGGTTTTGAAGTAGTAGTAGACATTGCCTACCGGCACGCGAGCCGCCTCGGCGATGTCCGCCAGACTCGTCTCCCGGAAACCGCGTCCATACGCCAGCTTCGTCGCAGTCTCAATCAGCCGCGTTCGCTTGTCCGGTTGTGCCGTTCGCATATTCTCCGACTCTGAGTTAGTTATTTAACTAACTCAGAGCGTAAACCCGATGCGCCCATGTTGTCAACCACCGCGACACGCCAATTTTGGGCGCTGGTGGATGGTGGACCAATCCAAAAGGCGTGGGTTTGAATGTGAGTTACCCAGCTAAGAATTCTATCGATGCACGGAATCCCCGAATTTTTCCCCATAATCGATTTTTTCGCGGCGAAAAATAGCGTCCTTGAGTTTTCGTCTGTTCTCCGGAGAACAACGGTTCCCTAGACCGTTGTAACCCGAAAATATCCCGCATGAGGACTCAGCTATAAACCGCTACTGTATAAAGGTAGCGCTGCGGCGGTCTTCCAAACCGCCGCCTGTCAGTCCGAGATGCTTCCTTGGCGCTTATCGGTACTCCGACCCTTCGGGTAAAAACCAAACGGTTCGGTTAGTTCGCTCAAGGCTCGGGCTAGATATGTCAGCTTTCACAGCTACCAACGACGATTCCGCAACTCCGGAATCCAAAAGTACTACTACATTTTTATGACAGCGTTTGTTGACTCTGACCTGCCCCCCGGAATTTAGTCCATCGAAAATGTAGCTTCTCTGGGGTAAAACAACCAGAGAGGAGCAGCACCATGAGGAAGAGTCGTTTCACCGAGGAGCAGATCGTGCGGGTGTTGAAGGAGGCC
>Ga0070730_10002106_pt1 | contig 18334 bp, 13 predicted proteins | sample Coa_R1_3_FD_66447 | JGI IMG/M metagenome (GOLD analysis project Ga0070730, IMG submission 66447) | Surface soil microbial communities from Centralia Pennsylvania, which are recovering from an underground coalmine fire - Coalmine... | ecosystem: Environmental > Terrestrial > Soil > Unclassified ... | reverse complement strand
GCCCAGCATCAGCGAGAACAATGTGCCCAAAAACATAATCAGAAGGCGCGGTGGAAATGACTTCTTTTCCGGCACAATCGCAGCATCCAGGACCTTGACGCTGGGAGTTTCTTTGGCTTCCTGCACCTTGGCAAGCTCCGCTTGCTGGGTTAGCAGCTCGAAAAGCGTTTCCTGGATTTTGGTTTGGCGGTAAAGATCGGAGTATTTGACGCCAAGCAGTGGAAGTTTTCGAATCGAGGGATAGAGCGAGGCAGCGTCATCGTGCGTCGTCGCTGCACTGAGGTCACCACCACTCATTTGATCCAGCTTTTTCTGGAGCTCCTCGATTCGAGCTCTTACCGCACGAATGCGAACGTTTCCGTCACCATAGATTTGCCGCAGTCCCTCTAATTCCGATTGCGCGGCAATCAGGTGTCCCTGCAGAGTGGCCGCGGCTTCTACCATCGTTCGCCCCTGCTCCTTAAGGTCGATGGTGGCATTCTTGCTGGAGAACTCACTGAACTCCTTTGCGGATGAGTCAAGATCTTGCTTCACAGACTTGAGGCGCTCCTCCAGGAAGACACGCTCGCGATGAGCCGCAGATGTATTTAGTTCCACGACCAGGCGGTCAAGTTCTGCCACATAGGCCTGGGCAATTGCAGAAGACCCCTTTGGACTGTAGTCCGTGACCGCGATGGTGATGATGCCACTCTTGCGATCTTCGGACATCTGTGTGTTTTCTTCGAGTAAACGCCGTGCATCTTCCATTCGGCGAACGTCATAGGCGGATTTCAGATTGAATTTGTCGATGATGCGGTCTTCGACGGTGCGGCTCCGAAGAATTCCAATGAACAGCGACCCCGAAGTTTTTAGACCGAGCAATTCGCCGGCAACCAGACCGAGGCTACTTCCGGACTGTACGTTCATCGCCAAGAGGGAGGCCAGGCCGGAAGTGACTTCGCTGTCCGGAGGCATCAGTTGGGTCCGTGCTTCATAGCGTGCTGGAATCAGAAATGCCAGCACGGTTGCTAGCACGAGTCCATAAGCCGTCACTCGAAAAAGAAAGAAGCGCTGCTCGACGAGGAACCCAAGCCGCTTTAGCAGGGCATGATTCGCCTCCCCCACATACTCATGAACCGGCAGCGGTTCAGGGAGGACCACTGGGTCAATGAGGTCTTGCCCGGTGCTTACGTGAACAGGGTTACTGGACATCGATCTGTTATGTTCCTCTCGCAGCGTATTGCGACTGCCATCTTTGAATGGCTATTCCGAAATGGTTCGAAGGGCGAAGCGATGATTTACTTTGTCCTTACCTTGGGCCAGTAGCCAATCTGAAATGACGCTGTCACGTTCGATTGCTGTTTTGTCGCCAGCAGCGGCATTTGCCAAATCTCGTACTGGAACGTGCCTGAGAATCGGAAACCTGACTTCTGTAAGATGTCCGCGTTGAGGGCTACATCGTTTTGCGTTCCCCCTTTCGGAAGAAATAGGCGATCCACTTTTCTGTGCCTTAACTCGATTCCGATTCTCTTCGTCGGGCTGAGCCAATAGTTACTCGTGATCGATTCTCCCTGTGCCGCCCGTCCGATCCACGTGCCCATCAATTGGCCATTGTTGGTGTATCCATTCACATATTGGAAATTGTGGTAGAAGCATCCGTTGCAGGTCGAAAAATCTGCTGGGCTGGTCGACCCTCCCTCGAGCCTGAGGTCAAGCTTGGGGACCCTCGGAAGTTTCGCAAAATAGAGTCCACCCTGCCAGACTGACTTGCCGGGTTTATTGAGAGGTGAAATCTCATCTTCAGTGAAGCCCTCGCCGTAAAGACTGAGCCAGTCGCGCAACTTCGGAATGCGATAGGAGAAATCCACCGCAGACCGTCCGTCGCCGAGCGCTTCGCCATTCACGTGTGCTCCGAACGTGCTTTGCAGCAGGGTCTTCGGAGTCAGCGGATTCCCTGGCCCTCCATAGAGAGTCGTCTTCGACATGTTGAATTCTAAATTTGGCGTGAACTTGAAACTGATTTTGCCGCCGCTCAGAAAGGGTTGAGGATGGAGGCTTCGGCCATATTGCCCTTGAGCTTGTGTCCCGTCGAGACCGTTGTTAATGAACTCCTGCCCTGAGACCTGCCCCAGGAAGAAGTCGAGTCGCATATCGCCGAGATAGCCAAGTATCCCAGGCAAGCGAAAAGGGCTAACTCGATTCACGCGGAACATCTTGATCGACTCCGCATTATTCGAAAAAGCCATCGTGCCACCTTCGCTCGGGCCCCACCAGAGACTTTGCCTGCCGAAAGAAATTTGCCAGTTCGAGAGAGACATTCCTACATATGCGTCGAGCAGTCGATAGCGTGAAGTCGTCGCGACCGGTACGGAGGGGAAGTTCGATGGCAGGCCATCGATTGTGCTGATAAAATCCAACACCGCCGTGGATGGAGTCGGACCAGATGGCGCATACTGATATTCCCCGCGGGCATAGACCACAAAGGGTCCCGCGGCCATCCATCCGGATGTTCCGGCCATTGTGTTAAACCCTTCCTGAAAGGGTCTTCCATAGTCATTCAGAACAGTCTGGCCGAAGTGATAGCCATCGGTTAGAGGCTTTCCAGCAATTTCCATGGATCGCTGGTAAACGGACTCCAGTTGTACATGGACATTCTGCCCACTCTCTGGCGTCTGGATCTCGCTTTCAAACTCGCGAGAGAGTGAGCGATAGAGTTCTTGAACTTCCGACGGCCCATCCGTTTCCGGCTGAAGTTCCGATGCTTCGCCCACCAGTCGAGCACACTCCAACCGAGTCCACGGACGCATCCCGAGAGATGCCGACTTGACGTAACCCATAGCAGCAAGCCGCTCTAACGCAGGATAGATCCAGCTGTCGAGCGGAACATAAGGTGATCCCATGTTTGCGGGTGAGCTAGTCTTCGTGCCTTCGAGGTATTCGCGAGGCGACTCCCAAACTCTACCGCCTGTCTCGGGGTCGTGGCGCCTGCGGTAAACACTCTGTGCGACCAGGTATCCCAACATGCCGCCCACCAAGACATCCGAGGGGAAGTGCTGGTGCGCGCGAACTCGCGAGAAACTGACTGCCGAAGCCATTCCGTAGGCAAAGAGTTTGGGAAACGTGCCCGGATACTCATGAGCAATGACGCTCGCGATCGACCATGCCGCAGCGGAGTGCTCCGAGGGAAACGAAGTGCCGCCCTTGAAGAATGTTCCCCTGCCCGAATCCTGGAATGGTCTCTCCCGTCGCAATGAAAACTTGAGGGCCTCAACCGTTATCAAACTGTTGAGAGCCGCCTCGCCGGCGAGAAATCCAGTCTCGCGCCAGTGCTCGTTGTGCGCTGGATAGCTGAACAGATAGAGTCCTGCACCAGCGCCAGCAAGACTCGCAAGCCCGATGTTAGAAGAAGTTTTGTAGTGGCGAAGAGTGGCTGGGTTCTGCGACAGTGAGGCGCTGTATTGGCGATCAGTCACGAAGAGTCCCGCCGTGATTCCTCCAAGCGGTACGAGCCAAATTGCATCCGAGTAACGAGTCCTGGCTGGGCTGGTCCAAATCTGTTTCTGGTCTTGCAGAAGATCGGAGAGGTGTCGCGAGAAGACACCGTTCACAGTTTCGGCGGAAGCATTGAGACCGCCCACGCGGACATTCCCAGTTTCGAGTGCTTTCATCGGAGGAGCAGTCGTCGAGTACCCATCGGCTGATGACTCATCCGGTCTGTCCGGCGTCTGTGCTTCCAGGCTCAGGCAAGAGACGATCACAACCGCTAATACCAAAAGTTGTGTCTTCGCACTCAAGCTGGGTCCCCGGCTACGGATGGATATAGGCGACAACGAGAGCGGCAGAGGTTGCAACCTGCGCCGCTTGCAAGAGCGGGCCCCAATTACGAGGTGCTATTTTGGGTGCCTTTTCCGGCACGACAATCGCGTCTCCAGGTTTCAGCACCGCATTCATGGGATCACCAAACCAAAAACCGGAGTTGTTCTTTGCAGAAAGTACGGACCCGTCCGCGCGCACCACGAAGACGGCCGACTTATCCGCGATTTGCGTCAGGCCTCCGGACTGGCTCAAATACCACCTTGCGCTCCTGCCGGGCAAATAGCTGACAGCGGTCGGATTGAAAACTTGGCCGCTTACGGTTACATAGTTGGTTTTCTTTGGGATGATGAGCACATCTCCGTCTCGCAGAGCCGTGTCGGCGGCCGTTTGCGCCAGCCTTTTGAGATCCGCTGGAATATGAATCACGACCCGCCCGACGGGAGGCGTGGCCTCAAGTTGGTTGAGCGCCGTTTCGGTTTGCGCGATGGCACTCAGCTTCGCATTTTTCTGATCGGCTTCCCCCTCAGGCAGAGCTTTCAAGTACGTTTCTTCCGCTTTGATGCGGTTCAGCAACTCGATATGAGATCTCATCTCGAGTTCTCGAACCTCTTTGCGGATGAGGACTGCTCCGTAGGGATACGCTTCTGCGGTGAAGCCGCTGCAACGCATCAATACCGAACTGAGGCGCTCGCCTGGCTCAATCCCGTAGGTGGCGGGATGTTGCACTTCCCCTCTCACCGTGACCGACGCACCAAGGTCACTCCATTGCGGGATCTGGCGAATTGCTAAAACATCTCCATTGCTCAAGGGCACGTCATCGTTGACATCGCCCGATAGTGCAGAAGCAAGCTTGACCTCGATCCGCTCACTGGAATGATTGCCGGCGGCATAGCGCGTGAGATCGGCACTCTCCGTAAACGCGCTTCGTTTCAGCCCGCCAGCGACTCTAACGAGGTCTTCTACGCGCATGTTCGAGGTCAGAAGATAACGCCCAGGCTTGGCGACCTCACCTTGTATGTTTACGGTCGGCGCGTCTACCTTGGCCAGGTTACGGTGCACGAGCAGACGGTCGCGCGGTTGAAGGAGAATATTGTCCACGGGATTTCCTGCAATCGCCTCGCGCAAATCGACGCTAAGAATCCTCATCGTGCCATCGGCCTGCGTGCGAAATAACTGTGCCGAATCAAGAGCTGCATCCGGAGTGATTCCGCCGGCCAGGTAGAGTACATCGCGCAAGTGAGCTTGACCAGACGTGCGGTACGGTCCCGGGGCGTGAACCTCGCCGCTGACCCAAACCTCTGGCGGACGCTCAAAATCGTAGCGGCTGAAGATTCTCACCGTATCCAAAGGCTGCAAGGAGGGTGCAGAAGCCGGGTTTGCCAACGCGTCAGAAATGTCGAAACTTTCGATGCTGGGATGAAAATCCGGCGGGTTCAAGCGGATGATCTCGGCGTAGTGAGGGGCTGGCTCGGGCATCAAGTCGCCGTAGGATGAAACCAGATCCGTCAATTTCATCCCTTGCTTATACGAGTAACGTCCAGGGCGCAGAACGTGCCCTTCTAGATAGATGGCGTCTTCGTTATACGAGGCGATGGGAAAAATATGCACCTGATCGCCATCCCGCACCTGAAACGATTGCAGTTGCTGGGTCACCGCTTTGGAGTCATCCGTCGATTTAATCTCTAACGTGAGCATCGTGCGCTTTTCGTGCGCCTCGATGCGCTGCACTTCGATATGACGCAAAGCCGCCGTAGGTAGAATCCCTCCGGCAAGTTCAAGGACATCCGCCAGGGAAGTTTCATCCAGCAACTCATAGACAGCCGGACGGCGCACCATACCGTCCACCGTTACCTGCGGCCCCAGGGGCGGTACGAGCAGAGTGTCGCCATTTTCCAGCCGCTTCAGATCGGAACGCACACCGTGCAAGAGCAAGTCGTATGCGTCAACCTGCTGGACCAGTTCCTTGCCGCGCGAGTGCCTCAACGCGCGCAATGAACCGCGGGCTGTAACACCGCCAGCTGCAAACAAGGCATTCAGTGGGGTCGAAAGAGAACTGATGTCATAGGCTCCTGGCTCGGCGACATCTCCTACCACATAAACACGTACTGTTCGCAAGCGCGAAAGAGAGACGTCCGCGGACTCGTCCCTGAACTGCGCCCGCAGCGCGCGCTGAACTTCGAGTTGTACCTCGCCAAGATTCTTGCCGCTTACCAGCAGCGGACCGGTTTCTGGCAGCGAGACGCGGCCTTCACGATCCACGAGGCGCACCAGTCTTTGCGAAACCCCGCCCCAAATATCGATGGCCAGACTATCGCCCGTGCCGACCACGTAGTCCGGGCCTACTGGAATATCCATCGGAATCACATCTGGCTGGTTTGTGGCATTACGGAATGCGGCGAGGCCAAAACGCTCCGCCGGACGCTGCCAGGCTGCTGCCTGTACGTACATATCGTAAAGTGAGGGGATATCGGCATAAGGATTGGCCGGACGCACCATCTTTACTGAAGTCGCGTCTTCTTCAGGTTGACCGGCTGTCTGCCGCTCACGAGCCGGACGCGTCGTGCGTGAGAGAGTGTCGTTTCCGGAGGTAGATTCCCGTCTATCGGAGTCAGACGAATAATTGCGCAGCGCCGTCAAATCAGTTGGTGTAGAAAAATTGGGGATTTGAGGGGTGAAAGGAGTATCAGCGCCGGACCTCAACACGCTAGACGCTGGCTCGACTTCGGGTACAGCCCCACGTTCACGGCGACCGTCTCCCTCGGTCGAGAATTCCGTCTTCAGCGTACGCGATGGAAAAACGGAGGGCGGCAAATCTGGCTGCGAGCCCGGATTTGTATCAGGGATGGGCTCATTGCTCACCCGGCGGCTTGATCTGGGAGGGGCCGCACCTCCTGCACAATCGCCGTCCTGCCCTTGATTACATTCGTGGGTGCGTTCGACCTCATAATCTTTTCTGCCGGGGCGAAGCGACTCGGAATCCTCCTGCGCCTCAACCTGCACTAGACGCCGTGCACGTTCCTTCAGAACGAAGTCTTGCTCTTTTGCAAAGCTCGAATCGGGATTCGGCGCGGGTAGCAAATACCCGTACCTTTGCAGCAGGCGTGTCGCAACCGACCGGAATGCCACATCCCGGTCGAGACGCTCGAAAATGGCCTCCTCCGAAAGGTCCGAATCTTGCACGACCTGCCCATTGTCGGTCGCGTCCTTAGCGACCCATCGTTTCAATTCCACCAACAATCCGACGTCCTTGAGAAGGACTCCCCGAATCTGAATCGAGGAGGCGGCCACGCGATCAAGATTATCTTTGGCGAGATCCGTCAGTTCAGTCGCCCCATTTCTTTGAGACGCAGGTGGCTGAGTGCGGGGATTCTCGTTGATTTGGCCGTACGCCGATCGGCAGAGAATCAGGACAATTGCACAACGTGCAGTTCTCCCCAGCATTTTCTTAATGGCTAGATTCGAATGGGCTGGCATGTTTTCGCTCAACTCCCAATTGGTCCTGATATCGAAAGGGTCAACTCAACTCCAGATCGGCCTCATCCACCTCGACGGCGATCGAGCGCATGATCACGTCGATCGAGAGAATGATCCGGCAGCGATCCCTCGTACGCTGGATTATGCCCTCCAAACCCTGCAGCGGCCCGCTGCGCACAAGGGCTCGCCGTCCCACCCGCAGATAGGGATGGGGTTCTACCTTGGCGGCGCTGGATAACCGAAGTCGTAGCTCTGTAATTTCGTCTTCAGGTAGTGCCACGGGTTTCCCGTTGAAGCTCACAATCCGCACTGCACCTGGTAGTTGGAGCACGCGTAACCGATCTGGCAGCGCCATCCGCACGAAGACGTATCCCGGAAACAAGACCAGTTCCAGTTCCTTGCGGCGCTCTTTCCAACGACGTACTGATCGGTAAAGCGGTAAGAAGCAGGCGATGCCGCGCTGTTCGATTTGTCGAACCACGCTTTTTTCGTGACGCGGAGCGGTGTACAACGCATACCAATTTGGTCTAGCCAGCTCGATTGGCAAAGCAGGTGAGACGTTAACGATTTCTGTTCCGAATGCGCCCATGGAGTTTCCTAATTCATACCTGTGGATGTAGCTTCGCCCCCTCACTTACGGGCTCTCGTGAGCTAAACCCTTTTGTTCTCGCCATCTCTACCAACGGCATCACTCCACTCGGAGTGGCACTTAGTTCTGAGCTAATCCCACCAAAGCAGGTCGCTCCCGTACGGCGTTCAAAATGCCAGCTTCCGAACTTTCGAGCGTCCTCGTACGGATGTCGAGAATCGCCCAGTAGAAAACGGCCCGATTCTGATCCGGGGCCAGTGCCAGGATTCTCATCTCAGGGTAGCGGCCGAGCAAGAACCCGCACTGGGCACGATGTTGCTCTGGGTCGTCCATTGCAAGAATGACCACGTCCGGCCGAACCTGCTCGACCGTTTCTGCCAGTTCACGTTCGTCTCCGACCTCGCCGACAATTTCTATATCGGGTTGGTCGGCAATTGTCGCCATGAGGAGTTCCCGCATTAGACGGGGCCGATTTGCGACCAGCACGCGGACTCGCTTCACATGGTTCTCCGTTAGCTATGTAAGGTAAGGCTGGAGTCGTAGCGGCACAAGATTCAAAAGAGAGCTACAAACAAGGCGTGCCGTTAACCCGCGTTGTACCAATTGGAAGGAATTCGCTAGGTACCAAAGCAGTACGTCGTACTACGCAATGAACCCTACTCGCGCCGAGCAGATCAAATGAACCGCCGGATTTTACACTTTATTTACTTTTCCGGGACAATTCGCTTTCGATGCCGGAGTTTAATTCCATTTCATCTGAGGAGCACTCGCTGACGAGACGTGCCTGTCGGAGCGTGAGTGAAGCGCCGGTGCTCCATTTGGGCGAGGTCGGGGGAAAATTCAGTGAGCGAGCAGAAGATCGTTGAAATATTCCTAGTAGCCGAGAACCGGTTGCTGCGCGAAGCTCTCATTCGACTCCTGACCAAAAGGAGCGATATCCGGGTAGTCGGAGCGAATGTCTACTCCACGGATGTACACCAGGAAATCCTCGCAAGTCGCCCCGACATCATTGTCATGGATTCCAGCGGTCTCCTGTCTTCCAAAGCGAATCTGATCCCGTCTCTTCATTCCGCAATCCCCGATCTACGCGTCGTCATGGTGGATATGGACCCGGATGAAAGCACGTTCCTGAGAGCAATCCGCGAGGGTGTGGTCGGGTATGTGTTGAAGGATGCCTCCGCAACGGAAGTGGCAGCCACCATCCGTGCGGTCGCCGCCGGAGAAGCAGTATGCCCTGCGCCTCTCTCAATGATCCTGTTCCGTTCCGTCGCACAGCAGATGACGTTTCCAACCACGCTTTCGCTGGGAGCCGACCTCGGGCTCAGTCAGAGGGAGCAGCAAATGGTGGAATTGTTGCGCGAGCGTTTGACCAACAAGGAAATCGCGGCTCGACTGAACTTGTCCGAGCAGACGGTGAAAAACCACGTGCACCATATTCTTCGCAAGGTGGGAGCATCCGACCGATCAACCATCGTCGAACGCTGCTTCAGTCCGCGGACTCAGATCCGAGCCGCGTTGATATGAACCCTGGCGATTTTCTGCGGATCCAGGCCGAGACCCCGCTTTGTGAGTATTTCAGGGCGGGCGCGGCCGTTTGCAGATTTTCGACGAATTGCGAGCATCTCCTCAAAGCAGCACGCGAAACCTTCTGGTCTGCCAGATCGCAGCCGGACTCAGCAGATTTTTCAATCCGCCTTTGGGTTGACCATGCCGACCCGGCTCAACCGCCATGGCCAAAGCCCTATGTCCGGGGACTAGGCGATCTGGTTTTTGGGGGATTTGATGCGGGGAGCTCGATGCTGGCCAACGTTCGTGGGCGCCGCGTCATCGGACGGTTTTCTCCGGCGATGGCCGCGGACACAGCCTATTGGAAGACGGTGATCTTTCCGATGCTCTTGTCGGTTTTAGCCGGCTCCATCGGGCTCGTGGAGTTGCACGCCTCATGCCTTGCCCGAGATCAGCGGGGACTTGTGCTGATGGGACCATCTCGTTCCGGCAAGTCGACGTTGGCGATGGCACTGACTGAGGTCGGATTTCGATTTCTGTCGGATGACCGGACATTTTGTTCGCTCAACCGAGGCCAATTAGTGGCGTGGGGGCTGCCGAGACCTCTCAAACTGAGGAGTGACGCGGGAGCATGGTTTGAGAAGTTTCGCGATCGAGAGCCGACCGATATTCAGAATGGTGAACGCGTCTTTCATTTCACTCCCAGAGGGCACCTTGATCACCAGCGTATCGCAGAGTGCGAACCGCGTCTGCTGGTCGTCCTCGAGCGACAACAGGACGACGGCTTCCGTTTGACACGAATGAAGCCCAGCGAAATCCGAAGGCAAATCGAGACGGACTTAATGGCTGAGGCCCCTGACGCAATTCAAAGGCAGGCGGCGACCATCCACAGGTTGCTGGATCTCCCAGTCTGGCGACTTCAGTATGGCGGGCGGCCGCAGGCAATTGCCGCGCAGTTGGCTCATCATTGTTGAAGATTTCTGACTACCCATTGGTGGATGGTTTTGGAGAGCATTGCAAAAACCGCGCAGCCGATTCGATCAAGAGCCGGGCCTCGGTTCTTTTCTGATGAAGAGTGCACCTCAATCATGCGCCAGGACCAGCTGCGACGTTTCACATCGACTCCCTATACGGCGGACGTTCGGCTCATGCGAAGAACGGTTCGTTTTGAAACGAATAGCAGCGCCGTGCTGGGGCTAGTCTTGAAGTGTTTCGAGCGCCACCAGCACGGTCCCGCGGGAGCCCCCCAGTTCCTGTGGCGCATCGTATGTGAAGCTGAAGTGACAGTGCAGTCGACCGCTGTACAGTTCACGGCTTTTGCGGATCCTGGTTTTCGATACGCCAACATAGGACAAAGAGGTTTCCTGGCGGTTGACCTGGAGAGATGCGAGGCTACGGGATACTTTGACAACCTGTTTCTCGAAGGCGAGCCGAGCCTTCGCCATTGCCGCTCTCTCGACCTCTTGTTTTCCATGACCGCTCCAAGTCTGGGACTCACGGCCCTCAGCGGCGGGTGCGTCGGCGTGGGCGATCGCGGGGCGATGATTTTCGGGCCACCGAACTCCGGCAAGACGACAGCCTGCTATCTGGCGGCAAGGCTAGGCATGGAGTTTCACGCCGATCAGGTCGTGTTTCTGGATACGAGTCACAACCTTCTGCGCGCGTGGGGAGATCTTCTGCCCGCCGTCTTTCGTCCTGAGTCGCTCGAGTTCCTGCCGGAATTACGGAGTGAAGTGCGGCGTTCCTCCTATGCCGACCTGGCGTTCTATTACTTCGATAAGATCCCGTTGCAAGCACGGTGGGCACAACCCGTCACTCCCGTCTGCAGTATTTTTTTGGACCGCGGGGCGACTGGGGAACTCCGGCTCGCAGAGATTCCGCGAGAGGATGCGGTGGCGCATTTGCGCGCTTGCTTGCTCTTCAATGAGGACTCGCGATTTGATGCACAGATCGCGGCAGCGCTGGCCGCACTGGCCGGACGGCCAGTTTACAAACTTCAGTACGGCAGTGATCCGGCGGTTGCGGCATCGTACATTGACAGACTGCTAAGATGACGCAGTGAGATGGTCTGCCCTACTCAAACCCCTCCCTCTGAAGCGCACTGAAACGGAATGCCTCGGACCGCTAATGATCACGATGGTCCTGAATGTAACCTGCGATGGCTTGCGCCACGATTTCGTTACCGCGGGGTCCAAGGTGAGCTTCGTCGGCATAGAGGGGATCGGCCGTCGAATCGAACACACCTCCGAGAAAAATAAATTGCCCGTCACGGGCAGCGTCGCGCTCGGCATTCCGGTAGACCGCGACTCCAGTTAGAAACCAAGCGCTTTTCGCTGAGGTTCCGCTGGTATCGCGCGCGACCATTTGCTGTTCAAACGGAACGAGCGGCTTGTGGCCATAAGTAACGATTGGCTGCCAGAAGCAATACGGCTTGAACTTGTACACCTCACCAAGTGCGCGCACAAGCTTCATGTTCGCCTCATAATTGTCGAGTACTGCGATCACGTTCGGCTGCGCCGCTGCAATGAGAGGCCCGTACGATTTTGCGGCATGAAGACGTACCCAACCCTGCTGGGCCAGACGCGCAGCGTAAGACTCCTTGAGAAAGTCGAGTCTGCCGGATAGAGAACCTTCCACCCGATTCTTAATCTTCTCGAACGCGAAATGGGGAAGCGGCGGTCCACTGGGAGGCCACGCCATGAGGGAGTCGTTGACTCCGTCATACAAGATGACGATGTCGGGATGTCCGCCTGCTTTAAGTTGATCTGCAAGTAGGATCACCTCTTGATCGGAGACATAGCCTTCGACGCCGTAATTGGAGACGATCACGCAACTCTGGAACGCCGCATTCAGGTCGTGAGACAGGTACGAGGGTATCGTTGCCCAGTCTGGTGCAGCGGTACCATACATCGTCGATCCTCCGAAGGTCCACACGGTCATGCTGTGGGAGGCGCCGCAGTTTGCTGGGTTGGCAGTTCTGCGCCAAAAACCTCCGACGCCTGCATCATTATTGATGTACTTGCCATGCCAATCTTTAACGCCCCAGAGCCGGAATGGAACATAGTTCCCGTTTGCAGCTCTTCGTGATAATTCTTCTCTCCAGAATTCCTTTGCCCAAGGCACTCCCGCATATACGGGGCTCGCTTCATCGCGTAGCTCAACAGGTCTTGTTATCGGGAAAACAGACCAGATGGCCCACGATGCGAACTCGAGCGTAGCCGCGACTAGTGCGAACACGACAAACATGTAGCCCAGAAACGAGAAACAGTGCGACAGGATGGGTGCTATCGACGATGCAATTCGAATTCGAACCCGAGAACCGACTGTCGTGGAGCCGGACGAATCGTGGTCGTCAAGGTGCGATCGTTCTTCGTGCTCGAGTAAATCGGCCATCGCTTCTGGATCAGGGACTGGTCAGCGGTCAAGTGCAGGTCGGCGCCGTTTCTGGCTGCAGTCGCTTCGCATCCACGCTCGGTTTGGGCAGCTTCACGATGTTCTTCAGTTGGCGATTGATCCATAGCTCGACCGGAAAACTGTAGAAGTCGTAGTTCAAGCGTACCCGTGCCGGGTAAGCGGTGAGATGTTGAACCGCTTTCGCGAACCGGCCATGGCCAGTCGTCGCAATCGGTGCACGATCGAACGCGATGCGCAGGTAATCCCGCATGGTTTGAACTCGCTGGTGGTCGCGTCCTTTGAGCCAAGGCAAAACTGTATAGCGAGGGAAGTAATCCGCCCAGCCTTCGAGTGATTTCGGCACTTCAATGCCCAACTGCGCCGTATGATGAAAGATTGGCGAACCCGGATATGGGGTAAAAATGTTAGTCCAGAACTCCGCACCGGGAAACTTCCGGCAAATGTCCATCATGAAGTTAACGGTTTCGCGCCGTTCCTTCGGACCTTCTCCCGGAAAACCGAAAATAATATTGAAAGATGGAATCACGCCCGCTTTGATACAGCGCTCGGTCGATTGATAAATATCGCCGAGAACCTGGAAATCTTTGTTCATCAGCTTCATCACAGTGGGAGAAGCAGTCTCGATCCCCTGGCAGATCTGATGCAGTCCTGAGCGACGGAGCAGGGTTAACTCTTCAATGCTGAGTCGTGCCGTCAGATTCGTGGTCGCTTGAATACTCCACTTAAAGGTTCCTCCCGCTCGGATCAACCCCTCCGCGATTTTGAGCGACCGGTCGAGGTCTACCAGGAAATTGTCGTCGGCCATCCATAACAGTTCGAGCCGGTAACGCCGCGTCAGTTCTATCGTTTCTTCGACTACCTGTTCGACCGGGAGAGAATTCCACTTGCGGCCGTAAACTCCGGCGTTCGTGCAATAAGCGCAATTAAAGGGGCAGGCCAGACTGGAAACGTACATCGCCCACCGGCGACCGCAAATTTTCTCGTAGGCGTCGAAGTCCGCCAGTTGATATGCCTTGGCGGGCATCTCCTCCAGCCTCTTCAGAGGACGCTCAGGAGTGAATACAAGTTTCCCGTCGCGCTTGAAACCGACACCGAGAACATCGTCGAGGGGAACGTCATCCCGCAGGTGATCAGCAACTGCCAGCATGCTCTCTTCACCCTGCGCGCGAACTATGATGTCGACGTACGGAGCCTCGAGGGTCTGGGTCGGAAGTAGCGACGGGTGCCATCCCCCAAGAATTATGGGGAAATCCGGGTCCCATTTTTTGATGGCCTTGGCAACATCTACGGTCTCACGGATCATGGGCCCGGTGACCAGCGAAATCCCCAGGCATAGAGCAGTTTTCACTTCTTCCATGATTCGTTTCTTGTAGTCGGGTGTAATCGTCGAATCGATGATGCGGACATCGTATCCCGCATTCAACAGAGGCGTTGCGATGGCAAGAATGCCAAGAGGGGCCGTCGCCTCAATACTGGAAAACGAGGCGACGAAAAATACGATCTTCTTCGACGATCTCACGTGAGTGCCTTTCGCTGATCCTGGCCAGAGAGCTCGGCTTCGGCGGCCTCGCCGCTGAAATGGTTCTGACTCAAAGCTGATCTCTCAGCCAGCCATACAGTCCGCGCAATCTTGCACTCTTGCGGGCGCGAATAAATCCAACCCGATCTTGAGACTCAAAAACTATCAACCGGCGGCTGTAGGTTTGTCTCTAAAATGTCAAAACTCTGCAAAATCAAGTGCCCTCGTCTGAGGCGACAAAAATTTACATCGTTTGAGGCTTGCGCGCCTTGAGGTTCATGCTTGCCCACCCAGGGAAGCAGATCGCATTCTTGTTCGATTCAGCCACAACCATCGGGGGAGCTCGCAAAAGTATCGGAGCCCGGCTAGCGCGTGAAACAGGGCGCGTCGGATCAGTAGTTGCCGCTTCCACCACGCGACATTTAGGACTAGCGAAGGCTGATTTTTGATGGAGAAAGCAATGCGCGCCAGGCGGGACGGCCGTCGAGGTTGAGTTCCTTCGGGAGTCGTCGCGCTCCTGTTCTCCTTATATTGATTGTGGAGAAATCGAATCAGCTTCGCCCGTGGAAACAATGCGAACTGGTGAACCGGCAACTCACAAAATGCCCAATGACGGGCATAGTGGTCGAGCCACACGCGAGATCCAGGACAAATGGTTGAACCCCAAACGCGAACGAGTTGAGGAAGGGGCGCTGCGAAAACATTAGAAGTGAGCTCTGCTACCACAACGACGAACTCTCGCAGCACCATGCTGCCGTTAACGCGCTCTGCAATCCGTTCCCATAACGCTGTGTCGGAGGCCCGCCGATTCAAGAAGTATCCGATCTCGAAGACACACGACATCCGAATCCAGTGGCTGAAGAAATGGTGGCAGGCGTGCAACACCTGGAGGAGAAACGCGTCTTCATCAGAGAGAGCGAGAAACTTGAGTCCGTTGTATTGGTGAGCCGTGGCGTGTTGCACAAAGAACAATTTAGGAACCGACGGTACTTTGTCGAAATCGTTGTCCCACATATCGAGATGCAACTCCACCGCATGGGGAGCTGCCGCGCGATATTGATCGGCTGTGCGAGACGGCTCAGCCGAGCCTGACATGATGAAAATATATTCTTGGCTCGAGGGAGAAAATTTTGGGGAATATCCAGATTCGAGCAGAACCTGTTGCGCTGCCGGAAGCGACTGGTCGTCGACGAGGTAGTCGAAGTCGCCCTGATAGCGAAGGGACGAATCCGGACAGAACTGAGGGACGAGCGATAGGCCCTTCAGCGCCGCATAACGGACGCCGGCACGATCAAAGAGCTGGTTGAGAGCTTCGAAGCGATTCGTCAGGTCGGCGATTCGTTCTTGGTTCGCCGTAAAATTCTGTTCCAAATGAGACAGGACCCAAGCCGGGACCTTATCTGCTGTGTCCGTGTCTTTGAGTTTCTGCAGGAAGTAGAAAGCCAGGCCTGCGTCATTTAGCCAACGAAGGACCTGCGCCCACTCGCGTGGATGGAATCTCTTGAAGGCACTGACACGATTGGGGGCGTCGCTCGAGAAACTCAGAAAGTCGACAATGTCTTCAGCTGGTGCGTGCTTCACCGCTGCACCTCCGCAGTCAGCTGCACTGAAGATCGCGTTGCCTGACGTCTTCCAATAGGATTCATCCCGCTCTCTGAAAACCCAATGGCGTGTCCATCCGTTTGAAGTGGCAAAGGAGAACTGCAGGCAACTGACAGGCCGCCTCAAATGAGTGGGTTTTACCCGCCTTCATAAAGATCGGCTTTTCTGTGTCGCCAAGGTACAGCGGCACTGGCGCGAACCCCTCGAACCCGTTCGCGTGAAACTCATGGACAATCTCTTTAGCGGCCCGCGACTGTGTTTCGATCTGGATCGCGGTTCTCCCATCGCGAAAACCTACTCGCCAGCCCTGCGCGTAAGCCTCAGGATGAAGATCGCTGACGAATACATTGGCTCCCGGTTTCGTCACGCGGGCCAACTCGCTCACCATGGCCTGCAAGTCTCGAATATGTCCCAGGGCAAACGAGCAGATAGCGAGATCGAATGCTTCATCGCAAAATGGAAGATTCTCGCAGACCGCTCGCGCGAGCCGCCCTGTTGTTGCCGCTTTGTGTCCGGCAACTTGCAGCATCGCGACCGAGCAATCGATGCCTACTCCCGATCCACCACCTTGCGTCATGAACCTTTCAAGCCACCGGCCTGTCCCACACGCCAAATCAAGCACTCGTTTGTGATGTAGATCCGGAAGCAAGGGCAAGAGATAACGCTCTTCACACGCTAAAAGAGGATTCGCATCGTAGTCGTATATTGGAGCCCACCGCGCGTAGCCCTCTGCGACAGACACTGCACTGGAGTTACCTGCCACAGGAGCAGTGGTGCCCAGGGAAAGCTCAGGCTCGACATTTAGGCCACTGCTCACAGGCTCTCTGCCTTAGGCTTCCGTAGATCGATGAAGTGCTGCATCCATTTCAGTTCGAATGGAGCGCCGTAAATGCCGAGGCGATACCGCCAACTGCTCAGCGCTTTCAAGGTGAGCCGCCCCCAACCAGGCAGCCGAATGTCCTGGACCGTCGGCCACCGTGACGACACGACCAACTCAAAATTGTCGATCAAGTTTTTAGTAGGACGCCGCAGCCAGGGTGTCTGCGGGTCCTTCTGTGTCGCAAAACGCTGCCAGTGGTCTGTGGCCCACTCATCGGGAGTGGTTGGGAACTGGACCTTGTCTTCGACGTTACCGTACATGCGAGCACGCTGAGGGACGGGCGTGTAGTGCTCGACGATAATCTCGGCATCGGGATTCAATCGCTTTAGCTGTCGAATGAACTGGATGCAGCCCGCCGTGTCACTCTCCGGATCTTTCGGATTTCCAAAGATGATGGAGAACTCCGGGATAATGCCAAAACGGCGAATGCGGGCAGCCAGTGCGACGGTGTCCTCGGCGCAGAGGTCTTTGTTCATCTCTCTCAGGGTCTCGTTCGATCCTGACTCGGCGCCGAAGAAGATCATGGTGCAACCGGCGCGGCGCAGCGCTTCAAACGTGGCATCCGAGTACTTCATCATGATGTCGGTCCGTCCTTCGCACCACCAGCGCAGCTTGAGGGGCGCAAGACGGTCGGCCAATTCGCGCGTGTGATCCTCGCGCAGGAAGAAGTTGTTGTCGTAGAACTGCACCGCATCGACTCCGTAGGTTTCTACCAGATGTCGGAGAATGCTTTCAGTGCGAACGGGTGATTCCATTTTTTCGCGGCTGCCCGAAAATGTGACGACCCCGCAGAAATTGCAGCGATATGGACATCCAATGCTCGCCTGGTGAACCGCAGTGCGTCGGCCCAGAAACGTGGGCAGAAGGTATCTTTCCACCGGAAGGCGGTGATATGGATACCAGGGATAGTGATCGAGGCCTTTCATGGGGCGCTCGGGATTGCTGTGCACCACTCCATCAGGACTCTTATACGAGAGACCGGGAATTCCTTTGAGGTCGCGATGGCCCCGGAGCGCATCGAGCAGTTCCAGGAACGTCTGCTCTCCCTGTCCGCGCACGGCATAATCAACGTAATCAGCGTTAAGAGCGGCCGCTGTGTAGTTCGAGGCAAAATAACCTCCCCAAACAATGGGCACCCGCGGAAACCTGGAACGAATCTCGCGACAGCTGGCGACGGCGCCCACGGTTTGTGGTCCCGGCATAACCGTAACCGCCAACAACTCCACAGGATGCTCTTTAATCAGCGCAACCAGAGTCTCCGTAGGACTGGGATCGAGGTTGCCATCGACGATGGCATACTCTTCCTTGCCCTCCATCATTGCCGCGATCGACAGAATTGAGAGCGGGAAGCGTCGATTGCGGGGCTTGGTTGCTTTCGGGTTATAGAAAAGAATCATGGACCGACACGTGGCCTGTCTATAAAAACGGCGCCTCGTTAAGGACAGGTAAGGCTTGGAGAGCGGCTACGGCAGGTAAGGTACCAATCAGTATCTTTTGGTTTGTCTCTAATTTGTCAAAGTTCTGCAACTTTCCCAATTCATGGTCACGGCTTGAA
>Ga0070730_10002105_pt1 | contig 18340 bp, 17 predicted proteins | sample Coa_R1_3_FD_66447 | JGI IMG/M metagenome (GOLD analysis project Ga0070730, IMG submission 66447) | Surface soil microbial communities from Centralia Pennsylvania, which are recovering from an underground coalmine fire - Coalmine... | ecosystem: Environmental > Terrestrial > Soil > Unclassified ... | reverse complement strand
CGCGCCATGTGCCATTGGAGAATTCAAAAAAGTCGGTGCAAGGATCCGCGTTGCGATCCAGATCCGCAGTCTGAATACCGTGCTGCCCAGGGTCTTGGCCATACGCCGAAATCCCCATAAGGACAACCATCACCATGAAAACTTTGAGCAGCCGCATCATCGTCAGCCTTTCAGAAAAAATTATCGCTCCGGTCGCGCTGGTCTATTGACGTCCGGAATGCAAGGTCGTTATCAGAATTGCGGACCGGAGGGCAACTTTCTTCCTAGCCCTGCTGTAAAACACGTTCTAGTGTAACCTTGCAGCGTGAGTGTTGTAAGCGATTTATGGAGGTCGTAGCTGGAAGAACGCTATGTCGCAGACAGTTGAACCACCCAGATTTTCAGATAAGTTCCAGGCGGAGCTGGGAGATCTTTTCCGGTGGCGCCGCGACGTGCGCAGGTTCCGTCCTGATCCTGTAGATGCGGAGCGGCTGGAGCATCTCATTCAGACGGCGTCGCTGGCCCCCTCGGTCGGCTATAGCCAGCCTTGGCGTTTTGTCGTGGTGCAAGATCCGGCGCTACGTCAAAAAGTGCGCCTGAATTTTGAAGAGAGCAATCAAGCGGCACTCTCCTCCTACGAAGGAGAGCAGGCCCAGAGGTATGCCACTCTCAAGCTTTCCGGACTCGACCAGGCGCCCGTGCATCTCGCCGTATTTTGTGATTGTTCCACGACCACCGGACATCAACTCGGCCGCCAGACTATGCCGGAGATGCTGGAATACTCGGTAGTCCTGGCCTGTCACACGCTTTGGCTCGCGGCCCGCGCTTGCGGCATCGGCGTAGGATGGGTTTCAATCCTTGATCCGAAGAGATTGTCGCTCGATCTGGCGGTTGCAAATGAGTGGAAGCTGGTGGCCTATCTTTGCATCGGCTATCCCGAGGAAGAGCATGTGGATCCGGAGCTCGCGCGCTATCAGTGGGAGCAATTTCAGCCTGCGGAGGTCATTGTTAAGTGACCCCATCCAGTAACTCGCAATGAAGTGACACAAAATGAGGCATGCCACAGCATGCCTCTCTTACTACGCTCAACTTTCAATTAATAGCGCCGCCGTCCATAACCGCCGCTGTTATATCCCTGCTGATAACCCTGTTCGTAGCCTTGCCGGTAAATCTGTTTGTATTGGTTCTTGTCGCCAAATCCTCCGGAATAACCACGGTCAGCATGTTTGTAGTTACTGTCCTGCGTGGGACGAAAACTGTGGCCGGTTTGCCGGTCATTGCGTCCATCATTCAAGCCGTCTTGATAGCCGTACTGGCGGGCGCTTCCATAATTGTTTCGACCACCATAAGGGTATCCATTACGGTTCCTTTGGTAGCGGTCATCATCGTCACGGTCGCGCCAACGGCGGTCCCGATCCCGGTCCCGATCCCGATCACGGTCGTGATCTCGGTCCCAATCACGGTCGCGGTCCTGTTGGTATTGAATCGTCTGATACTGGCCGTTGTTCCGGTAGCCGTCTCCATCGTGGTTCCCGGCCTGCGCAAACAGCGTCGCCGAGCCACTTGTCATCAGTACGGCACCAGCCATCAGGTATCTCAGGGAACTTAGATTCAAGTATTTCATTTTGGGGGTTCTCCTCATGAGCCGGCTTCAGTATTTCCGGCTTGGTTATAAGCATGAACCCCGTTCGGACGATGATTACCGTAAAGAGTAAATAACGAGTGTAAACATTTGTTAGCGATGAAAAGTGCTCACCTCAAAGACTGAGGAACAGATATTTCTCGCACCTGCGCATCTCCAGGGGGCAGCAATTTTCTTGGTCTTGATCCGCCACCCAAATTAGATATTTCTAAAGATTCAAACACTTGTTTACCTTTTCAAGCCCTTAACAAAACTTCACTACTCGCTCAGCATTCTTATCAGTACAATTCCTGCGCAGTGGGTTAACTAGCAGGTCTGGGTCCGCAACTCCTTAGAATTTCAGCTTACCGATCGGAAGGCGCCATGACCGAGCAGCATAAGAAACAGTTTTTTGAACACTGGATCACAGCCTACGGCAATCGTCTGGACGAAGTTGCCAGAAACAAAAAGGCGGCCAAGTCTGCGGAGGATTCCCTGCAGGAGAGACCGCTTTCGACCTCTCCAGCAATTGATTTGCAACCCAGGCAACACACCATAAACCCTGAAGCTGCGGCCAAGATCTCGATTAATCGTTCACATCAGTAATCCATCCCAGATACCCTCGCGCCCAAAAGATTTCTTGACGCCGGGAAATAGGATCATCTTGTTTGCGTGACATGCCTTCCGCTGTTTACGATAAAAATCCACACCATTTTCTCTGGTACGAAGGGGACATTTATGACACTCAGAGCCGCAATCATTTTTATAGCCTTATCCTGCACCACCATGCTGTGTACTGCCCGTTGGAATGAAGTCAGGCAAAAATCACCCGCTCCCTCCAGGAGTCAGCCCTCTGGTGCGACTGACGCTGACGTGGCCAGTGGTAATCAGGCCCAGGATGAGAGTCCGAATAGCCAAGCCCAAAATGATCAGAATCAGGCGCTACGCAGCGATCTGGTCAAAATGAAGGTGCTGGTTCAGCAGATGGAGACGAACCTCGCTTTTGTGGATACCACGCAATCTCCCCTGAAGCACCAGTTCCAATTGGAGATTGATATGTGGCGAATGACGATCGCCCAGATGGAGAGACGATTGCAGCCCAGAAGCCGCGCCGATCAGGTGAAATGAAATTCCATCATCTTGACGTGACGGCAGGGAGAGCAAATTGAAGTGGTTTTAGACTGAGTGTCGAACGCCATACAAGGCTCCAATTGCTTTCATTCGATGTGAACTTCATCCAGGTAAAATTCAAAATTCCCTGGAGTTGGCCCGGCTGCAAATACTACGGCGTTCAGGCCGTGACCATCCGCTCCGCCGAAGGAGGCGATGGTGAAAGTAAATTGCTTCCACTCCGGCCCTGCGGTAAATGTCTGCGTGAGCGGCATGGGCCCGGTTTTCTCGGTAAAGAGCATGATGCGATAGGTCTTGCCATCTCCTTTGACCCAGAAACGGATGGTCTTTTTCCTGGAGAGATCCACAGGTGACATCACTTGCCGTCCGGGAGAGAACATCACTCCGGACCAGGCAAATTGAAAACTGGGAGCGACCTCGCCCGTGACGTGCAGAGACCCTTTGCTGTTGTTTGCGCCACCTGCAACCGTTTCCATCTTGGCAGTGGATTTCCCGCCCAGGATGGAATCCGTAGAGGTCAACCACGCACCGTAATTAGACTTGGTGGTCAGGTCGTCGAAATCGCTCACCACTCCATTCTCGGAGCCCTTGGGCGCACTGCTGATTTCTTGCCGTGCCTGCTTTATCTCGGCGAGATAGGCTTGCCGGTCGTCACGGACACCGGCTTTCCAAACACCGGCAATCTCCCGCGTGGCTTTGATGTCCGTGGCGAGATCACCTCTTACCAGGAGCAAATCAGCGCGCATCCCAGGGGCAATTATGCCCCGGTCATTGAGCCGGAAAGCCTTGGCGGGATTGGCCGTCGCTGCTTCCAGAGCTTCCGCCGGCGTAAGGCCCGCCTGAACCAACAAGACCAGCTCTCCGTGCATGCTCGCGCCATGTTCGGTTCCGGGATTAGGCGCATCCGTGCCTGCCAGAATCGGTACATGGGCCTGATGAAGCTGTGCAACCGCCTCGACTGCTCCCGCGCAGGACAAAGATATATGCGATCTAGAAGGGAAGACCGCCTTCAGATTCTCCAACTCGCGGGTAGTCAACGCCTCGGAGATATGCGGATCATTCGCCAGCGCCTCTTTCTCCTTGGACATCCCGCAGATGCTCTGCAAGACAGAGAGCGTAGGAATTACAAACGCATGATGCGCGGCCACAAATTTTCCAAACTCCGGGTCGGAATGTTCACCGATGAAAAGATGGGCCAGCCCATCGGCGCCGGCGTCGATGGCATCTCGCGCCTGCTGCAAGGAACCGATGTGTACGACTGCAATCTTGCCGCGTTGATGGGCCGCGGCAATTACGGCGGCCAGGGTTTGCTTGTCCAGGGTAGGAATTGCCTTGGGCGCACCATATTCCAGCGCGTCGTCATAAATCACCTTGATGTAATCGGAACCTTCGGCCAGGCGCGCATCCACAAAGGCTTGCGCCTGATCTGGACTGGTGATGGTAGGGATGGGCAAACCATACTCGGTGCCATGCCCACCTGGAGCGGTCACCAGCGTACCTGCCGTGCGGATATCGGCGGCGTTCATAAGCTGGCCTTCAGACTGATCTTGTTCAATGGACTTGCTGTTTTTGACACTGCTGAACATGTCCAATTCAGTCGTCACCCCAAGGGCCAGAGCTTGGATAAGTGGCGCTGTACTGAAGACGTGTACATGGCTGTCAATCAAACCGGGAAGCAGGGTCAGTCCGGCTCCGGCGATCACTTCGGCTCCGGCAGGCTTCTTGACCTGATTTCCCACCGACTGGATCTTTCCAGCCTCCACGAGGACATTCGTTGGGCCGGAGAACTGATGTCCATCGAAGATCTTAACCTGCTCAAAGAAGATTGATTTTCCTGGTGTTTGGCCAAAACTTGAAGAGATAAAAGCAACAATGGTGGCGATTAAAAGAATGAGGCGGAGCCGAGTGCGCAATGAATTTTCCTCTTGCTTAATTATAGTCATTGCGTTTTGGCGGCTCCGGAGCGAAAGGAAAGGATGGCGCAGGTTCAACAAACTCCTGCATTACTCTTCTCCGCGACTCTGCGGTGTGACTTGACCTTGGGTTTCCTTTGCGCCCTTAGCGTGCAATGGTTTTGGTTGTGGCCCGGCTACGCTGCACATACAGCTCGCCCCAAAAAACAGCAGGCCTTGGATATGATCCAAGGCCCGGCTAATTGGTTAACTTTTCCTCCCGCCAGTCAGTTCCCCCAAACCTTCCAGCGAGAGTTGTTGTTCAAACCGAAACCATCTTGGCAGCCTCTAAGAAATTGAACAAGAGTACGGAGGTAATCAGTAGAGAGTTGGAGGCAACGAATTAACTAAGAGCCAGGAGCCAGATGTTGCTTATCCGCAATCAAGCCGAAGCCTAGCCCCAGCACCGAAGCCACAATCAGCAGAGCCACGCAGCCCGGCCATCGATAGTGGCTCCAGGTCCAGGCTGGAGCCATGGCTCCCAAGCTTCCTCCCGCATAATAAGCCGTTACGTAGAGACCGGCAGCCGAGGAGCGGGCGCGTCCCGCCAGAGCACCCGTCTGGATGCTGGCGGCCGCCTGCGAGATAAATGCTCCGGAGCTAAATAGAGCCAGCCCCACAAGAACTGCCCAAAGCGCAGGAAGCAGCGTGAGCACAAGACCTGCAGCGCTCAGCGCCAGAGCCAGGATAAGAGTTGGGACAACGCCGGAGCGATCCAGCAAGACACCGGAAAAGGGAGTGACAATCGCGCCCACGAGATAGACCGCGAAGATGCCGCCCAGCAGTGCCGGACTTAGATTAAAAGGCGGAGCGGCCAGGTAGAAATTCACGTATGTGAATGCGCCGATCAGCACAAACAAGATCATGAATCCCATAACAAAATTGGCCAGCAATCCCGGATTGTGTAGATGGCGCAAGGCCTCATCTGTTGCGTGGCGCAGGTTGGCGCGGGAGAAGTTCTTGGCCTTGGGCAGCCACTGGCGCACGCCGATTGCCCCCAACAAGGTGATGATTCCAAGAAAGACAAAAGAGATACGCCAGTTCATGTGTTCGGCGGTAACTCCAGCGATTAATCGACCCAGAAAGCCTCCCAGGATAGTGCCTGACATGTAGGCAGTTACGGCGCCACCTAAACGCCGGCCGGCCCACTCTTCATTGAGGTAGGCCATCATGACCACGGAGACGCCCGGCACGCATATCCCCTGAAGGAACCGCCAGAAAATGAGTTGATTCAGGCTTCCCGAAGTTGCAGCAAGCGCCGTAGGAACGACCAAGGCAAACAACGCGGGCACGATGACCCGCTTTCTGCCGATGGCTTCCGCAGCCCAGCCAACCAGCGGTCCGATAATGGCGACTGCCAGCGTAGCAGCCGAGATGGTGAGGCTGACCTGGAACTCCGTACCGTGAAACTCCTGGCGGAGCACCGGCAACAGCGGCTGCGTGGCATACACGTTGAGAAACGTGCATCCACCTGCCAACATGGCGGCCCCCACGCTACGGTCAAAAAGTGCGTTCTTCTGGAGCACGACCGGATCGGCGGAGTTAACTGTAGACATGGGATGGCACTATGCTTGAAGGCGAAAACATGATGGCTTTCGTGGGGCGAGCAGCGAGTATAACATCCGCGTGAAGTTCGGCTGCATAGCTGAAATACAGCCAGAATCTGCGTGCGTCCGCGTAAAGATTTCTCTTCACAACCGTCCCCACACCACGGTCGGTTCTGGAAGCAACTGAGAAATAGTGTTAAAGTTCGGGGTTTCAGAAACGTGCATCTCGACCGGAGTCTTAGTAAGCTATAAATACCCATGGCTACAGAAAATTCATTCGATATCGTCAGCAAAGTGGATCTGCAGGAGGTCTCCAACGCCATTCAAAATGCGCTGAAGGAGGTCCACACTCGTTTTGACCTGAAAGACAGCAAGTCCAACATTCAGCTTGAGGGGAAAGACGCGATCATCCTCAGTTCGGCGGACGAATACAAACTCAAGGCCGTGAATGACATCTTGCAGACCAAGCTGCACAAACGAGGGGTTCCCATCAAGGCCCTCTCTTACGGCACGGTGGAAGCTGCGGCAGGCTCCACGGTGCGGCAGAAGATCACGATGCAGCAAGGCATCCCGGTCGAGAAGGCCAAGGAGATCGTGAAAGTGATCAAAGATTCCAAGAAGAAGGCCCAGGCGTCCATCCAGGGAGACACAGTCCGGGTGAGCAGCAAGGACCGTGATACGCTTCAAGAAGTCATCGCCGTTTTGAAGCAGAAAGATTTTGGGATCGATATGCAGTTCACCAACTACAGAAACTAAAGGTCTCTTTTTGAGTTCACCAGCCAAACCCTCGACCAAAGAAGTTTTCGATCTGCTGCGTGACGATTTGGCAGCCATTGAGCGTGAATTCGGGCGCGACACGGTATCTAGTGTCCGAGCCATCACCGATATTGGCGAGCATCTGCGCGCCGGAGGTGGCAAACGTCTTCGTCCAGCGTTGCTGCTGTTGGGGGCCAAACTCTTTCCTCACAGTGAAAGGAGTGCCGTGCGGCTGGGAGCTGTTGTCGAGATCATCCACACGGCGACCCTGGTCCACGACGACATCATCGACGAAGCCAAGACGCGCCGGGGACGTCCTTCGGCCAATACCCGTTGGGGCAACTCGCAGTGTGTCTTGGCCGGTGATTGGCTCTACATGCAGGCCTTTAAGATTGCCGTGGAAGAGCGCAACTTCAAGATCCTCGATGTGCTCATCGACCTGACCCAGAAGATGGTCGAAGGTGAGTTGCTCCAGATGGAAAAGCTGGGAAAGTGCATCAGTCTCGACGAACATTTCGACCTCATCTTCCGCAAAACTGCCTGCCTGTTTTCTGTCTCCATGCGTCTGGCCTCCGTACTGGGTAAAGCCACGGATGAACAGGAAGAGCGCCTGGCAGAGTATGGCCGCAACCTGGGCCTCGCATTTCAGATCGTAGATGATGTGCTCGACCTTACGGCCTCAGAAGAAGTCCTGGGCAAGCCGGTAGCCAGCGATCTTCGTGAAGGCAAGGTCACCATGGCCGTGATCCATGCCCTGGAACGTTGTACCCCGGAGGAGCGCAAACTGGTGGAAACCGTATTGGAAGAGCGGGCATTCCAAACCGTGCAGCACGAACAGATCCTGGAGATGCTGACCCGCTACGGCTCCATCCAACATGCTTACGACACCGCTGCCGAACGCGCCGAAGTCGCTCGCCGCGCCATCTGCTCGTTCCCCGACTCAGAGATCAAACGCGCCCTGCTGTTTGTGCCCGAGTTTGTCGTGGAACGGAATAGCTGATCGAAAGAAACGGAAGATTTTAGCCACGAATTTGCGCGAATGAGCACGAATAAATCTTTTTGAAATTCGTGAGAATTCGTGGGTAAACCTCTTTTAATAGTGGCATTGGCAAAACCGCTCTAACCTCCCCGATTCCTCTACGGGTGCAATCTCATTGAGAGTTTCTGCTCCCAGCGTCTATACTTTGCTGGAGAGGTGCTTTGAAGTGGCGTTTTCAGCAGTCATTGTTGATGACGAACAGTTAGCTCTCGATGAATTGAGTTATCTGCTCAAATCGGTCGACGATGTAGAGATTGTTGCCCAAGGTCACAACGGCCTGGAGGCCGTGACCCTGATCAAAGAACACTCGCCCGACATCGTCTTTCTCGACGTCCAGATGCCCGGTCTAGATGGTTTCGGCGTGATCAAAAAACTGCTCGACCGGAAGATCAGCTTGCCCCAAATCATCTTTGCCACCGCTTTTGATCAATATGCGGTGAAAGCCTTTGAAGTCAACGCCATCGATTACCTGCTCAAGCCGTTTGATAAGAAGAGAATCAGCCAGGCCATGGAAAAGGCCCGCAAGCGGATGCAGGGAAGCTCTGCCAGCACTGATAAGCTCGAAACCCTGGTCAAGATGCTAGAATCACAGCGCCCCCAGAATTCCAAGGTGCTGCTGCGCTCTGCCGGAAGATTGCTCTTGATCGATCAGAAAGACGTCTGTTTTGCTTCCATTCAGGACGGAGTCATCAGCGTGGTGGCCACAAGCCTGGAAGGTCAGTCGAATTGCCGAACCTTGGAAGAGCTACTCGGCGGTCTCGACGCCGACATGTTCTGGCGCGCCCATCGCTCCTTTGTCGTAAACATCAACCGCATCAAAGAAGTGGTTCCCTGGTTCAAGAGCAGCTACCAGCTCCGCATGGACGACAAAAAGCAGAGCGAAATCCCCGTAAGCCGCGCCCAGACCAAGCGTCTCAGAGAGTTGTTTGGGCTCTAGCGCAGGCATCGCAACTCATACTCCCGTTATATCTTGTCGAGCGTAACTTTCTGCGTCTCTGAAACCACGAGACTCAATTGGATTCGACTTTTGGTAGCGATGCCGGCGCAGCCGGGCGGGCCTGTCAGCGGGATACTTGACTTGTTCCAAAGAACGGTTCAAGTTCTTCTCATTCTGCTGCGCAGGCCTCGCACGCCAGGAGTGATTACAACCCAAAGCTATTTCAGTTGAACTGTATCTGAAGATTTACGAAGATGAAATCAAATGCATCTCCGGGAGGTCCTTGTGCCTGCCCTGCTGGATATTTGAAGCAGACCTGATAAAAGCCCCGGCTCGTATACGTGTTATTGAGAACGCCTGGGCCAGTGGCTCGAGTTTTGAGTATGCGTGTAGCATCACCTAAGTTCGGATCATCAGGGCTGAAAAAGATAAGAGTTTTCGGGCTTGGGTTGCCTTTGTTCGGTATGACGTCGGCCCGGAAGAGGATAAATTGGCTCACGCCGACAACCGGCGAACAAGAGAGGTTGCCGGGAAAGAGATCGACGGCCCCACCGATGATCGAGCCGAAATGGTTGGAGAACGCTTGAGGCGTCGGATCAGGCTCATAAGTCTGGGCCGCGGCGAAAGACACTGCGCCCAGGACCAACAGGATGACCAAGCAGCACTTTGACAAAGTTTATGTTGATGCCACATAGCATATTCCTTTCAATTGGAGATGATCTGACAAAGGTGACGGGCATGCCTGAAACGCATTGATCATCTGATTGTTCATCGGACCATCAGCGCGGGGTTAAACCATCCCCATCACTACTTCGTTCTGTTGTGAGGTGGCTTGAGCAGCTGGGAAATTACAGTTTTTTTGTGGTTCGTTGCGCAGGTTCCGAAAATTCTTGATTTTTAGCGCCGGTTCAAGAAGACATAGCCGGTGGCTTGCGCCAAACCTCGGAAAGCCTTAGAGTTCTTTAAAAATCGAAAGCCCAGATGAAAGTGTCCCAGGCACTTGTGTTGGCTAAAAAAGCGCAGCTTCAAGAGGTTTCCAGATACCGTGCTCAAGAGCCTGTGCGCAGGTGAGCACTAAATATTGCAGGTAGACCTTTACCAGAGATGACTCAAGAGGAAGCGCAAGGCTTTCATTCATGCGCGACTCGTTTATTTAGAGGCTGACGATGATCGGTCCGGTGCGAATTTGGGCCCTGTTGCTGTTTGCTGGCGGCTTAGTGTCCAACGCGTTTGCCCCGGAAGAACTCAGGAAAGGCATCGTTGTCGAGCAGGCGGCAAAAAACTTTGAAGGCGAACGGGCAGGTTTGCGAGAAGGTGATGTTATTCAGCGTTGGTCTCGTGGTGCTGCGCGTGGCGAAATTGAATCCCCCTTTGATCTATCTCAGCTTGAAATCGAGCAAGAGCCTCGTGGAGCTGTAATTCTCGAAGGTCTGCGAGGCTCAGAAAAACAAACTTGGAGCCTGGGGCCAAACAACTGGAGAATCAAAACACAGCCCTATCTGCCGCCTGAACTCTTGTCCCAGTATCTCGAGGGGCAGAAGCTGGCTGACTCGGGCAAATTGATCGAGGCCTCCGAGCTATGGAAAGCGGCTGCAAGACAGGTTGGAGACACTGGCCCTGCGTGGCTTGCCTCCTGGCTCGCTTTTCATGCTGCCGAGACCCTGGCCGACTCGCGACAATCGAAGGACGCAGACAATGCCTATCAAGAGGCCCTTCAAAAAGCCAACAACGCCGGACCGGTAATAAAGTCACAATTATTCCGAGCCTGGGGGATACAGTGTGAGCAGCGAGGCGATCTGGACAATGCAGGCAGGCATTTTGAAGAGTCTCTGCGAGAGAGCCAACATCCAGGTCCCGAAAACCTGATGGTCGCCGATAATCTCAATAGTTTAGGCCGGATCTCTGGCAGGCGCGGCGATCTGGCCAAGGCTGAGATATATTTTCACCAGGCACTGGATATTCGACAAAGGCTAGCCCCGGAAAGCCTTGGGGTGGCAGGGATCCTCAATAACCTGAGTCTGATGGCCAAGACTCATGGTGACTTGACCAGGTCAGATCAGTATCTCCACCAAGCGTTAAGAATCACGGAAAAGCTGGCGCCCGACAGCCTCGATGTCGCGTTGAACCTCAATAATCTGGGCCGGGTCGCGGAAGATCGAGGCGATCTGGAAGAAGCTGAGTCGTTTCATTTGCGGGCGCTGGAGCTTCGAAAAAGGCTGAATCCCGGCAGTCTTGAGATGGCCGGTAGCTTGAGCAATCTGGGTAATGTTGCGCAACAGCGTGGCCAACTCGAAAAGGCAGAGGCTTATCAACTGGAAGGGCTGGAGATCCGGCAAAAACTCTCGCCTGACAGCCCCGACGTCGCGGAAAGCTTCAACGCTTTAGGAATTCTGGCAGCGGATCGAGGCGAATTGATAGCAGCGGAGAAATACCATCTCCAGGCCCTCGACATCAGAAAAAGAAAACTTTCCCGCGACAGCATCTACCTTGCGGCTAGCCTATTCAATCTCGGTGAGGTCGCCTGGTTGCGTGGCGATCTGGCGAGGGCGCGAGATTATCACCTCCGGTCTTTAGCAATAAAAAAGAAGCAGGCGCCCGGAAGCGTGAACATCGCCAGAAGTTTCACCGCCTTGGGAATGCTGGCAGAAGAGCGCGGCCATCTGGCCAGTGCTGCGGAGTACCAGCGCCATGCGCTGCAAATCAATATGGAAAAGGCCCTGGGTGGACTGCCTGTAGCGGCCAGCTTCAACCATCTGGGGAGTGTTGCATGGGGTCAAGGTCATCTACCAAGAGCGGAGAATTACCTCCGCCAGGCGTTGTTGATCGAGCAGAAGCAGGCGCCCGAGGGGCTTGATGCTGCGGAGACATTCAATCTCCTGGGATATATCTTTCGCGAGCATGGCGGCATAGCCGAGTCTGAAGAGTACTGCCGCAAGGCGCTGGCGATAAGAGAAAAACTCGTACCTGGAAGCATTCGGCATGCCGAGTCGCTGGCAGCTCTTGCTGGGATCATGCGGCTCAAGCATCAACCGGTCGATGCCGCGCAACTTTTCGATCAAGCCCTGAATGCGCTGGAGAATCAAACTGCTCGCCTGGGAGGAGCTGAGGACATTCGCTCAGGGTACCGGGCCACTTATGCCGGTTATTACACAGATTATATAGACCTGTTGATGGAAGAAAAGAAACCTGAACTTGCATTCGAAGTCTTCGAGCGCTCCCGTGGTCGTACGTTGCTGGAGATGCTCACGGAAGCCCATCTGGATATTCGTAAGGGGGTTGATTTGGTCCTTCTCGAACGCGAGCACATTTTGCGCGAGAAACTGGTAGCCAGCACCAACCTTCAAGTCCGGCTGCTCAACAGCAATCAAGCCGAATCCCTGGCAGTCGCGAAAAAAAAGGAGATCGAAGATCTCTTAACCGAATATCAGCAGGTGCAAGGACAAATCCGGACGAGCAGTCCCAGCTATGCAGCCTTGACTCAGCCACGCCCACTGACCACCCATGAAGTTCAGCAGCAGTTGCTGGACCGTGAAACAGTGCTCCTGGAATACGCACTGGGCGACGCGCGCAGCTACGTTTGGATCGTGACCTCGGAGTCTTTGGAAGGTCATGCATTGCCAGGGCGTGGCAGAATCGAAAGTGTGGCTGTGCGGCTATACAAGCTTCTGGCAGATTTGGAGCATTCCAACACAAATCAAGCCAGTTCACAGGCAGACCTGAGCAGGTTGGCCGCAGCTTTGAGTCGCATGATTTTGTCTCCTCTAGCCCGGCAGATCAAGGGCAAGCGTTTATTGATTGTGTGCGATGGAGCACTTCAATACATTCCCTTTGCGGCCCTGCCGGCGCCTGACGCTGCCAACCTTAGGCGCAGCCGGCCAATCCCGTTGGTGGTGGAGCACGAAATCATTAGTTCACCCTCTGCCTCGGTATCGGCGCTAGTCAGGCAAGATACAGCCGCCCGCAGGAAAGCTCCGAAGGCAGTTGCGGTGCTGGCAGATCCAGTTTTTGACGCGCAGGATCCGCGCGTTACAGCGGTACAGGCTGGCCTGCGGCGGGCCGGCGCGCAAATCAGTTCTGGCCCGCGATCGGGGACTTTGTCGTTTTCTCAATCGGCGGAGGAGATGGGCTGGAACCATCTCGCTCGGTTGCCGTTCTCGCAGCGCGAAGCAACCGCCATTTTGGAAGTAACACCTCCCGGACAAGGTATGAAGGCTCTGGGGTTTCGTGCGAGCCGTACAACGGCCACCAGCGCAGATCTGGCGCAATATCGCATGGTTCATTTTGCCACTCATGGCCTGTTCAACAACCAGCACCCGGAGTTTTCGGGATTGGTGCTGTCTCTTGTAGATGAGCACGGGAATCCACAGAACGGCTTCCTACTCCTTCAAGACATCTACAACTTGAATTTGCCGGCCGAATTGGTCGTATTGAGCGCCTGCGAGACTGCTTTGGGAAAAGAGGTCAGGGGCGAAGGATTGATCGGACTGACTCGGGGATTCATGTATGCGGGTGCGGCACGCGTATTGGCGAGTCTATGGAATGTGGATGATGTCGCCACGGCAGAGTTGATGGCACGGTTCTACAAAGCCATGGAGCAGGAGGGGCAGGCCCCCCCGGCAGCCTTGCGCCAGGCACAAATCCAGATGTGGAAACAAAAGCGCTGGCACGCGCCCTATTATTGGGCTGAATTTCAAATACAAGGGGAATGGCAGCTGGCCAGCGGGCAGCTATGAAGCGTCATAAACCATGTAATTTTTTGCGCCTTCAGGCCACATAGTACTAGCACGCTAAAAGTAAAAGGAATTGGTGGTATCCGGATCGCCGTTACCCCCTATGTAGCAGGGAGAAGGGAAAAACATGTTGAAATCTTATCGTAAGGATTTTATGACTGTAATTTTAACCATTGCGGCATTCTTGTCTTTGACTAGCGAAGCTTTCGCCCAGAATGGTGGAACAGGCGCAACAAACTATGCTGGCTATGTCGAGCATGCCGGTTGCGACGCTATCGCAGGCTGGGCGGCAGACAGGAGCAGCTTGAACAATTCCATTCCTGTGGCCATATACAGTGACGGAGTGCTGGTAACCACGATAGGGGCAAATTTGTCTCGACCGGACGTGGGCAGTTTTCTTGGAGACAATGGCCTGCACGGCTTTACTGTAGCGACTCCTGCGAGTCTCAAGGACGGCCAGGCACATCAGATTACAGTGCGGTTTGCATCATCCGCGATCGGGCTCAATAATAGTCCGGCTTCAATTACTTGCGTGCCCACTCAGATCCCGCCTTTGTGCGCAGACCAGGTAGTCACCATCACGCCCTCACAGGGGCTCTCCCATACGTTGGTGAATCATTTCTGTCGTGATAGGTTTCTTCGAACGCGTTATGAGAATGACAGGTTCGTAACCATCAACAGTCCCGATATCCAGGAAACGCGAGTCTTGGACAAAATCACGCAAACCTATGGTGTTTTTCCCTGGTCGTATGCCGCATCGGCAACAGATTATAGCGCTGCGGTGCTGGCGGCCTTGACGTCCCCAGGTCCCAAACCACCTGTTCACCCTCCTGCCGGTTGTCCGACAGGAAACGATGGCTGGTCATCGACCACGCCTATCCAGTCACAAAACATTATCGTCCCGCCTATTCCGCAAACGCTCAATATATGGAACTGCCCGTCGTTGGTCTTGCCCATGTATCTGGAAATCATCGGTCCCACCAGCACCACCGACTCGGAACTCCAGAATATTGTGGTTGGAGATCCTGATACCCAATTATTCACTGTGCCAGTCGGTTATACCCAGGACAACTCGCTCTCATCTTCTAAAAGTGGCATTTCAGGCTGCGCAGTCAGGCGAACCCTGGATCCGGTGGTTTTGGTCAGCAGCGGTTCTCATTTTGGACAGACAGTAGTGACTGCAATTGCCGACGGTTATGGGTGCTATTTCACCGATGCCACGATTTATGTCGGGCAATCGTTGAGCGCCATACCGCTGACTTCGAAGGGCAGTTCTGTTTTTCAGCTTTTACTCTTCGATAACGGCAATCCGCAATACAAGAACGCGGTAGATACAGCCCAAATTCTTCTTACCACCAGCGATGGAACGACTGATAGCCGTTCTATCGTACTGGTGAAGATTAATTAGAGCCTGCATACCAAGCGTTTTAAGAGGCGCTGCCTTTTGGCAGCGCCTCTGCCTGCCCAAAAGCTTGCCCTGTTTCAAAATTACAATTTGCAAATTATCAATTACAAATTGTTGTTCTTCGGTTGCGCCCGCCAGCAATAAGCCTTAAAGTTCTTTAAAGTTGTTTCTAAACTAAAATCTTAAAAAGAGAGTTCTCCTCATAACCGGCGGCGCGATGCCGAAGTACCGAGGTCTTCAACGCTCATGGATGACGCCCAAGCACCCATTTCCCCGGATAGCTTGAGATCTGCCCAATTCGAGGGTCTGCTGCGGCGGCTGGATCCAGACCGGGAGCGTGCTGGGCAACTCTACGAAAATCTCCGGCGCAAGCTGATCAAATTTTTTGAATGGAATTCCTGCTTTTCCGCCGAAGATCTGGCCGATGAAACAATGGACCGCGTAGCGCAAAAGGTCGGTGAAGAGGTAATTCAAGACCTTCCTGCTTTTGCCACTGGAGTAGCAAAACGGGTCAGGCAGGAAGCCCACAAGCGGGCGGGCCGGATGGTCCGCGTTCCTGACTTGCCCCTGAAAGAAAACTTTTTTGCGGACCCCAAGAATCCGGAAAAAGAAATTCAAGACAAGATGGAGGGTGAACGACGGTCCAAATGTTTGCACATCTGCATCCAGCGCTTGCCGGATCGGGAGCGTGAATTATTTCTCAATTACTACAATGCCACCGGAGAATACACACAATACAGGCTCAAGCTAGCCAAGACCATGGGACTCACAATTGGGACTTTGCGGGTCAGAGTGAACCGGTTGAGGGATGTGCTGGAAAAATGTACTCGCAAATGTGCCGCCTCCCCCAGGGCCGCGCCCTATAGCATGGGCCGCCATTCTAAGCGTGTTGAATGACGCTTTGCCAAGGTAAACAACATAACCGAGGTAACACGAATCAGAAAAATGGTGGTAATGTTGGGCACAGCGAAGCCACTACTTAAGATCAGCTCAAAGATTTTTTAACGATTTCACCTGATGCCAGACTTGATGGATAAATCGGAGCGAGAGAGGTTTATCGGTCGCTACCTGCTGGGACAGGTGTCTCAAGAGGAGCGAGACACCTTCGAGGACCAGTATCTTGCCGACGATGATACGTTCGAAGAACTGATAGCTGCCGAAAACGACATGATTGATTCCTACGTCCGGGGCGGACTTTCCAAGATAGAACAAGAGCAGTTTGAAAGTCATTTTCTCAACACGCCGGAGCGGCGCGAGCGCGTTGATTTTGCCAGATCATTGGCGACCTATGGTACAGCAGGGAACTTAGTTTCGTCCCCAGGATGGAAGTCGATTCCGGCGTTGCTGAAGATGCAGCCAGCAACCATGCGATTTGCGCTTGTGGCCATGTTTCTGGTGATGGCCAGCGCTACATGGATCGTCGTGAACAACTCTCGCCTGCGCCGCCAACTTGACCAGAGCCAGCGGGAACAGCAGCAATTGCGCCATGAGATAGCGCGCCTGAATACTCAATTACAGGAGAGCCTCGCGGCCGGGAGCCAGAAACAGGAACTTGCCCAGTTGGATCCACCGGGGTCGGCAAAACTCTCAGTGGTTCTAGCGCCGGTTGCCAGAGGACATGGCCGGCAAAACACAGTTTTCATCTCTCCCGGCGTCGCTTCTGTGGCAGTTCGGTTGAATCGCGAAGGCGAAGACTATTCCACCTACGGTGTTTCCTTGGAAACAGTTGAAGGGGTCCCAGTCTTGCAAAAGAACGGCCTGAAAAGCCAACCTGCTACAAGCGGCAACGTAATCACTGCGGAGTTCTTGGCCAAAAGCTTGAACCCGGGCGACTATGTTCTAAAGCTCACTGGAACAACTGCCGGTGGGAAGAAGGAAGATCTGGACGCATATAGCTTTCGAGTTGCCAAGCCTTAAGCTGCTGCATCTCAAAGCTATGTCGAACTTATGAATTTTGTTCATGGGATATCACGGAAAAAATTGACGCCCGAATTGGAGCTTTGGTAAAGTGCGTGTTTTACGCAGCGCGATGACTATCTGAAGGAGTACGGCTACGAGCGCTGTAAGTGCTGCTTTCATGTCTATTAGCAAAAGCCCGAATATCTTCACGGATTCGACTCCAGCCGCTCGGTCTACGGCTCCCAGGGTGTGTCGAACTCTTACGGAGGACGACTTAATCGATGCCAAGGCCATGGTCGGCTGGCAATTTTGGGCGCCGCCGGTCATTTTCACCGTTGGTTACTTCGTCGCGGCAGGGTTTGCTTTCAGTCTCGGTGTTCTGGGGGAAGTAATCTGTTTTTTGTTTCTTGGCGGTTTGGCCGCTGTGGCATGGGTCACTAGCACGCGTCAGTACAAGAAGTTTGCTCGCGACATAGGCGGACGACTCGTCCAAGTAGTCGAGGGTGCCCCAGAGCGAGTTTTCATGACTCGGTTTGGACGCTGTTATGTTCGCATTTCAGGCCGGAAAATCCGCATCAGCAATGATTATTTCAGCGAGCTGCGTAATGCTAACAACATAAAAATTGATTTTTTGCCCGAATCGCTCATTGCCATCAGAGTCGATATCGTTCACGGCATTCGCTAGGTACTCGTGATTCCTCTCAGGAAAATGTCAGTGTAGATCAATCAGAACGAAGGGAGACCATAGAAAATGAAAATCAAAGGAAAATTGAGCTATATACGGTTGTTTGTCCCTGTCCTGTTGTTTGCGGGAGTGCCGATATTTGCGCAGGCCACGGCGGACAGCAGAATGCCGGCTGGTTCTGCTTCACACAAGATGACGAGGCCCAGTGCCGACGTGCTTCTAATTTCTGACCGGACATTCCTTATGAAAAGTATTGCGGGAATAACGGCGAACCAAAGCTTCAAATCACAATCTGCTGATACCATCGCGCGCCCCATATCACTGTACGAATTAGCGGGGCCCGGCTGCTCCTCCCGTATCTTCTCGTTTGGAGCAGCAAAGTCCTTCTCCTCAGGCCGATGTCCGATCATCGATTGCGCAGCACCACCTCCTGGATGCTTCTACCAAGGGCCACCCGATACGGGCCCAAATGGCTGCCCGATTAACTGCGGACATCTGGTGTGCGGTCCTGAGTCTAACTAATTCCCGCACATTGCTCTGAGTCGCGCAGGGAACGTTTAACAGCAGCCCAGCATGGGCGAGGTGCTTATTCAGGCGTCAAGCCATTGCTGGGCTGCTATTCAAATTACAACCTAGTCCCGCGAGGGACGGTTGAGCTC
>Ga0070730_10002104_pt1 | contig 18341 bp, 16 predicted proteins | sample Coa_R1_3_FD_66447 | JGI IMG/M metagenome (GOLD analysis project Ga0070730, IMG submission 66447) | Surface soil microbial communities from Centralia Pennsylvania, which are recovering from an underground coalmine fire - Coalmine... | ecosystem: Environmental > Terrestrial > Soil > Unclassified ... | reverse complement strand
TGGAGACCCGTAACCGAAAGCGTCGCCATACTCAGTTTCAGCGCCTGAACATTCGGCGCGGTGATGCGAAAGGGATGGTCGGTGTGGTTCTCGACCAGGTAGTGGATGTACATCGTGCTCCGGGTGCGAAATACCTGCTGAACGCGGACAACAATATTCGCTCGTGATTTGATGGTCCTGCTGTCGATAGGCTCTGCGCCGAACAGTGCCTGCTTCATAATGTTGTCGGCGATCTGCTGCAGCTGATCTTCAGTAGTGACGACTGGTTTTGGAACTGGAACCGACATGTCGATCGCGACATCCATTTTGCCCGCCTCCCCCGCTGGCTCTAATTCAAATGTGAAACGCCGGGACGCGGTCCAGACGAGAAGGTCGGTTGAGCTTGCGGCGTTTGTCGGCTCAATCAACACTTTGTCCTGTTGTCGTTCAATGTGGTAAGCGGAACTGCCCGACGCCGCCATGGTGACCGGCTCGCCAAACTCAAGGACCGTGAGGTGGTTAGGGGCCGTTTTCACGCTTACGATCTTCGAATCGCCCGCCGTCTCTCTCTGTGGATACTGGGCAAGGGCGGCGGTGGCGCAGACGCTATATATAAGGATGGAAATCAGACTTGTTTTCATGGTCTCGCTCTGGTCGCCCAGAAGCGGAAACCCCGAAGGGATTCCGCTCCAGGCTGTTGTTGGTCAATCGTTTTCGGATTCCACTGGCTCCGCAGTAAATTCCTCGGCGCCGGTGGTTTGGGTGGCCCAGATTTCGGGATCGAAGTTCGGATCCTCGGCCTCCGGGGCTGTCTGCATGGGCTGATGCAAAGCGGTGGCTTCGCCGCGACTTTCCTCCTGCTTAGCAGTTTCACTCGAGGCGGAAGAAATCTCCGCCTGCAGTTGAGCCGCCTCCTCGGAAGTCAGGTCCTGATCAGGAATGTCTTCAGTCGAATAGCGCCCATTCCTGAAAGTAAACAGGTAGGAACGCTTGAGGCCGGGATGGTTGCCGCCGGTTCTGATCGGCTCAACCAGAAAACTTCTCCCTTCCTCATCAACCTGGACAAATCCGTCACACACCTTTGGGAGTATTACGGAGAGCGCTTTCCCTCCGGTTCTCTCCGCAATCTTGTTCACCAGCTCCTGGGGAAACGCGAAGACCAGAATCGAGCCGTTGCCCTCGCCCTGGCACACGATTCTGTGCAGAGCCTGGCACCAAGCCTCGCGATCTTCCGTCTTCCCTGACGCCCAAAGCCGGATCCAGGCGATTGTTTTGCCTATCTCCTCCTTTGTGCGCTCCTGATGAACAGCGACGTCTGCTTCTGCCCGGTTTTTGGCCTGGCGTTTTTGCCGCACCAGTTCCTTGTTTTCCGGCGTCGGTTTCTGTTCGGCTGCCGCTAAAGCTGCCTTCAATTCGTCCGCCGCCGCATCGAGTTGCTGAAATATTGGTTGCGTTCTCTTGCTGATGCTCGCAACCACCGCTGCGTACACACCATTGATTCGGCTGCATTCTTCAAGCATTTCCCGGGTCGGCGAAGAGCCAAGAATCAGACCTTTGAAATCCTTGATCTTCGAGTGGCCCGCGAAGAACTCGCCGATGTGCGAGCGCAGCAGGTTGTAGAGTTGTCCGATTCGGTCCGTGTCCGCGACTTCCAGATAATCCGGAAGCTCGGATACCTTGCGCACGTTTTTGAACGCAAGCCACGGAGCATAATCTTTCACCTGTTTACGTATGTCCCGGACCAGCTCAAGATCCGGTTTAACGGAATGCTTGAGACTGTCGAGAGCGTTTTGCAACTGCTCCACCAGCTGATAGGCCAGATCAGGCCTGCCGGCTGCGATAGAACGGGTCATCAGCACCGTGATAGGACCGATCTGATTCCCCACCGCAGCCAGCGCTACAGCTTCGGCATTCAGAGGACTGCTCTTCTTTCTTTCGTGTTTGGTTTTGGTCTGCCGGAATGGCTTCGAGTGGTTGAAGCGGCTGTTTACGAGAATTGGAAATCGATTCCCGTGAAGCAGTCCACACCAGTCTCCGTCGAAGTCACCGCCGTTTTCCGTCGCCTTTTCCGAATGAAGGACAAGGGCGCCCTCCAGTCTGAGCTGGCTCCGGATCAGCTGATCCAGTTCCGCCTCTGAGAGGCTGCATTGTTGTTTGCGGAAGCGCTCCCCCAGAAGCTGGCGGAGTTGTGCGTCCGAGAGGTTTGAGACGGGCAGGAGATCTTCAAACATCCTAATGGGGTAACGGACCACCAGGCTTCTGTCGGAATCGCCTGCCATAATCGCACTTGTTGTGGGAATCCAATCTGCACCGGAGTAGACCGTGCCATGGGCAACAAAAAGGTAGCCGTCGTCAGCCAGCATATAGGCTGGCAGCCGATAGCCCCCTCCGGTTGTGAGCTTGAATGCCCATTTCGCCAGGAGTTCATTGAGACGCTTCCTTACATACGGGTATCTGATCATCACCCCATCGGTACTTCCATCGGCGATGAGCAAAGCCCGCACGGTATCCAGTTCGTGATCTTCGTCAGCTTCCTGTTCCATACCGGCTGGCGAAGCCGATTCCGGACTCCCTCCCAGCAACTCCATCAATTCGCTGTAGTCGCCTTCACTTATGGCGTTGGACAGCTTGTTGATGGCTTCGAGCGACTCGGGAAGGATTTCAGTTTCGATGGATTCAGCGGGCGCGAACTGCGTAAGCTGGTAGCTTGATTTGAACTCCAGTTCACGCGAGACTTCGCGGACGCCGAGCACCACCTGTCCCCGAAATCTTCTGTCGGGTCCGCAGATAGAGAAAGACTCTTCCGAACGGACACGTCGTCCTGCTAATCCAGACGTCTGAGCCGCGCCGGATTTGGCCCACGGAGTGAAAATGGAACGTACCGAAGGCACGATCCTTTTCATGGTCCGAAGCGCCTGGGAGTCACCGTCATCCAGTTTCAACGACGGTTTGACAGCGCTTTCGGGAAGGATGACATCTGCATCCAGCGCTTCAGCGACGGAGTCCTCCATCACCTTGAAGCACCCTTTTCCCTGGGCATTCTCAAACGCGATCCGAAACTGATAGAGGTGCCCCTCTCGTACCTTCAGCTTTGAGAACAGTGAACGAGTGATCCATCCCCGGCAATCGTTGGTGCCGAGAGTCCTGTCGGGAACAACCAGAACCCGGACATCGGGTTCCGCGATCATTGCCGGGCAGGGCGACACCAGAATCCCGAAGTAGACCATGGCCATTTCGGGCCAGTTCTGGAAACGCTGAGCAAGGACGCGACTGAATTCCTTCTCCACAAAGTAAAACTTGCCGTCCTTTGCGGATCCGGAAGCTCCAACCAGCGTGTAGCGCAATCCCTGATACTCGAAGTCCGCCAGAGTTTCATGCACGCGGACTTCTTCATGCGTTTCCATCTGTTTGGGAATGTTTACCGTCGCGACTCTGACGCTGGGGTAGAGGGCGCTCAGGAGCGTGTTCTCCAGACGGCCTTCCACACTGCGAAGTTCGCGGGTACGGCGAGTGATTTTCCCGTTACGATCGACATCCAGTTGTAAAACACGGTTTTCGAGCGTAAATGTCTTTGTAGTAGTCGTATTGTTGAGTGTAGTTTTCATTTTTTGTCTCCTTCTCTCTTCCGGAAAGCCCAGTCGAGGAAAGGAGTTCGCTGACCTGCAGCTTTTTCCCCTCTCGCCTGGCCCCTTGTTTGGGTTTTTCTGGCCAGGCTTGAGTTGATAGCCGGGTCAGCACATATCCCCACGTAATGCCGCGGGGTGCTCAAAGGACCAAAATGGAATTTGGTCTTCTGAAACCTGTGCTGCGCCTCAATCGGTCGCTAAGTCTTCAGCGGCTGCTTGACGATGATCGGATGACCATTGCCCATTTCCGCCACCGCCGACCAGGTCGTCACGGCAAGGAACGGCTGCCCCGACTGCAGGGCCGCGATCAAAGCGTCCCCTTCCGTGAGAAATTCCTGTCCCAGTTCGGGCTTACTCGCAGACGCCCCAGCCTTCGACAGGAAGTACCTGGTGGTTACGTTCGGATCCGAGCCATTCCGCCGTCTTCGTGGTCCGGGCGAAGCGGCCCCGGACTGTGGGGCCCTCGTCCCGTTGTTCAGTTTGTTTTCGTCCATTTTTGGGAACTCCTGCTTGAATCGCTACCTTGCCTGTGTATATTTACGCTGTCAGTTTTGGGCGGCACTCTGCCCTGTCGTTTGACCGCGTTTCTCGCCATCAATCTGCTCTTCCACGTAATCGGCTATCAGAAGGCCTGCCGGGTTCTCCTCGGACCGATGCTCCACAGCCAGGCGAATGCGAAACTGACTCACGATCTTGTCCGTTGTCTCCGCATGCTCATGAAGGTGATGAACGGTCTTGATGCCATGCACAACGTAAGTCAAAGGGTCCTTGTCTGACTTTTCGAGCAGCCCCAAACTGAATTCAGAGCGCGTCTGGTCGTCCTTGATGATGCCTACCGTGTTCTCCGCTTTCATTCGCGTCAGAGCCAGCTTGCGCAGGTTGGACGTCATCATGCTCACGGCGTTGGCCCAGTTGAGGTCCACGGTCGCCGGCGAGAAGCTGAGATACCGGTCGAGAAACAGCCGCAGAAAGGCAGTCTTCTCAAGATCCGTTGGTTCGGACTCTGAATTCTGAACAACGGTGATGGGTTTGGCCTGACCCAGTACCGAAGCCTGACCGCCGGGGTCCACTCGTATCACCGTCACCGGCTTCGTTCCGATATGAATGGCATACCCGAGAGCCGCAAGCGCCAAACCTGCGAACAGAAAAGCGTTCACCATCGCACGGTTGGCATAGGCGCGCAGTTGCCCGTCCTGCTCGTAGTAGCGGCTGTATTGCAGCCTGGGCAATTCACCATGTTGATTGAGTTGTTTCTTCGCGAACATTTATTTCCTCACCTTGAACAAAATGGACGACTCTCATGCATTCCGGGCTTTCTTGACTGCTCCTCCCGCGGCTTTTGCGGCGTGATACACGAGACTGGGCACAGTTCCGCTTGGGCGGTAAGGAACACCATTGCTGGCCCCACCTTTGCCTTCCCCGCTCGATGCCACGCCCGTGCCGCTGCCGCCGCTTCCCCCAGTCGAGGACGGTGTTGTTGGGGCCGAGCCACCGCTCAAAGCACTCGCGACCGCACCTTTGATCGAACTTGCCACGGAAGGCGCCTGCGCAGGCGCGGTGGGTGCGGAAGAGGATGTCGCCGCCGCGGCTGATGCACCTGCGCCTCCACTCGCACCTGAACCTGCCGTTCCGGAGCCCAGGCCAGAGGCAAGGCCGCTGGCCGCGGCTGCTCCCGTGGCCAGGGCCAGCGTGGCCGCCTGTACCAGCGAACCGGCGGTCGAGCCGACATCGCCACTAATCAGGCGTTTTGCAATGAAGGGAATCAGCGCAATGCAAATGGCATAAACGATGCTCACCAACCCGAGGAGGAGCGAATCAGGCAGTCCCCTCAGCCATCCGACAAAACCCTGGCTGTTGAGGAGAGTGCTCATGTCGTTCACGTGAATCGCGGTCATCAGGGCGCCGAATACTCCGTAAAGAATGGTCCAGGCATTCCACACCATGAGATTCAGGGCGAACGTCCTTCCCATCTGCCCGACTCCCGTCATGGGAAGCAGCGCCAGTACCAGAGGACCGATCACGTACAGAAGCGCCCCGTACATGGAATAGAAAAACGAAAACAGAAATACTGCGAGCGGGTAAATTACATAAGCCACCAGGATCAAAATGGAATTTATTAACGCAGACGGAGCCGCTGTGATCATATCGAGCAGACTCTGGTTACCCGTGTTCGCGTACTGTTGTTTCAGCTGATCGAGCCAGCTTGCAAACATGTCCCCGGCTCCGGAACCGTTCGCTATCAGGTGGCCCACCGAGGTGAAAGCGCCGTTCACGTCGCGAAATGCGGAAGACCAGTTGGCGATGATGATTCCAACCACGAGATACTTGATTGAAGTGACCCCCAACGCTCGCAGATCACCTCCGCGCATAGCGGCGCTGTAGAGGCCGACGAGAAAACCGATGAGAAGGATCGCGAAGGCAATATCGGTCACGCCGACGAGAATGGATGTACCATCGATGCCCGACAGAACCTGATTGAGAAGTGGCTCAAAATAGAACATTGCTACTGCCCTCCGCGTTTCAATCCGTTAGCGGTATTGGTTCGAAGGTTCGCGGCGGACGCGGCGCTCAGCTTCAGACGCGCCCCCTGATTCGCCAGTTCAATGGAATGCAGGCGCACAAGCTCCGCGATGGCAGTCTGGTTGTAGGCGTCGGCCCGAACCACCCAGGCTGCGGCCTGGGCGTCGAGCATCGGCCCCGTGCCGGGAGCGGCGCTCTGCAGTTGCTGGTTGATTTGCTCGGCGGCCTGAAGTTCAAGGTTGGCCAGCGCATCCAATTCCACTGCCTTCTTGAACGCGGCCTGTGCCTCGGCATCGCTCATGTCGAGGAAGTCGCGCACGGGCTGAGGGGCATCTCCGACCGCCGGAAGCGCTCCATAGACCGCCGCATATCCACTGCTGATCGCCGGAACGGCTCCGGGATTCGCCGACAGGAGGTTCTGCTCGAGTTGCATGGGAGCCGGCAGCGTCGCACTGGCAACGGAGATCTGGAAAAGCTGTCGCATCCCCGTGAATTGACCTTGTGCCTGTACCGCCATTGCGCGCGCCTGATTGATGGCGCTGACCGGGTAGACAATCTGTTGTTCGAAGTCGGCCCCCTGCTGCTCGATTTGCTGAATCTGTCCGAGCGGCTGCGCGACGACGCTTTTCAGCAATCCCGAAATGGATTGCAGGCCGACGGAAATGATGGCGCAGCAGGGGTCGAGCCCCAACTGGCTTCTCGCGGTAGTCGATGTCGCCGCCACCACGATGGCGACCGCCACACAAAACGCTATCTTCAGCCTCACAGCCTTCCATAAGCGAGTTATCGATTCCCGATTCATTTTGAAGCTCCTGTTTCTACGGACGGGTTAATAGTTGCTGCATTTCGAGCCGCAGAGTTCGTGTACTGTCCGCGCTCCTTTTGAGTGAGGCATTCTCGTGCGCCAGGTAAGCAGCCTGCTGGCGTAATTCCGTGGCCAGCATTTTCGCGAGGTAGGCCTGGTTCTCGAGATTGGCTATTCGTGCCTGGGCGGCGAGCAGGTCGGCTGATCCGGGCGCGGCCGCTGCGGCCTGTTGTTCGAGCGTGTCCGCCAGAGTCAGCATGCCCTGACTCGTTTGGTCCGAGATCATGGTGGTTTTAAGCGAGCTCACAGCGACGGCGTCATCCATGTCCGCCATGTTTCTCTCCGCTGGCTGGACATCCGCCGGTTGCGGAATGGAACCGTAAACCTGAGCAAATTGCGGTGGAATCTGGGCGATAAGGCCGCCTCCGCCGCTGCGGATCGTTGATTCAAGACGAACGGGATTGACAAGCGTCGCGCTATTGGTTGGAACCTGCTGGATTTGCGACAGGAATCCCCGGTACTGCCCTCGAAGGGATCCGATGAACCCCTTGGTCTGATTCAGGAGGCTGGCTGGCCATACCACCTGCTGGCGCAGATTGCTGATGGTTGAATTGATCGACTGTATTTGGCCGAGTGTCCCCCCGATCGCGCCCTGGAGCGTGGTTGTGATCGTGCGGATGAGCGAGATGATGTCACCGGCGCCAGCCGCCCTTGCTCGCTGCGGAAGCAGCAATAAAATCATCGTGAGGATTGTGGCGAGCGCAATGCGCCTGGCGATACCGCGTCCCGATTTGGCAATGTTTGTCATAGTCTTCTCGCTCCGATGGCTGCAACTTCGCCGGATGCCTCTTCCGGCAGAGGATCGAGGTCTGCAAGACCTGTCGGAAATGCCGCACCCAGCTCCTGGTATGCGGTGATCAGCGGAACTGACCTGTTCTCGGCCAGCCACCAGGAGCGGTAAAGGCGCTCGCGGGGATACGTGGTCATGATCCAGTAGTCCACCGGCGTCGCCGATATGCGGATTGAGTGCGTCGTTTCCGCCTTCTCGCCGATCGCGATCAGCGCGTCCGCGCTGCGGCCTTTGTGGGGCGCGCTGAGGTGCTTGATCTGGTTGATCGCTGTCTCATTGAGAAACAAATGGTCCCGGAGCGCAGTAGTGTCTCCCGGTTGTTGCCCTACGATCTTCGTGCTGCAGTTCTTGAAAATACCCGCGCCATGAACAGTGGGTTGAGGACCGGAGCCGGCAATGTCCTCGGGCGCCTGCGTGATGCCCCAGATGCCGCCATTTCTCTTCCTGGCGGTGCGATAGAGCTGATCCACGACCGGAGCCAATACAGCTGACTTGAGCATGTATTTCATCTCGTCGCACACCGTCACGCTGCGTCTTCCCGACTTGCCCGCCGCCCGTTGTGAGGTCGAATATGCAATCAACAGGCTCATCGCCGCCTCAAGGCGCGGGTCGTCGCTCAGCTGTTCGATATTGAAGAAGAGCCACGGATTACTAAGCTTGATGGTCGTGGGTCGATCGAATAGCCGGGCATAAATGCCTTTTTCGCCGGTCCAGCTGCGCAGCTTGATGGCAGCCACTCGCGCGATCTCCATCACTGTTTGGTTCTTCTCCTCATCCCTCCATTGCGCCAATTCATCGCGGAAGTCGGAAAAGACCGGAATGGGATTCGACGGACGGATCGCACAGCGTTTGTATGTCCGCTGAATGGCCTCGGTAATCAGGTTGTCCAGCAATTCCGTGTCTTCCGACCCGCTGTCGCCGAGCATGTGCCTGGTGAGATTCTTCAGAAACGCGATCTGGTCGCGGCTGGCCTCTTTTTCACCCTGAGGAAGGTCCCACGGATTGATGGTTTGATCGCCGTCGAGCGACATTGCGATCATTTGTCCGCCCATGAGCTCGACCAGCGGGCGATAGGAGTCTCCCCGCTCGATGATCGAGACAAACGGGTTGTCCCGGCTTACCATCAGCAGGAGCTGCTGGACCATAAAAGTCTTTCCGCCTCCTGTTTTTGCGAAGACCAGCATGTTCGCGTCGCTCAGAGATGGGTCAAATGGAGAAAATGGAATCAGCTGCCGATACGGCGTTTCGAGCAGAAAGAGCGGTGAGCGCTGGGTGCCCGTCCAGGGCATTTCCATGGGCAACAGGTCCGCGGCATTGGTCGTGAGGACGTCATGCTCCCGCTTGTTCTCCTCGCCCATGGCGGGCAGAGAGTTGAAGTAAATGCGCTTCTTGGCCAGCGTCTCCACCACGCCTTTAGCGCCATTCATCCGCGCAATGGCGGATAGAAGACGCTGCCGCTGATCGCTGATGATGCGTTCGGCCTGTTCGAGTTCCGAAGCCGTAACGGCGGTATCCTTCGTCCGGGTGGCGAGCACAAGGCTCACGCGTGCGGTCTTGACCGAACTTGCAATGATGTTCTGCTGCACAGCCATCAGTTGCTCCTCGGCCACGCGGGCTTCCATATTGACCTTGTGGCCGCCATGGGAATCGCGCTGCGCGGCCTGCATCTTGCGTAGTCGCGTCTTATACCCCTTGAGGACCCTGGCCTGGTCGGGAATGGTCACCTGCGCATTTACCACCAGCGGAAAATCCAGAGAGACCAGTTCGCGCAGTAGTCCTGGGAAGGTCGCGTCGGGCAAATCCTTGAGAGTTACGAACGAGTGAAGTATTCCGTTGAGGTTGAGGTAGGTATCAGTCTCCTCCAGCAGACTGACATCAACGATCTGTTCCCGAGCGCTGCGATATTCGAGTTGCTCTTCCTCTGACTTGCGCGGTCTCCTGTCCGTCTGAAGTGGATTGAGCGCCCTTCTCGCTTCAAGGAACAATTCATGATCGGTCAGTCTTCGAGGGCCAAGGTCAGCCGCCTGCATCGCTGTCTCGATTCCCTGCAGGAGAGACTCGAATTCAGCGACCAGATCATCGTGTTCCCGCCGTGTTCTCTCAATACACTTGTCCGCCGAAAGACTGAACCTCCCCGCTTTCTGCTTTGCCCGCTTGCCGGTGACGCGATGGTGTTCGACCGGGTCCCAAATGAAATATGCGTGGACCATCTGCCGCATGTACTGGCCTTCGCTTTCACGGCTGGCCCATCGCTCGACGCGAAGACCGTCGAGAATGAGGACTGCTTCCTCCTGCGATTTCCTGGCTGCGGAATATTGGTCCAGCAGGCCTCCAAGGTCCTGGACGACCTCATACCGGATCTGCAGCCTCATGCTTTGTTCCGGCATCAGCCGCAGCAGGGACTCGAGCATGAGCTTGCCGCGGTCCCGCTCCTCATCGCTTGCGTAATATGTGAGGAGTCCCTTTAGTTCGTAACCGGCAACCAGCGCGCCATTGGTCCGCACCACCACGTTGTCGAGGTAGTCGCGTACTGGCAACTGTTCGCACAAGGCCGGATCGTCCAGGTTTCGCAAATGTTTTTCGAGCAGCGTGGGCATGTCTATTCTTCCCTGAGATAAGGTTTTGTCAGTTCGCGATCACGCGCGAGCGCACAGCAGGTTCTCGGTTTTGTGTGCCACAGAAGCAGGTCACGCATGTACCCGCGTGGCTTGCCGTACTTGAAAACCATCAGGAGCGGCACAATTGCGGCCGGAACCGCGTACTGCAGCACAATGCTCATCGGGATGCCGGCGAGTTCTCCGCTTACGAAATGCCCGACGCCGTTCATCAGCGCAGCCACCCCGAGGACAACAAACAGATCTTCAAATTCAAGCAGCATGAACGTCACTCTGGTTTGCAGATTGCGATTTACCGGTGTTACTGTAAGCGGCATATCTCCTTCTCCTAACCCACACCCGCGGTTCCGTGTTGAATCCAGAATTCAGCCAGCCTCAAAACACCCGACAGCGAAAAGCAAAGAAGCGCCGTGAGGAAGTTGCGTATCCACGCTTCACCGACAGTGAGGCGTTCAAGCAGACCGCCGAAATGGAGCACGCCCAGCACCAGCTGACTCACGCCGTAGAGAGGCAGGATCACGTTGCCGACCCAATTCACCAGCGTCAGAAGCGACAACCAATAGCGATCAGGATCGTTCCATGAGGCCTGCTGGCTGAATGTCTCCAGCAGGCGGACGAAACCCGAGCACAGAAGGGCGGCAAATCCTGCATACGAAAGATGCTGATAGTGCTGCCCCTTGCTGAATCCGTAAATCGCGCCGGCGAAAAACAGCCCGGCCAGCGTCGGCAGAATCACGTTGCCGAGCCAATTCGTCAGATTGAGTATTCCGTGTTCAAACATGGTTCTGCACTCTCAGCCGGACACCATCACTTGCAGCAATCTCCAGAGCGCGGAAGCGCTGAGAAAGCCAAGGGCCGACGCGACCATCGCACCCACAGGACGGTTCCGCGCAAAGTTCACGATTGCCCCGACGACGGCCAGGCCGGCGGCTTCCGGCAAAATGGTTCCGGCCAGAAAATTCCAGACCGAACTCAGCATGGACGTCGTCGCAAACTGGGAACCATCGTTCCAGCTCTGCATCAGCGTCACGGTGCTGGCTGCCGACAACAGGAAAATCGCGGCTATCACAGACCCAATTGGGCTGTGTCCCTGCGCTGCGTCCAGAACTGCTTTCAGCACAAAGAAGGCGGCCGCTATTGGTAATAAGCGCGCCACAACGATCTGCTGGACAAAATCTCCAAACGCGGTTGCCATCGTATTCAGCCACGGGGATGTGATTCCGCCTGGTTGTGTGGTCTGGAAACCATAAGCCGCAAACCACGACAGGATTTGCGGGATCGTCAGCAATATCGCCGTCCATACAATCCACCTCTGGAACTTCCCGCCCATCTCGAAAGTCGCTCCGCCCTCCTGCCTGAGAGCAAGGCCAGCGAACAGCATCGAGCAGATAGCGGCGGGAACGGACAGACCCAGCAGTAGCTGCAGCAGGTCGGTGATGAGTTGAGGCATACGTTCTCCGACCCTTTACTGAACCCCTGCGGTTCCGTTGGCAATCCAGAATTCGATCAGGCGAGTGAGTCCGGAGATGAGAAGCAGACCTATCGCCGTCACGGCCCAGCGGGCTACCCCACGTCCACTTGCGTAAGAGACGACGGCCATTACCACGCATCCCACAGCCAGCAAGGGAGCAATCACATTCCCCACCCAATTGACCACGTTCAACAGGGTTCCTTCGGGCTGCGCCGCGGTCTCGCCCTGCACTGCCTTGTTCACGGCTGGCGCGCCACCCAGGTTCTGGGCACGGACGCACAATGGGCTGATTTGAAACAGTACGATTCCTAAGATCGCCATCATCAGCACGCGTTTATCAAGCCGCATACAGTTCCGTAATCTCATTGGTAACTCCCGAATCGGTATTTGGGTGTCGCTCACCAGCAGCACCATAGGTTCATAGCTAAATTCGCGCAAATGCGAATATGCCAGTGGCCTGCTTTATGTCCGCTGGAGCGTATTCACTATTTATGTTTCGGCTGTAAAAGGAGCGGTACCGCAGAGGATTTTGCGATGCGGGAAGGCAAATGGCGGCCTGAAGGACATGAGCGGCGACATCAGCAGAAGAACAATCAAAAGAGAAACTGTTGTGACGATTTTCTTTTTATCGGGGCGGCCCGTGCGACCTGGCCTCCCGATCGCACGTAGACGAATATCTGGGACAACCGCTACTTCCCAAATGTGCTATGTCAATTGTGTACCGCTGGATGCCGAGCCGCTGCGATGCGCCGGGGCGGCACGAAGCCTTCGCGTTCGTCGTCCCAGGTAACGGCGGCGATCTTCCTGCCGCCAGCCATACGTACCAACAGGAATTGGTTCACGCCGGTGGCGGCAAAGGGTTTGCCCGACAGAATGCCGGATTTTCGATAGAGGCTTAGGCGCTGGGCGATGTTGCCGAAGATGTCGGTCGATGATGAGGTTTCGATTTCCTCAAATTCGGCGAGCGCCCCGCCATTCAGCAATTTCGCGCGCGGGGCGATGAAGTCTTCCAGCCCGTAGATTTCGGGCGCCGACGCCTTGACGATGACGCATTGGGCAATCGTCAGCGTACGCAAGCGGCCGAGATCGGCGGCGCCATTTTTGTTGGTGAACGCCCCAAAAAACGCCGCGATCACGGCGTCGATGGCAGCCAGGTCGGCCTCATTATCCTGCGAAATATTGTTCATCGTTCTCCCCCGGCAGAGCGGCCATTTATCCCCGATATTCACGAGATGATACCGAATTGGGACAGGCATGGACAACCGAGTGTGGCTTTCCTGCATTTGTGCCGAGATGCAGTTTCACCGGACCAGGCACGCAGCCCGGAATTCCCGTGGGGACTGGGATTACGAGCTGCTCATGAGGAGTACAGTCCTGGGAAGAATCGATCAAAAGAACAAATGTTATCCGCACGTGTTTTTCATCTGTAGCCCGGAATCTAGTTGTTCGGACTCGATGGCGCCACGCTCTGGTTGAGCTCCTTTTGCAACTGCAGCAATTCACGCAACTCCTGCGCGTTCGGAGTGCTGCTTTGGGAAGCGCCCCGAGTGGGACTTTCGGCAGGTTTGATTTGTTTGGCGCTGTCCTGGAGAACGATATAAATGGGGGTGCCTGCCGAAAGAGAGACGATGACGTGCTCCGTCAGCGCCAGCCTGCTCACCTGCTGGTCCGACGCAAGCCCGATGTTGTCGCCCACGCGCTCCCGCAGCAGATCCTGCTCGCTGAGAGGCTGATTAAGGCTGCCTCGGCCAACGAACAGCGCGGCGCCCTCTCCGATGCCGGACAGGGATCTGGCCAGAAGGCTCTTTCCGGTGTTTTTCCCTTCCACATGGCCTTTAAGGGCTTGCGCGTTCAGATCGGTCGCAATGGCATCGAGTGACGTTTTCGACCCGTCCGGTAATTGCAGAGAGTCGAAGCGAATCGAAAGGTAGCCGGAACGGTCTGCCTGTTCAATATTGCCGATAGCCATAGTGCCGGCGGGAACTACTATTTCTCCGTTCCGCTCGTAGTTGTATTCAACCACGGCGACAACTCGTGTTTTGAGGGCCGTGCTCGCTGCATAGGCAAGCCGGGCCTGCAGGCGAGTGCCTGTTGGGAGCCCCAGTCCCACATCAGGACCGGAGACGATTCCCGATGTCGGACTACTCAAGGCGGGCTGGCCAGCCGTGCCTCTCACAAATACGAGAGACGACTTTGAGAGCGCATCTCTCTCTGCCCTCGTCGTTTCTGGAGTATCCGCAGGATTTACATTGGCAGCGGGCTGGAACGGCGGCGCTTGCCAGGCCTGCTGCCCGTCGAAGGGCTGTACGGCGCCCAGAGACCCTTTTGCTCCGATGTCGTTCGATTTGGTCGCGGGACTTTCAGTGGCAGTCCTCTGGATATCCTCCTCCCGCACAACCTCATCACGCTTGCCCTTTTCGCCCGAACGCGCTGAGTCGGTAATCGGCAAAAAACTCCGCTGAGCATCTTCCTTTGCCGCCGCGTTGGCCGATGTCCTGGCAACCGCGGGCCTCTTGCTCTTGTGGGGCACTGACCAGGACACAAACAACAACAGAGCAACGACTACGGCTCCGCCGGCAATGATGACGATGCGGTCAACCGTAGTGGCCTCCGCTCCACGCTTGCTGCGTGTGGCATACGCCGGCTGGGCCGGGACATGAGAGGGCGTTACCGGACTCTCCGTAGCGGTGAGACTTCCTGTGTTCGGTGTCGGTCGCGCATCAAAACCTGTATCTGGATGAATTGGATCCGTGCCATTGGAGCTAATCATTTCGTTTCCCCTTCCACCGGAGCGGTGAATGCAAATGAAATCAGAACCGGGTTGTCTACCGCGTCAGCCTGCGCGATGCGCAACAACAAGCCCTCGGCAGACTGTTTGAACGGTGGCCGTTCGAAGACCACAACTCCGTCCGCTCGTGCTTGAGGCCCAAGGTGCCTCAAAGTCATCTGGTACTCCTTGATGGCGACGAGTTCTGCCTTGGTCGATCCTCCGTGTTTGTGTTTCGAGGATCCGGCGAGTTCAAGCTGGGGAGCCAGCAGGTCAATGCTCTGGTCACTGGCATTAAGTACCGAGTATCCGACGATCATCTCGTCACCGCTCTGGGTGATATGCCCGACCGCAACCTGCAACTTCTTGCCCTGCCACTGGGGACTAGCAATCTTTGTCTGGTTCAACAAGGCTTGTGCCGCGGAATTCACGGGGGCTCTCTTGTCACTCGAGGTACCCGCATCGTCCGTGAGGTTCTTTGTTGCGCCAATCAGAAAAGTGGAAGGAGACTCCGAGACGAAGAAACTGTGGGGCCGCTCATACTCGAGAACGAAGTCTACGTTGCTGCTTTCTCGTCCGTCGCTGACAAGGTGCAGGGAAACCTGGTGACCGGATTTCGTGGTAATCAGCACATTCGTCTGGGCCGGCTTAAGCGTCGCCGGTTTCAGGAAGACCAGTAACGGCTCTGCCGGTGAATGCTCTGCCTTGAATCCATCAGGATCACCCAGCACTACGGAACTGACCTCTTCCGGCAACCGGACCGAACTCACATAACCCGGTCTCAAATGCAGCACCGTGACCGCTGAGGGATCGAGGGTCATGACGGCAAGTCGGGCTTGGGGCAGAGCGCGCGGAGCCGAAGGCATCTGAGCACTCGCGGCAATCCCGATCAAAAGAAGGACGACACAACATTTTTTCATTTGATACTTTTTCTCCGTTCACTGAATTGGGATACGGGCGATGGGCGCTGACACCGGGCACGCACCTCGAGGACGTACCTAACGACATCGCTGTTCCGATATTGAAGGCCTCTTCTGAGGATCCTCCTTTCGCCGCCGTAGAAAGCTGCCGCGACCAGACGCAGATCGCCGTGGAAGAGTCTCATCAGCTGCGCCAAATAACGCACCCCTCCAGAAATGCTCTCGCTTACGCTGCAGCGATTCCTCACGCCCAGGCGTTCGGCGGTCTCGGGCATCAATTGCATGAGGCCAACCGCGCCTTTGGGCGACACCGCGCAGGAATGCCAGCCCGACTCCTGTTGAATGATCGACCGGACGAAGTCGATCGGAACCCGGTAGTGCTCTGCGTACTGAACCGCGTAGTACTCGGCCTCGGCTCGGCTGTCTGCGGTCCCGCACCACGCGGAACAGGCCGCTGTCAGAATTGCCAGAATCGACATGAGGGGCTTCATCCGGCGGTTCCTTGCAGGGTTTCAAGTTTGTACTGTTCCGAATCGAAAATGAGGCTGGCGAAACCGTCGCGCAAGAGCAGTTTTTGCCGGTCCGCTTCCGTCTTGGCCAGCAGGGGCAGCATGATGTCTCGCATCTCAGGTGTTACCTGATCGACCCCAAGTACCCTCAAAGCCTGTGCCAGGTCGAGAATCTCAGACACTGAAGGCGCTTTTTCCATGCTCCACCCTCGCAGTGCCTTTGCAATCCCCGCCAATCCGGCATGAAACTCTGGCGAAGCCTCTGGCATCCTGCGCGCCACGATCTCGGCCTCTCGCTCGGCAGTGGGGTGCTCGATTCTCAGATAGAGGCTGCGACGCCGGAGGGGATCACCGATGCGTCTCTCCTCATTGGACGTCAGGACGACGAAGGGAATACTGGCGGCACTGACGGTGCCCAGTTTCGGCACGCTCAGCTGCCACACGCTCAGCAGTTCCAAAAACATGGCCTCGAATGCGTGGTCCACCTTATCCAACTCGTCGATCAGCAGGACGCATGGCTTCGGGTTTTCGAGCGCCCGCACGAGCGGCCCGGCTGTGAAGAAATCACGGCTGTGCAGTTCGGTCTTAAGCGCTCCCCAGTCGGTATCAGTGGCCTGAGACTTGAGTTCGACAAATAGCCGCTGAAGGGATTCATCGAACTTTCCGATGGCTTTCTCTTCATTAATGCCCTCATAGCATTGCAGGCGCTCGACATGAGTACCGGCGGCTTCGGCCACTGCGTATGCCAATTGAGTCTTGCCGCTGCCTGCAGCACCTTCCAAAAGGAGCGGCTTGTGAAGAGCCGCGGCCAAAAAGACTGTGTTTGTCGTGACAAAGTCCGCAATATAGCCGCTGCTTCGCAGCCCATCGGCCACTTGTTCAAAAGATGAGAACACCCGTATTCCTTTGTGGGAGCCGTGATCTCCTGCTCCGAAACAGGAAGTTAGGGCCAAAGGGGAATTCGGTCAAATCAGGCCCTCGGGGAGCCCTTGGTTACTGAAGATCCTTCATTCCTGCTGGATTTTGACCGAAAAGGACAACGGTTATAAAGCTGTTGGCAATCGTGATCTGCAGAATTTTATCTGCGGCCGCAAAGGGAGCATTTAATGTCAACCAGCCAACACTTATCACTGGCACGGGTCACCGCGATTGACCGGAGAGAGCAGTCTGAACAAACCACCAGAGAGTTCGAACCGACAATCGGACTCAAGGCAATTGCGAAGATCTTGAACTGCTCGGCAGAGCAATGCCGGCGCCTTGCACAGGCGAGGAAGATTCCTGTATTTCGAATCGGCTATCGCTGGAAATCGACAGCTTCCGCTATTGTCAGGTGGCGGGAAGAACAGCTAGCATTGATATGCCATTCGCGTCCTCCTGAGGAAAGGTAATCAGTGAGGACGAGGTACCAACATGGAACGATTGAGCTGAAGCAGCGCGCCCGGGGTCCTGCAATCTGGCAATTCCGTTGGCGGGATAACAGCGGCAGGAGAATGTCGGAAGACATCGGGACGACGCTCGAATATAAAAACAAGTCAGCCGTTGACAAGTGTTCAAAGGTCGCGTACCTGAGAATGAAGGTCAACGATGACGATGCGGCACCACCGGTCGAAAGATTTGCTGTGGTCCTTGAAAGGTATGTTCAGGAAGAGATTCCGAAGCGCTTCTCGACTAAACATTCATACCTTTCATACATTAACAACCACATTCGTCCCAAGTGGGGCGAATTTCCCCTGTCCGAAGTAAAGCCGTTGGCCGTGCGTGACTGGCTCAAAGGGATCAAGGACAAAACGGGCAAGCACGAATTAGCCAGCAAGACCAGGGGGCACATCAAGGGGCTTATGCATCGGATTTTTGATTGCGCAATGTTGTGGGAGTACATACCTGCAGACCGCAATCCGATGTCCCTGGTGCGAATTGAAGGCAGCACAAAGCGGAGAAAGAAGCCGCGAAATCTCACTCCGCAGGAGTTTTCAAAGCTTATCAACGCCGTGGACAGGGAGCCATGTCGCACCATGACCATCGTGGCTCTCTGCACTGGGGTGAGATGCTCGGAGTTGGCTGCTCTGAAGTGGGGCGATTTTGATTGGCAGAATCTGTCAGTCTATATTCGCCGGGCGATCGTTTCTGGTCGCCTGGACGATGTGAAAACGGAGTATTCGGAAGCACCGCTACCGTTGGATCCCGCGTTAGCTGAAGTGATTTTCGAATGGAGGCGGAAGACTGATTTCAGTTCCGATTCGGACTTCGTATTTGCATCACCCTACCTGGGCGGCGAGAAA
>Ga0070730_10002103_pt1 | contig 18341 bp, 15 predicted proteins | sample Coa_R1_3_FD_66447 | JGI IMG/M metagenome (GOLD analysis project Ga0070730, IMG submission 66447) | Surface soil microbial communities from Centralia Pennsylvania, which are recovering from an underground coalmine fire - Coalmine... | ecosystem: Environmental > Terrestrial > Soil > Unclassified ... | reverse complement strand
ATAGAAGTAAGAAGAAAACGTTTTCCCTTTATTCTTTGCCTATACGGTATTGCTCTTATTATTTCTCTGCCTGGTCGCATTACGCCTCCACCCTTTGCCATCCTACGTGTCCTATCTATCCTACGTTCCTATGTTTCCCACGTTCCTATGGTGTCCCTGAATATAATTTAGGCCCGGACTGACTGAATACTAGTCAGTCCAGCATCCTCCTATTCCTCGATTGCCAGGTCGTATTTCCCAGTATTTCTAGCGCTGTTTTGTTTACTGAGTAGACCATTTTTTACCAGCCTCTCTAGAATTAGCTGAAGGTCGTTCACTTCGTGGTTTTTCAGGTAATCACTCTTGAGTCTAGCAGCAGTGATAGGTGTTTTGCCTCTCGCCGCCAACTCCTTTATCCTGGCATAGATCTCATTCTCCTTCTGCGCGGCCAGGCTGGGCGCTGCAGCGTTGATCTGGGCGTAGAGTTCGTGGAGGTTGGCGCGAATGACCTCCGTGAGTTCCTGTGCTTTGGCCCAATGCTTCAACTCGATGCGGTTCCCATTCTCCAGCGAGCCGATGATGACCGCGATACGCATGGCTGTGGTTGGCATACGTGCGTAGGAGCCGTCAAAGTCATTGTGCGGCAGGCGCGCCAGCAGGTACCTGAGCGTGCGACGGTAGCGCACCCATGCCTCGTAAGCTTCCTGACTCATCGTGCAGGCCGTCTGTGGGAGCGGGGTACGGTTTATTACCCGATAGTCGCCGTTTGGTTTGCCTTTCTCGTCGACCAGGGCTTCAATCTGACAGGACGGGATGCCCAGGCGTACATGCCAGGCCCGCAACTTCGAGATCAGCTCCGGAGGGATGGGTAGCTCACCTATCCCAAAAGGCGCGTCCTTGAAGCTATCGGTTGGCGCGGCGATAAAGGAGACACGCGCCCAGAAGCCATCTCTCCAGAAAGTTGCTCCTGCGCTGGCAATCGCGCTGATATTGGGCGGCGTCATGCAGCCAATCAATGCCATATAGGGATCCTTGATCGGCTCCTTGCCTCGCCCCATGGTGGCGACACGATACTTGCGCGGGCAGCCGTCTAGTGTGAGCATGATAGAGACGAACTCTGCGTTTGTGCTCGTCTTACTCTTCAACTCCTCCAAAAATTTACCCAATTCGTCGAAGAAGAAGCCGCGTTGTCCGCTAAAGGCCAACTCGTGTCTGACGAACTCCTGATCGTCTGCATCAAGGTATCGATAGTCTGCTGGCACAAGATTGCCGGACATATCGCTAAGCATCTTCTGTGGCGTGGAGCGGTCGGGACCGAGCAGAAAGCCCAGCCCGGCCTCTTCCAGCACCTCTGTTGCCACCTCGACCGTGGTGGTCTTGGCGAAGAGCGAGGTACGGGCACACAGAGCGATCATCAGATTGCCATAGATGCGTTTGCGCTGCATCGGCAGGTAGACGCGCCTGGCCATGATGGTCGAGAGGAGAAAGAGGCCGCAGAAGGCGTGGAAGTCATCATCGGCTTCCGGCGAGGCCTCGCGACTGAACTCCTCGTACAGGTCCAGCGTCGGGCAGGCGTCGCGTGTAAACTCTGCCGGGAAGCGAACTGCCTCTGGCAGAGGTTCCGCCTCCGCTTCCAGGTAGTCGCCCGTGTGGGTTATGGTTTGTACGAGTGATCCTGCCTGGCTAGTCTGTCCTCCCTCCTGGTTGCCTTGATCGGAGGCCTCTTCCACCGTGTCATCTGCTAACGCGCCCCATCCTGCCAGTTCGTTCTCTATCTCCTCCATGGCATCATAATCTGGCTCATCATAGTAGCTTGTGTCCTCGTCGTCGTCGTCATCGAGGGTGGGATCAGCCTGCTCTGATTGCGTTTCCTGTGGCGCCTCAGATGAGAGGGGGGCCGTTGGTACTTTGGCCACCTTCTCTATGAGTGGGGGCATTCTATTCTGATCGGGCTGCCTGCTGGCCGGGGTCGTGTTGTGAGCCTCCTCTCTCTGCTGGGATGGCGTTCCCCGCTGGGCCGGGGCGGGCTGCACCGTTGTCGCCTGTTCTTGCACCTCGGCCGGGACGGACTGCACCGTTGTCGCCTGTTCCTCCTCGCGCTGGACCACCTTCGCGTGTGCCGTCATGACTTCCTGAAGACCGGCAGGCAAACTGGGATTTGCCTCCACCCGATCAAAGGCAAAGATCATCTTATCCGGTACCAGCACCAGAGGCTCGTCGTTTGGCTCCTCCAGTACGATCCAGGATGCATGGTCGGATCTGGACACCACGGGCTCAGGGAAGAGTCTTCTCAATGGCTCGAACGTGGTACGCAGATCGAGCAGCGCCTGGCGTACCCTCACCTGATTGCCGCGCGTGGCCAGAAACGTTACCTCCAACTGCTGCAGGCGGCGGTCCCAGGGCGCTTCGAGCCTGGGTCGGGGTGGTAGGGGCGGCTCGCCATTGATCGATGACCGCCTGAGCAACATGCGAATGTACGTGTAAGCCTGTTCCTCCTCAGCGGTGGCCGGGGCCGCGCCTCTGCTGCTGGAGAGAGACGCGATCTCACGGTAGCATGCGAGTAACAGCGGCATGATCGGTGAGTGATTCACCGCGGCGGCCATACGCTGCTCCACCTGGCGCAGATTGCCGCTGGTGTCGCGATAGGTTAAGGCCGTCAATCTGAGCGCGATCGTCCAACGTTCATCTGAGAGGGCCGGCGCCTGCTCGGGGACGGTGCCAGCGCACAGGGATGTGATATATCCGCGCACCGCTCGCTCCTCGTCAGGCTGCAAACCGTAGTTAGACATGTGCTTCTCCCTTCGACAAAAAAGACACTGCGAACAACTTGACTGCCAGAAATTCATGAGAGCCCCGCTGGAAGCGTATGGTGGTCTCCACGAAGATGTCATCCAACTTCAGAAAGGTAAAGGTGCGATCCATCACAACCTGCTTCATTGCCTGTACCTCCTCGACGGAATAGTGCTGCTCGTATTGCTGATAATGGGTGATACGCAACCCGATCGGTCGTGTGCCTGCCAGCGCTCGCCGAATCTTCCGCAGCGCCAGCGTATCATAGTGCTCGCCCCCTGAAAGAGCGCGGTAGCTATCCATGCGATAGCGGGATACTGTTGGCCCAGGCTCTGGCTCGAAGAAGCGGTCCTGCATCATCGCCCTCAGCACGGCCCTGGATGGACAGGAAAGCTGGGCCGAGAACAATGGCCTCGTTGAATAGCTGACCTGGCCCTTATATGGCCCGACCGGTCCCCCGCGTTTGCCGCTCTGATAAAGCTCAAACATACTTCACCTCCTGGACTAGATGAACCAATCTATCCTGTCTACCTGATGTCATGTCGTCCTCCTCTCACTGCGAAGTGTCAGGCTACTGACGGGCCGTCTGTCGAATCCTGCATCTCAGCGTAGTCCAGCATGGAGTCGAGCTGGCGGTATGCCTGGATGCTCTCGTGTCTCAGGTTACTGGCATAGCGGCGCAATGACCTGATGGGAGTGTATGTCAGGCTATTCACGTAAAATGGTCTGGCTTTCTCATAGATGCGTTGGCTAATAACCATCTGGCTCTCGGCTTTGCGCTGCAATCTGTCTGCTTTTTTCTGATATTGCTCAAAAGATCGTATCTTCATAAATTTTACCCTTTTACTTCCACTGCTACAGCTATCTCATGCGCAATCAAGCCCTCTGTACAGCATGAGATGCGGTCATAAAGAGCGCATGGTGCTACAGAAGTGCTGTAATTGTGCGTAACAATACGTCACGACATGAAAATGTGGGATTGGTTGCAGCCTGCGTAGGGACAGATTCAATGTGTCCCCGCCCCGTCCAGGCGCTCAACCGCAGCGCTCTTTCACTTCACCAGTTGAGGGAAAGCGTATCCAAAATGGTTCCCGGAACCAATTTCGCTCCATTCCATCGTTGCGCACGATAGAGGTGATCAAAAGTGGTTTTCAGGTCCAAACTGAGAATGATTCTCAGAATGTCCTGCCAGGACATTTTTGGTATGTGCTATCATCCTGCACGATAGAGGTGATCAAAAATGTCTCCGGGAGACAATTTCGCTCCATTCCATCGTTGCGTGCGATGGAGGTGATCAAAAGTGGCTTCCGAGGCCATTTTGAGTCAACTTCCAGAACTGGTGGGGCGAAGAGTTACGGGCAGGTAGCGCGCCAGCATGGGCAGCAAACTGGCTCAGTGCGATGCCAGCAAAGGGAGTACACGAGTTGAGGGTCATCCCCAGAGGGAGTGTGGTCGTGGCTGGGGATCAGCGACATCCTATCGTCGAAGGTGATAGGTGTCCAGTTGTCAAACTGTGAATCTTGTGAAACCTGTGAACTTTGTGAAACTGTATACATTGTTGCCCGCCTCTACTTACATCAAAACAGTATAGTATTTAAAAACCAGGGAATATACGCAGTAGGGACCGAGGGCCGCAGGTCACCCCCTGCGGGTTGATCGTGCCCTGAGAATATGTGCCGAATCCAGAGAATATACGCCAGTCCTGAGAATATAGTTTAAAGAGTCACCATACATCCTGTATCTGATAGGCCTCCCTTCCTATTTCACTACCCTCCAACCTCCTTGTTGTTTATGTTGAAAGTATATACTGTACTTCTCGAAAAAGCAAGACATTATTATACCAATTTCTTGCAAATATGAAGAATATTACAGTATCTATATATGTATCTATAATTCACTCCTGGCTAACGCGACGTGCACAACATCCCCGGTGCGCGAAGTCCAATACTTCGACCATACTGCTTTTGCCATGCTTTGAACGAGGTCTTTTCGATGGTGATGTGTTGCCCAGCGCAACGATATCGTGCGCCAGTTTGCCTTGCAGGCTCTTGCGATGGGCCGTGAGCCTCCTTTCAGCAAATGAATTTTTGGCGGATTTTTCCCATTTCCATGCTACAATGATGAGAGTCTCTTTTATAAGGAGTATACATTGTTGCCCATGATTAAAGCTGTCACCTTTGATGCGGGAGACACCCTCATACACCTCTGGGTGCATAAGACGAGGCGTTTCGCATACTTGTGCGAACACATTGGCATTCCATTAGCACCTGATGCAGCAAAGTTGGCGGCACGTGCCTGTGAACGCTTTTTTCAAGAGCGCTATAAGGGGCCAAGCAAGCACCTGGAATGGTGGCTCACTTACCATGGAGTTGGGCTTCAGGCTGCTGGCGTTCAGGGGAATCTCAGACAATTGGCTCAAGATATACATGAAGTTTGGAATCAGCTACCAGAGACGTGGGTTCTTGATCCTGAAGCCATTATCACATTGGAATGCTTGCGTCAACGCGGTATTCGTCTTGCTGTCATATCCAATTGGGATGGAAACCTTCGCCAAACGTTGCAGGATCTCAATATCCTTTCCTATTTCGAAATGGTTCTTGATTCGCACGTCGTAGGGGTCCGAAAACCAGATCCTGCGATTTTTCGCATGTTCTCGCAGGCTTGTAAGCTAGAACCCGCGCAATGTATCCATGTGGGAGACAGTCCAGATGCGGATGAATTACTGGCTTTGTCCGTGGGAGCCATCTCGGTCTTATACGACCCACTGGAATGTTTTCCTTCTAAAGGAGGGCACCGCATTTCCGAACTCAGCGATGTAGTAGAGTTCTTGGATAAGATGTAAATCCCAACATGCAACTCTCCGCGTACCACATTTCGCGTCATCGAGGTTGCGTAAGAGCCGAATCCTGTTGGGATTTACACAGAAGCACTATGAAAGACTTCTTCGGGAGTCTTTTACTGAAGGGCCGACCATGAATGAAAGAGCTGCCCTCGATTATCGCCTGCTGCCTGACGCACAAGAACAGATTCAGCCATGAGCCACTCATGCGCGTGACATTCCCGACTGCTAGCTCTGCGGCTTGTCGTAGTTCATCAGCCAGGTGACACCGAACTGGTCGGTGCAATGGGCGACGATGGCACCCCAGCCGCTGTCGACCGGTGCGAACACCTCTTTGCCACCGTCCACCAGCCTGGCGTAGAAATCTCGCAGCTGTTCCTCGCTGTCACAATTGAGCACCAGACTGTAACCGTTACCGCGCTCCAACCCAGCCTGATCGCTTTGGAAGCCGCTGCCCATAAAGTGAATACCGCCGGCCTGGAAGTCCAGGTGTATAACGCGCTCGCCATCCAACTGCACCTCGGCGTCACCCCCGAACACATCCTTGTAAAGTTTGATCGCCTCTTTGCTCTTCTCCCCGAAATTGATGTACGGTAAAATGTTTGCCATCGTCTTTTCTCCTTATTAGTTCTACCTGAGTGAACGATCACGATCTCTACGAGAACATAGCATATGGAAAGCAGAGAAACTTCTCCAATCTTGCTCTCTTGAGCAGTTAAGAACTGCTTCAAAAGCGGGGCTCTCTCCTTGAGGCCCATCCTAAAGTAGGCGAGATCTACGCGATCCTTGCGCGAAATGTGAATTTTGTAATGTAGATACATGCCCGGGGAAAGTGCCGATATGTTTTAGCAAGAAGCAAATACGGAGGAGTCTTGCCTTGCTAAAACATATTTTGATGAACGTGTGTCTGCTGGCCCTATGTGCGACGGCGCTGCTGGCCTGTGGCAGAGGATCGGATGCGGTTGGCGTCTCTGCCAGCGATCTGAATGCCGCTGTGGCACAACAAGGGGATAGGGGAGCGCCGGTGGTCGGCAAGGATCAGCTCAACCAGGTGGGGGATGTGGTCAAGGCGGGTCGCTGGTCCCTGATCGTGAATTCGGCCAGGATCGCGGACGACCTGGTAAAATATAATGCCGCGCCCCCGCCCGGGCATACCTTTCTGGTCATCAATGTCTCCATCGACAATACCACCGATCAGATGTACTCCTTTTTCAGCGACCTCCAATTCAGCCTGCAGGATAGCAAGGGGCGGAAATGTCACTCCACCTACCTCGCCAGCGTCGAGCCCCTCCCCTCGGGCAATATCGACGCCGGGGCAGAGATGATCGGCGAACTGACCTATGTGGTCCCCAAAGATCAGAAGGAATTTACGCTGGTCTTTCAAGATGAGGCCAGCAACAAGCTCATAGAATGGGATATTACGACCTCTTAGGCCCGCCGACCAGAAATACCAGCGTTTTGCCCTGATTCCACCTGGAGATCAACAGGAGAACTCTTCACCACAAGCAACTATGGATGTCCATTCGCATGGAGAAGACCGTCAGGCAGGACGCCGGGCTGGGCCACACAAATATGGCTCGAGAGAACAGCTCGCTTGGTGATCATCTCTATACTGAAGGTACATGTGAAGAGACACGTGTGAAGAACAAGACAAGAAAGGGAGCAAACATCTATGTATTTCAACCCAAAGCGAGCCCAAAGCGCGGCATCAAGAACCGCCCTGATGCTCCTGGGTACGCTTCTGCTTCTCGTGCTTTGTGGCATGCAAGTTCTGACACCCTCTGGGGCCAGAGCAGCTGGCCTTCACAGCGCGTTCGATCAAGAGCAACTGGACATCCTGCTCAGCGGAGTCCCTGCCTGGAATGAGTGGAGATTTGAACATCAGATTATCACCATCGATCTGAGCGGAGCCGATCTGAGCGGAGTCGATCTGAGTAAAGCCGATCTGAGCGGAGCCGATCTCAGAGGCGCCAATCTGAGCGAAGCCGATCTGAGCAAAGCCTCTCTGAGCAGCGCCAATCTGAGCAAAGCCAATCTGAGTGAAGCTGATCTGAGTGAAGCTGATCTGAGCGGAGCCAATCTGAGCAAAGCCAATCTGGGCAGCGCCAATCTGAGCATGGCTAATCTGAGCAACGCCCTGCTCAACTCTGCCGATCTCAACAGCGCTAATCTGAGCAAAGCCAATCTGAGCAGAGCCAGGCTCAACAAAGCCGATCTCAGCTATGCTGATCTGAGCAGAGCCAGGCTCAACAATGCTGATCTGAGCGAAGCCGATCTCAGCAAAGCCGACCTGAGCTATTCCGATCGGAGTGGGGCCAATCTGAGCGGAGCCAATCTCAAAGGAGCTTATATCCGCTGAGCTACCCTGCCTGATAGTAGCCCCATCCATCCCTGAGCGGGGTCTCTGCCAACGGTCTTGCGGTGAAGGCGTCTCCTGCTGGTCTACAAGTGGATCAGCGGGAGACGTGTCTACATGGGTATAGGAGAAAAAAGGACTTCACGCTGGCTGCCTCTTTTCTCTTATTGTATCATCTGCCTTCCTCCACCCAAATAGGCAACAAAGGAAGGGAGAAGGGAAGCCGTTCCACGCCCATTAGTGATGCTAGGTGGGGAGGTTACGCCTGGTTACAGTGTAACGGCAGGTGTAACCTCCCTTCGCCTCTGCGGTCCTCCCCGTCAATTGAAGCTTGACACAGCACTTCTGATTTCGGAGGCATCAGAGGATGTCTCTTCTGGCAACGCATCCTCTTGAGGAGCACGCTTCTGTTTGAGAAAGTACTGCACCAGGAAGAAGGGGATCAGCACATAGAAGGGAATGAACCCTAAGAACCAGCCGAGCCAGGTCGGAATGGGCGGAAGCGCTGTGGCCGTCAGCGGAACATTGGCAACTCCCTGCCCGGCAGGACCATCGACCTGGATTTGCAAGGTCCAGGGGCCCTTCACCGTAATTTCTGCCGCACCCTGGATGCCATTATGCACCCTGGGATCAGCGCTAAAGGTGGCCCGGACCGGGTTGGCATCCACATGCTGACCCGGCACCGAATTAATATGATAGCTCAGTGAACCGTTCACGGCCTGCTCTGGTGCCACCGCAAAGGGCATGGCAAACCCGGCATTGGCGGGGTAGGTATACATGCTGACCGTCAGCTGATAGGGGCCAGCCGTGACATGATCCACGTGTACCGGGGTCGAGCCTGGGATGGTTGCCATAATCGAGTACACTCCATCGATGAGGACAATCACTAACGCGATCACGCCTGCCAGCAGCAAGATCCGTTGCAGCATCATTTTTGACATTTTGTGCCACTACCTTTCCGAGACGCTCATCATCTTACCAATATTCTGACCAAGTTGTATGCCTACATAGGTACCAGGGATAGCCAGGGCCACTGTCAGCACCAGTCCAAGTGGGTTTAAGTTGGCGATGGTGTCCACAATGGCTACCGGATTGGCCAGGCTGAAAGGAATACAGCCAACCAGAACCGCTCCACCCAGCATAAGACCGAGTTGCCGCCCGGAGATGTTGTGCTTGCGGGCCCGTTGTAAGGCCAGGTCAACCAGGATCGCACTGACGAGCGTTAGCACAGGAAAGATGAACGCCAGCGCGGAAATCGATGGAGGGGCCGATCGATGGATCGCCCGGAACGTCAACTGTTCCGCCTGCATCAGCCAGACTAAGGCCGGTGGTACCACTAACTGACCGATGCCCAGGAAGAGCATCACGACCCCGACCACACTTGTTGCTGCCCACCTCCACGGCAGAGCATATGCAGCAGCCACAAGCAATGCGCCAAGCAGCAATCCCTGCAGCACAGGAAACAGATCAATCGAGGTGAAACCCAGTTGGATAAACTTGTCAGGATCGATGCCCTCGGCGGTCAGGACACTAAGCGTGGCCAGCGATGTGGCCATCGCCACCACGGCGCCACTATAAGCCGCCCGTTTCTCCTGATTCGCATGCAGACTGGTGGCCATTTTCGCCACCGAGACTAAGGTATACACGGCCCCTAGCGCCATAAACCCCAGGCCAGAAATGGCCATGATATGGAAGGGAGCCCAGATGGTGACATCGACTCCATACAACGTATGCCAGTATTGATCAACTGGGAAGGCGACCGCCATATTCAGGGCCGCATACCCACTGATATAGATGCCTAATGGTGCGGCAAAGCGATTGGCGAAAGACGTTGAGCGCTGCCGTATAGTCGGATAGTTCCTGGCCCACTGTGTTTCGACAATCACCGCGACCAGAGCCGCGATGCCGCAGACGACGATGCCGCTCAGCAGCATGATATGTGGTGGGGTCAGCGTGCGGTCCCGTCCCACAAAGGTATGCCACTGAACGTCCCAACTGAGCGCGAAGTAACTGATGACCGCACCCAACAGCGTCGTCAGTCCACAGGCGAGTCGGAACAAGAGAACCGCAGACCATGAGGGTGCCTGTGCAGTGGAATGGTTCAGCGAACCGCTCTTTCCAATGATATGTTGTGCCATAGAAGTCTTTCCTTCTTTCTAAATTGCGATTGAATATATTGCTATTTGCTCTGTCTACTACTTTCCTCAATGAGCATACCTGCTTTTCCTGGAGCGAGAATGAAGCGAAGATAAAGATTTGATAAAGGGGCTTTCCGTCACCCACGAGCATGCTCTGAAAACGCTGTAGGAAAAGGAGAGGTGTGGTATGCTTTTCTCTGTAAGGGGAAAAGTATGAGGAGCAATGACAGGGCGACCGCAAGGGATCGCCCCTACTATACGCGAAGATCACTATTGCTCGTGTTACTGCTGTACTCGGGTATAGTAGGGGCGATCCCTTGCGGTCGCCCTGTGGGGGTGGTCTCCCTGGGTGGGCAGCCCACGACTCTTTTCATGATGGTCTCTTAGGAGAGGAAATGGCTATGGCGACGCGCGTCTTGCTGGTTGATGATGACCAGAAGATTATCTCATTACTCAAGCGAGGGTTGGCATATGAGGGCTTCGAGGTCTATACTGCCGCTGATGGGGAGGCTGGTCTGGCGGCCGCGAAAAAATATCAGCCGCACCTGGTGTTGCTGGATATCACGATGCCAGGGATGGATGGGCTGGAGGTCTGTCGCCGCCTGCACCTCCTCGATAACCTTGCGATTATCATGTTGACGGCCCATGATGATGTCACTGAGAAGGTGCATGCTCTGAGCCTGGGCGCAGACGATTATGTCCCCAAGCCATTTTCCTTTGATGAACTGGTGGCGCGCATGCGAGCGGTACTGCGTCGGCTTCCTGGTAGCCAGGAACTGCTCACTTATAGCGACCTGGAGCTGAACCCTACCACGCGCGAGGTCCACCGCGACGGCCATTTGATAGAACTGACGACGCGCGAGTATGATCTATTGCTCTTGTTGATGCGCCATCCTCGCCAGGTATTGACCCGCGATCAGATCCTGGAACAGGTGTGGGGCTATAACGCCGAGCTGGAGACGAACGTGCTGGAGGTCCATCTGGGGCACCTGCGACAGAAGTTGGAAGCCTCCGGGGGCGCGCGTCTGATTCAGACGATTCGCGGTGTAGGCTATGTGTTGAGAGGATGACCTTCATGACTGTTCTCCCTGTAAAGAGGCGCCTGACGCTCTGGCTCAGCCTGATTCGCACGCGTCTGACGCTCTGGCTCATGGTGATCCTGGCCGTTGGCATGCTGGCCTTTGTCTTGACGACGCTGCTGGCCGCACAGACGATCTTGCGGAATCTGAATGAAGAACGCTTGCGACAGAGTGTCACTTCCTTATCTGACGCTCTGGCTCAGGAACCAGAGGCCAACGTGTCTCTGGTGCGCAACCAGTTGGACGCCTTCAGTACGCCCGATATCTACCTGCAATACCAGAGTCCGCAGGGGACGCCCATTGCCAGTTCAAAGAATATGGGCAGGCTCATCTTGCCGCTCTCTCAAATCCAGTCAGCAATTGCCACGGATCGGGTTGCTGCTATCACGTTCGAGAATAGCCCATTTCTGCTCTATGGGCGCAGCGTTCTCGTGCGAGGACAGGTTCGGGGCTATGTCATCGCCGCCCGCCTCACCAGCGATAGTGAGGAGCAGATCTTGCTCTTCAGGCTCATGTACACTGGTGTCTTTGTCACCCTGATACTGACGGCTCTGCTGGTCTGGCTGCTGGTACGCCAGATGTTACGCCCCCTGGAGCGTCTCGCCGATTCTGCTTCGCGCATAACGATAGCCAGCGATCATGCGCTGCGCTTGCAGGCTGGCGAGCGTCCCGACGAGATCAACCGCCTGGCCCAGACCATCAACGGAACGCTCAACTCGCTAGAAGACGCCTACCAGCAGGTGCAGAACGTCAATGAACTCCAGCGCCGCTTCCTGGCGGACGTCTCGCACGAACTGCGTACCCCACTGACGATCATGCTCTCTTCACTGGAGCTGATGAAAAAGGAGCAGGGCAGCGACCCAGAATTTCAAGCCAACGCGCTGGAAAATATCCAGATCGAGGCTGAGCGTATGGCACGCCTGGTCACGCGCCTGCTCATGCTTGCCCGCACCGACGCCAGCGCGCCCTTTGCCCGTGAACCCTTACTCATTGCCGATGTCATACGTGAAGCATACCATCAAGATTGTCCTGCCAACCGCAATATACGCATGGAATGTCACGGATTAGAGGCCCTTGAGGATGCTGTCGTCTCTGGCAATGCCGACTACCTCAAGCAGGTGTTGTTGATCATCCTGGAAAACGCCTGTAAATATACGCCCGATGGCGGCAAGGTGACGATACTAGGAGAAATGAGAGCGGACCATCTGGCGATCACCATTGCAGACACGGGAATAGGCATCGACCAGACCGAGGTGCCCAGGATCTTCGAGCGTTTTTATCGGGCCCCCAACGCTCGCGATCTGCCAGGAATGGGACTTGGCCTCTCCATTGCCAGGGGCATCATTGAGCAACACAATGGAACGATCAGCGTGGAGAGCACACCCGGTCGGGGAAGCCGCTTTATCATCGCGCTTCCCCTCCTCAACGCAGAGCATGCTACTTTCACACACACGTTGGGGTAAACGAATCAGACCCCTCTTGAGACGCTCGCTCTCTCCGAGAGGAGTTGGGAGAGTTTGGCCGGGGTATCGGCTTCGTCCAATGGAGTATATACATTCACTGTGAGATCTGGCGCGTCAACCACCTGAAACGTGAGATGCTCAAAGATGAGATAGCCTACCTGGGGATGATTGAACGTTTTGTGCCCTTCTAGCGTAGCGAGCACCTCATGATCGGGCCACCAGGCGCGAAATTCAGGGCTGCGAAGCATCAGATCATGGATCAACTCTCTCAACCAGGGATCACCAGGATAGCGACCACAAGTGGCACGGAATTGGGCTAAGACCCGTCGCGCATGCCCTTCCCAATCGACCAGCTGTTGCCGAAGGGCTACTGAGGTGAAGATGCGCCAGAGGGAATTGCGTTCGAAAGTGGTCATCTGGCCATAATCGCCAAAGACGACGCTAGCTGCTTCGTTCCAGGCCACCACATCCCATCGTCGTCCTAAGACAAAGGCGGGGCTCAAACCCTGATGATCCAGGAAGTGCTGTAACGTCGGGCTCACGGTCTCCGGATCCATGGCTCTCTCTGGAGGGGGCTGTTGATGGGCTAAGAAGAAGAGATGTTCTCGCTCATCAGCATTCAAATGCAAGGCCTGCACCAGGCTTTCTAAGACCTGAATCGAAACGGTAATGGGGCGTCCTTGCTCCAACCAGGTGTACCAGTCCACACTGACGCCTGCCAGGTGGGCCACTTCGGTGCGTCTGAGGCCGGGCGCTCTCCGCCTGCTTCCTGGTGGCAGTCCCACATTTGAAGGTGTCAGCCGGGCCCTCCTGGTGCGCAGAAAATCTCCAAGTTCTTGCAAGCGTTGGTCCTGCTGCTCACGTCCCATCGTTCCCTCTCCTATTGTCCGCCTTTCGTGGCGGGAATGTAGGAGTCTCACTCCTATGATAAACACTCTTCTTGTTCTAGTATCCCCTTCAGTATACACTTTCGATAAGTCGAAAACAACGTTCCCACGACAAGGATAATGGTCTCGATGAGTATTCGGGGCCACGGAACGCTTGTCGTCGGGAGAGATACTGGCCTCAGTGCCGGCCGGACCAGCGCACATATGGGGGCCACACGACCGAAATCCCAATCTTAAGTCTAATGCTAAGTCTAATGGAGGAATTTCCTATGAGAGTTTTCGTTACTGGAGCAAGCGGATACATCGGCTCCGCAGTCGTCCGTGAACTGCTTGCTACGGGGCATCAGGTCCTGGGTCTGGCTCGCTCAGATGCAGCAGCTGTGTCACTCGCCTCTGCCGGCGCGGAGGTGCACCGCGGCTCGCTCGATGATCTTGACAGCCTGCGCAGCGGTGCGTCTGCTGCCGACGGCGTCATCCACCTCGCGTTTGTCCACAACTTCTCGGACTACCAGGGCTCCGTGCAAACGGATCTGCGCGCCGTCGAGACGATCGGTGCAGCGCTCGAGGGCTCCGGCAAGCCGTTCGTGATCACCTCGGGCACAATGATGCTCACATTCTTTCTTCCGCCGGGACGTCTCGGGACGGAGGAGGACGTGGCTGACGCCGGGTCGGTCGCACACCGCATCGCAGCGGAGAACGTGGCGGTTGCGCTGGCTGAGTGTAGGGTGCGGTCATCGATCGTCCGTCTCGCACCATCCGTGCACAGCGAGGCCGACAAGCACGGTTTCGTCCCGACCCTGATCAACATTGCTCGCGCAAAGGGCGTGTCCGCCTACGTCGGCGATGGATCGAACCGCTGGCCTGCTGTGCATCTAAGAGATGCCGCGCGCCTGTTCCGGCTTGCCGTGGAAGACGCCTCGGCTGGTTCGCGAGTGCATGGAGCTGGTGAAGAGGGTGTGCCGTTCCGGGAAATCGCTGAGGCTATCGGCCAGCAGTTGCAGCTGCCGGTTGTCAGCATCGCAGCTTCGGATGCGGGCGCCCACTTCGGCTTTCTCTCCGCCTTCGTGTCGATCGACAATCCGACGTCGAGCGCACTGACCCGGCAACGCCTGGGATGGCGGCCGGAGGGCCCTGGACTGATCGCGGACATCGAACAAGGTCACTACTTCAATCACGAGAGGTGATGTCCCGCATCAAAAACTCCTTTTCAAATAGAGCACAATCGGGCCGCTCGTTGCTCCTCTGGTAGTAAAAGTAACGTCCCCCAAGCTCTCGACGGAAATCTCGCCTCCAGCCTCTGTTTGGCGACTGGTGACGTCGAACCATTCGGCGGTGTAGGTTCCCGCCTCCAACATCACGGTGAACGGGTCAGCCGTCCCATTTGGTTGGAGAACAAGATACTCCTCGCCAGGATTGGCCAGCGCATAGCCGGTCGAGCTAAGGTCTGAGAGCGGCGCCATCTCGATGAGCTTCATGCGCGAAGCCCAACTCAGCGTATCGCCCATCGCGTAGCGACCCGCTTCAAACGACTCGTAGGAGGGAACCCCGAGCGCCGGATCGAGCGGGTTGGTGACGTTGATGATCCCGTAGTCCATCAGGATCGGGTTATGGCCGCGCAGGAAGGATTTCCAGGCCCACAGTGCGTCGCCAGCTCCAGGGGCGTAATGGTCTGTATCGGTGAGCACCACCTTTTTGCCGGAGTTTTCGGGCGGGTTCGTAAACCATCGACCGCTGAACATCTCATCGTCATAGCCGGGCGAGATCCAGTCTGCGGGACTGTTCCACAGCACCTCGTTGATCTTGCTCTGATCCGGGACGGGGAACTGCATCGTCATGCCGATCGGGTGCTGGTCGTACCCCATCTGCTGCTCGTACTGCCTGACGAAATCGATCACCCAATGCTGCCATGCCGTGGTATCGCCCCAGGAGGGTAACTCGGACAGCCCCACGGCATTCGCGAAGTTCTGGCTGACCTGCCCGCCGCCCGACGATTCATTGGCGACCTCGTAGAGGATATTGGTCAGATCTGCAACGGTGTCAATCACCTTGCGCATGTAGGCCTCCTGGAGCGCCTGAATGCGCGGGTCAAGCGGGAGGATCTGATAATCGTTCATCGAGGCGAGCGCAATCCCATTGATGTTGTTGGTGGCAAAGAATGGATGGCCCTCGACGTTGTCAGGCGGCGGGGTGAGATGGAGGCCGAAGCCGTCGAAGAGCATCACAGCAACGTACATCCCCTCCTTGCCCGCCGCGATGACGCGATCGCGCAGCCGGTCGAAGTAGGACTGATCGAACGTGGAGAGATCAAACTTTGGCTTGCCGTCGGTCGCCAGCCCTGGACCTGTCCGCGACCATGGCTGCGGCGTCATACAGAGGTGGAAGGCTCCAGCAGCGGCCTGAGACTTGAACTGCTCCCAGCGCCAGAGCCGGATGAAGTTGTGCCCATGGTCCTTGAGGAAGGTGAGGTAGGCGCCGTAGTCGTTCTGCTCCGGCTCCTCGGCACAGTCAAGGCCAGGGCCCAGGCCGTCGTGGAAGTTGTTCCAGATGTGCGAGCCAGTCAGGTAGACCACCTTCCGATCTGAGGCTGAATCAGATGCAACCGTGAAGTAGCGTGGGTTGTTCTCACAGACTACAAGAGGCCCGGAGGGATAGCCAGGGAAGACAGGGCCTTGCTGCTTTGGGTTGGTATCTGCCATAAGTCGTGTACTCCTTATCGAGAAACTCATAAATCGTATAGGATGGTTTGAGCAGAGTATAACAGTCAGAAGTGGGAAGGAACATCACCAGGAGGGGTGATGTTCTGGGTGATTTTGCCGTCATCCCTCAGTTGTTGGGTGTCTCGTTTCATTAAAGATTGCCTGCTGCCAGGCGTGCACCGGGGGCACCTCGTCCAGCTCCGATTTCGTCGGCACATCAATGAAGACCGGCTGATTGCTCTCCAGGGCAGCTGTGATGGCGGGCGTCAATTCGTCCGGGTGGGTGATGCGGATGCCGCGTATGCCAAAGGCTTCAGCGATCGCCACCGCATCCATCTTGCCCGTGAAATCGACTCCCAGGTAGCGTTGCCCGTGGTAGAGGCGCTGCAGCATCTTGATCCAGCCAAAACTGCCGTTGTTGAACAGGATCAGCGTAATCGGCAGGTGCAGGCTGGCAATAGTCGCGAGTTCGGTCCCCGACATGCCAAAGGACCCATCGCCCACCAGGCCCACGATGCGCTCATGTGGTCGCGCGAAAGCCGCCCCAACCGTCGCGGGCAGCGCGTAGCCCAGGCCGCCATGCGCGCGCGGAATCACAATTGAGCGCCCCGGACGTCGCGTGCGAAACTGAGCGGCGGTGAAGGGCGTCATCGTCCCCGGATCGGCCACCACCACCACATCGTCAGGGGTTAGCCGCCAGAGCGTATCGATGATGCGTTGGGGCGCCATCGGCATCTCAGAGCTGGCCGCGCGTGCCGCCATCTCCGCCCAGAAGGGGGCTGCGCGCTCCTGCAACGTCTGTATGCTGTGCTGGCGCTGTGGGGGAGCGATGTGGCGCTCAGCCGCGATCTCCAGGAGGGCCGAGAGCGACTCCTTGATATCCCCACAGGCTGCGATAGTCGTTGGCACATTATTACCCAGCTCGTTGGGGTCGATATCGAGCTGCAGGATCGTCGCTCCTTGATCGCGCGAGGGGATGGTGCCGCTCAACGTGACAAGCGAATTGACCTTTGTGCCCATATAGAAAATACAGTCCGCCTCTGCCAGCAACTGGTTAGCATAGGGACGACCACCATTGCCGCCGATCACCCCCACGCTCCAGCCGTGCATCTCGCTGATACTCCCCTTGCCATTAATCGTCGTCGCCACCGGAATATGCAGGGTTTCAGCCAGGAGCATAATCTCATCCCACGCCCCTGAGAGTACAGCGCCGCCGCCCGCCACCATCATAGGACGCTCAGCCCTGAGCAACTCGTCAAGCATCCTCGCCAGATCGGCTCTGGGCGCCTGCACGCGATAGGAGGGATAGCGAGAACATGCTGGCTCGAAGGAGTGGTCGCGCTCCGAGGCTGGCTCGTGCAAAACATCTTCTGGCAGCACAATGTGAGCCGCCCCGCTCCGACCACTGGTAGCTGCCCGGAAGGCCCGTCGCACCACATCGGGCAGCATCTCTGGCCTTCTCACCACTCCGCTCCACTTGGTAGCCGCACGCAACAGCAGTTGCTGATCGATCGCCGTCAGCGTGCCCCGGCCCTCATCCACCACCGGAATATCGGAAGTAAAGACAATCATCGGCACCGAAGAGCCAGTTGCCTCCGCCACGCCAGGTATCACATACGTCGCGCCACCGCCACTGGGTGCTTCAGTAATCCCAGGCTTGCCTGAGAGACGAGCATAGGCATCAGCCATAAACGCAGCCGATCGCTCATCACGCGCCATAATATGTGTAATCTCGCCCCGAGCGGCATAGAGCGCATCATAGAGCACCATCGTCGTATCGCCCGGCACTCCAAAGATATACTCAACCCCATACTCCCGAAGCAACTCCACTAAGAGCTGAGCAGTGTTCATATAGTCCATCCCTTCCCTATAGAGAATCACATTTAATTCCAACTCATAGCCTGAGAGGCGGTTTGCTGGACTGCGATGTGTATTGTACCCGGTTCATTCCTCCCTGGCAAGAAACTTTATCAGTCGGAGTGCTAAAGCCGTTTGTACCGCTTCCCGCAGGCCTGCTTTCATCTCATTTTTTATGTGCACTCGGAGACCCTTGACAATGCCTCGCCTCGATGCTATCATGTCAACATGACGTTAACGTAACATTTGAGGTGAGC
>Ga0070730_10002102_pt1 | contig 18341 bp, 17 predicted proteins | sample Coa_R1_3_FD_66447 | JGI IMG/M metagenome (GOLD analysis project Ga0070730, IMG submission 66447) | Surface soil microbial communities from Centralia Pennsylvania, which are recovering from an underground coalmine fire - Coalmine... | ecosystem: Environmental > Terrestrial > Soil > Unclassified ... | reverse complement strand
GATGTCGTCGTGTTCAAGCGTTTCTTCTCAGAGGACGTCCTGCGCTCGGAGCTCGGCGACGTCGAGGTCCTGCATCGCGGCACGTGGTTCATCTGCGTGCGATCCGTCCTGGCCGCCTGATCTGCGCCGCTACCATGGCGCCGAACCATGGAACCCGCCGTTCCGTACTACCCGCTGATCGTGGTGCCGGCCGTGGGGTCGGTCTATCTGTTCTGGCGACGGCTGCGGCTCCACCTTGCCGTCCTGCGAGCCGGGCGGCCGCTGCGCCGCACCGACCGGCCGGTTGAGCGGATCAAGGGCGTCCTCGTCTACGTCCTCGCCCAGCGGCGGCTGCTCAACGACATCGGTCCGGGCCTGGCCCACGCGTTCATCTTCTGGGGATTCCTCGTCCTCCTGGCAACCACGGGCAACTACCTGACCAACGGCCTCGTCGAGGCGGTCGTTGGTTGGCCGCTCGGCGGCCTGTTGTGGGACGCGGTCCTTGCCCTGGCCAACCTGCTCATCGGCCTGATCATCCTCGCGCTCGTCTTCGTGACCGGACGCCGGGTGGTCGAGCGACCGGCACGGCTCGCCCTGTCGCGGGACGCGTTCGTGATCCTGGCGCTCATCGGCGGCGTGGTCGTCACCGAGCTGTTCGGCGACGCCTTCCGCTTTGCGATGAGCCCCAACGACCCGTCACGGCCGTTCGCGCTCCTGGCCGGCCCGCTCTCCCTCCTGCTGGAGCCGATGGGCGCCGATCTCGCCGCCATCGGCTTCGGCGTCTTCGCCTGGGCGCACATCCTCCTCGTCCTCGGCTTCCTCACCTACCTGCCGTACAGCAAGCACCTGCACATCTTCACCAGCGAGCCGAACGTCTATTTCCGCAACCTCGAGCCGCGCGGCGCGCTGCGCCTGATGGACCTCGAGGCCGAGGCGCCTGCGGGCGAGGAGCTCGTCTTCGGGGCGAAGTCCCTCAAGGACCTGACCTGGCGCCACCTGCTCGACCCGCTCTCGTGCACCGAGTGCGGGCGCTGCATGGAATTCTGTCCCGCCTCGATGACCGGCAAGACGCTCTCGCCCAAGCACTTCATGGAGGGCCTCCGCGACCAGATCGTGGCGGCGGAGACGGCGCTGGCCGCGGCAGCCGGCGCGCAACGAGCGGCGAGGGGCGGGGCAGGCGGCGGCGTCGAGGCGTCGGACGCCTCGCTCAACCTGGCCAGGGAACGCGCGAAGGAAGCGCTGAGTCTGCCACTCGTCGACAACGCCATCCCCGAGGAGGCGGTCTGGCAGTGCACGACCTGCGGGTGGTGCGTCGAGGGCTGCCCGGTGCTCATCGAACACGTCGACTCGATCGTCGAGATCCGCCGCAACCTCGTGCTCGAGGAGAGCCGCTTCCCGAAGGAGCTGAACGCGGCGTTCCGCAACATGGAGAACGCGGGCAATCCGTGGGGCCAGCCGAAGAGCGCAAGGCTCGACTGGGCGAAGGGCCTGGCGGTGCCGGTGCTCCGCGCGGCGGACGGGGATGGCGGTGACGTTCATGATGACCCCCCGACCGATGGAGTCCTCTACTGGGTCGGCTGCGCGGGAGCCTTCGACGAGCGCAACCGCAGGGTGGTGCGGGCCATGGCGCAGCTGCTCGGGCAGGCCGGCGTCCCGTTCGCGGTGCTCGGGCCGCAGGAGACCTGTTCCGGGGATCCCGCGCGACGAGCCGGCAACGAGTACCTGTTCCAGATGCTCGCGCAGGAGAACGTCGCGACGCTCAGCTCCGCTCGCGACGTCCACGGCGTGAAGACGATCGTGGCCAGCTGCCCGCACTGCTTCAACACGATTCGCAACGAGTACCGGCAGTTCGGGCTGGACGGCGTCGAGGTCATCCACCACACCCAGCTCCTCGACCGGCTGGTGGCCGATGGTCGCCTGAAGCCGAACCGTGCAGACGACGCGGTGGTTGCCTACCACGACGCGTGCTACCTCGGCCGCTACAACGACCTCTTCGAGCCGGGTCGCCGGGTCGTGAATGCGGTGCCCGGCACGGAGCTCGTGGAGATGGAGCTCCACCACCGCAGGGGGATGTGCTGCGGCGCCGGCGGTGCACGGATGTGGATGGAGGAGCGCGAGGGACAGCGCATCAACCACCGCCGGGCCGAGCAGGCACTGGCCCTGGGCCCGGACGCGATCGCCACGGCCTGCCCGTTCTGCCTGGTCATGCTCCGCGATGGGACGACGGACCTGGAGCGGACCGACGTCGAGGTGCGCGACGTCGCCGAGCTGCTCGCCGACGCGACCGGCGCCTGGAACTGGCAACCCCAGACGGCACGGAATCCGCAGGAACTGACGGAATCCTGACTTACTGAGGCGGTTCACCACGGAATTGACGGTCGCACGCTGCGTCCGCTACGCTTCCCGCATGACCACCAGGCCCGTCGCAGGGGGACGGCGCCCCGCGCTGGACGATCTCGACAAGGCGATCATCAAGGCCCTCCAGCTCGACGGGCGGCGGCCGTACGCCCAGATCGGACGCGAGCTGCGCGTCCCCGAGGCGACCGTCCGCCAGCGTGCCGAGCGGCTGATCAGCCGAGGCATCGTCCAGGTCGTTGGCGTCACCGACCCGCTGGCGATGGGCTTCGAGCAGCCGGCGTTCATCGGGCTGAGGATCGAGCCGGCGCGGCTGGACGAGATCGCCGCGCGGCTGGCGGAGCTCGACGAGGTCACCTACGTGGTCGTCACCGCGGGCCGCTTCGACCTCATCTGCGAGGTGGTCTGCGAGGACAACGACCACCTGCTGCAGGTCTTGACCGAGAAGATCGCGAACATCGACGGCATCCGCTCTTCGGAGACGATGGTCGAGCTGCGCTTCGTGAAGGAGAGCTACCGATGGGGCACAAGGTAGGAGGCCCAGTGTGACCGTCACCCAGAAACGCACGGTGGACCGGGATCGGTTGCGGAAGCTCGGTGAGCGCGAGGAGGCCAGCTACCGATCGCGCACGCCCCGCTCAGCGCAGCTCCACGAGCGGGCGAAGGCCGCCCTCCCGCTGGGGGTGGCGAGCTCCTTCCAGGCCTACGATCCGTACCCGCTCTTCATGACCGATGCGCGCGGCTCGCGGATCTGGGACGCGGACGGGAACGAGTACGTCGACTTCGACATGGCGTTCGGCGTCCTCGCCGCCGGCCATTCTCACCCGGCCGTGGCCGCAGCGCTCGCGTACCGGGTGGCGAACGGCACCTGCTACACGTTCCCGGTCGAAGACAGCATCGTCCTGGCCGAAGAACTGAAGCGACGATTCAACGCGGACCTCATCCGCTTCAGCAACTCGGGCACCGAAGCCACCATGGACGCCATCCGCGTCGCACGTGGTTTCACCGGGCGCGAGAAGATCCTCAAGTTCGAGGGCGGCTACCACGGTCACCACGACGATGTGCTGGTCAGCATCCAGCCGCCACGCGAGCTGATGGGACCCGAGGATGCGCCCGCGAGCGTGCCGATCAGCGCCGGCATCCCCGCCAGCCGCCTGGCCGAGACGGTCATCTCCCCATTCAACGAACCGGAGACCCTCGAGCGGATCCTCGAGCGCCACCGGGGCGAGATCGCGGCGATCATCATCGAGCCGGTGCAGTTCAACATCGGGGTCGTCCCGCCGCTCCCCGGGTTCCTGGAGCGCGTCCGCGAGCTCGCCACGCAGCACGGGACCATGCTGATCTTCGACGAGGTGAAGACCGGCGTGGTGATCGCCTACGGCGGGGCGATCGAGCACTTTGGGGTGCAGCCCGACCTGTTCTGCCTCGCCAAGTCGATCGGTGGAGGCGTGCCGATCGGCGCGTTCGGCGGGCGTGGCGACGTCATGCGCGCAATCGAGGGTGGTGATCCCGACGCTCATGCGCCGATCGCCTCGTTCGACCGGACCGAGCTGACCAGCACGATCGCCTACGTTCCGCGCCGCGTCGCCCACCTCGGCACGTTCAACGGCAACCCGCTCTCCATGGCTGCCGGGGTCGCGACGCTGACCAGGGTCCTCACCCGCGATGCCTACCCGCGGCTGCACGAGCTGGCGGCGCGACTGACCGGCGGATGCCAGGCCGTCCTGGACGAGTTCGGGCTGCCCGGCTACGCGATCAACGTCGGTCCCAAGGGATGCGTGATGTTCACGCCGGAACGGGTGACGAACTACCGCGACTTCATCGGCCTGGACACCGAGCTCTGGACGGCGTTCTTCTTCTACCTCGCGAATCGCGGCATCCTCCTGCCACCCGGGCCGGACGACCAGTGGACGCTATCGGTCCAGCACAGCGAGGAGGAGATCGACCGTCACGTGGCGACGTTCCGCGCATTCGCCGGGGAGCTCACCGCAGCCTAGGGCGGGGTCCATCTCGCTCGATCTCCGGATCTTTCCTCCCGTCGCGCGAACGTCCATACTGCGCGGCAAGGAGGAGCAGATGGCTCGACTGGAAGGCTGGGCGCGGCCGCTGCGCGGCCTCGGCGGGGGCATCGCCAGCGTCACGAACGGCGTCTACCGCGTGCTCGGCGCGCCCGGGCGGCTGCTGCAGGACACCCTGAACGGGTCGTACCTCGGGCACCCGACGCATGGCCTGTTGACCGACGCGGCGGTCGGGGCGGTGACCGCCCTGCTCGTCCTCGACGCGATCGGGGTCTTCTTCGGCGCCAGCGACCTCGAGACGGCCTCGCGCATCGTCCTCGGCTTCGGGGCGCTGAGCGCCTGGGGAGCGGTGGCTGCCGGCCTGACCGACCACAAGGACATCGACCCGGGGGATGCCCGCAACGTGGCCACCCTCCACGGGCTCATCAACATCGTCGCCACGGTGTTCTATACCGTCGCCTTCTTCGTGCGCCTCGGCGGCGGCGTCGCGGCGGGGCGCTGGCTGTCGCTCATCGGTTTCGTCCTCCTCTCGAGCGGCGCGTTCATCGGCGGGCATCTCGTCTACAAGTTCGGAGTGATGGTCAACGCCAACGCCGGGGCTCCGGGCCGGCGGGCCAAGGAGTTCACGCCCGTCATGGCTGCCACGGATCTCCCCGAGGCGACCCCGACCCGGGCGATGTTCGGGACGACGGCCCTCGTCGTCGTCCGGCGCGGCGACGTGGTCCACGTGCTGAAGGAGACCTGCTCGCATGCCGGCGGGCCGCTCTCGCAGGGGACGCTGAAGGGCGACACGATCACCTGCCCGTGGCACGGATCGGTCTTCCGCCTGACCGATGGCGCGGTGCTGCACGGTCCGGCGCAGACCCGCGAGGTGTCCTACGCCGCGCGGATCGCCAACGACCAGGTCGAGATCCAGGGACCGACCGGTTGACCCGGACGGATCGGCGCCATCCTCGCGTCGATTCGGTATCCTTCTCGGGCCCATCCGCGTCCCCCGTACCGAGGATGCCGCGTGACCTACCGCCTGACCCCGGAGCACGACGAGCTGCGCGCAGTCGTCCGTGAGCTCGCCGAGGAGCGCATCGCCCCTCGCGCAGCCGAGATCGACGAGTCGCGCGAGTTCCCCTGGGACCTCAAGGACCTGCTCGCCCGGCAGGACCTGCTCGGCACCTGCTTCGAGGAGCGCTACGGCGGGACAGCGCTCGACGGCATCGGCCAGTCGATCGTCGCCGAGGAGATCGCGCGCGCGGACGCCACAACCAGCCTGATCCCGATCGTCCAGAAGCTCGGCTCGTTGCCGATCACCCTGGCTGGAAGCGAGGAGCAGAAGTCCCGGTACATCCCGCGTCTGGCCAGCGGCGAGTGGCTTGTCGCCTTCGGCCTGACCGAGGCCGCGGCCGGCAGCGACGTGGCCTCCAACCGGATGCGCGCCCGTCGCGACGGCGGCGGCTATCGGCTCAATGGGAGCAAGCGCTTCATCACCCACGGCAGCATCGCCAACCTCGTCACCGTCTTCGCCCTGACCGATCCGGAGGCGGGCGGTCGCAGGGGAATGAGCGCGTTCATCGTCGAGACCGCTGCGCCCGGCTTCTCGGCGCCGCGCGTCGAGCACAAGATGGGGATCCGTGGCTCGCCGACGGCCGAGCTCCATTTCGACGACGTGCTCGTCCCCGAGGAGAACCGCCTCGGCGACGAGGGCGACGGCTTCAAGATCGCGATGGCCACCCTCGACCGATCTCGGTTGGGGATCGCCGCCCAGGCGGTCGGCATCGCGCAGGGCGCCCTCGACGCGGCGGTCGCCTACGCGGCCGATCGAACCCAGTTCGGGCAGCGCGTCGTCGACTTCCAGGGGATCCAGTTCATGCTCGCCGACATGGCCAGCCAGACAGAGGCCGCGCGCCAGCTCACGTATGCCGCTGCCGCCATCGTCGACGCCGGCGCCGCCGACCTCCCGTACTGGACGAGCAGCGCCAAGCTCATTGCAGGGGACACCGCCATGCGCGTCACGACCGATGCGGTCCAGGTGCTCGGCGGCTACGGGTACATCAGCGAGTACCCGGTCGAGCGGATGATGCGAGACGCAAAGATCACCCAGCTCTACGAGGGGACCCAGCAGATCCAGCGACTCGTCATCGCGCGCCAGCTCCTCCGGCGCGCGGGGGTGAGCAGGGGGACGCCGGCGGCCGCGGGGAGCCCGCCATGAAGCTCGTCGTCTGCCTCAAGCAGGTCCCGGCCACCACCGCGGAGAAGCGCTACACCGCGGACTTCCGCCTGGATCGCCGGAGCGCCGAGGCGGTGATCAACCCGCTCGACGAGTACGCCATCGAGCAGGCGCTCCGCCTCCAGGAGGCGGGCGCGGTCGACACCATCGGCTACCTGTCGATGGGGCCCGAGCAGGCGTCCGAGGCGTTGCGCCGGGCGCTGGCAATGGGCGGCGACGAAGCCACTCTGGTGACCGATGACGCCCTCGCCGGCGCCGATGTCTGGGTGACGGCGCGCGTGCTGGCGGCCGCGCTCGACAAGCTGGCGCCCGACGTGGCGCTGATGGGGATGGCATCGGACGACGCGCGCGGCTCGCTCATCCCTGGTGCCGTGGCCGCCATCCGTGGCGTTCCGCTCCTCTCGTACGGCTCCGAGCTGCGGATCGACGGCGACGTAGCGCGCATCCGGCGCCTGACCGCGACCGGCCACGACGTCCTCGAGGCGCCGATGCCGCTGGTTGCATCGGTCACCGACCAGGTGGGCGAGCCGCGCTATGCGAGCCTGAAGGGGATCATGGCCGCCAAGCGGAAGCCGCTCGACACGTGGTCGCTCGCCGATCTCGGGCTGGCCAGCGAGGAGCTCGCGTCTCGCAGCCGGGTCATCGAAGTTCGCCCACCGCCGGCCAAGGCCGCGACCGAGCGGATCGAGAACGTTTCGGCCGACGAGGCGGCGGTGAAGCTCGCCGATTGGCTCGCAGCGAGGAAGCTGCTGTGAGCGGCGACGTCTACTTCCTCGCCGAATTCAGTGCCGGTGGCGCGGCGCATTCCGCCCATGAGCTGGCGGCCGGCGCCGCTGAGCTGGCGGCGGCCGCCAGCGGACAAGCGATCGCGCTGGCCTATGGGCCGGGCGCCGCGGATGGCGCAGAGGGCCTCGGCCGCTGGGGCGCCGCGCGGGCGATCGTGCTCGGCAGCGACGAGGCGCCGGCGATCACCCTCGCGCACGCCGCGGCGAAGGCAATGGAGAGCACGGGGCTCGCCCTGCTCGCCCCGGCCACGCCGAACGGGCGCGACATCGCCGCGGCGCTCGTCGGACTGCTGGGGGTTCCGGCCTTCGGCCCGGTGCGCGCTGTGCGCGTCGAGGGAGATCAGGTCCGCCTCGAGGCCTCGACACTGCAGGGGACGGCGATCACCGTCTCTGAACCGGTCGAGGGGATGGCCGGACCGGCGGTGGTGCTCGTCCTGGCGGGGACCTTCACCCCATCCGAAAGCGACGGCTCGGCCGAGGTGTCGACCGCCGCGAGCGAGGACGGTCCGCTGGCGGCCACGCGCGTCGTCGAGAGCCACGCCGAGGGCAAGGCGGCGGTCAACCTCGAGGAGGCGCAGGTCATCGTGTCCGGGGGCCGCGGCGTTGGCAGCGCGGCAGGATTCGCCCAGCTCCAGGAGCTCGCGGAGCTCCTCGGGGGCGCGGTGGGAGCCAGTCGGGCCGCGGCCGATGCCGGCTGGATCCCCTATCAGCTGCAGATCGGCCAGACGGGCAAGGTGGTCAAGCCCGCCCTCTACCTGGCGGTCGGGATTTCCGGTGCCATCCAGCACCGAGTGGGTATGCAGACGTCGGAGAATGTCGTCGCCATCAACAAGGACCCCGACGCTCCGATCGGGGAGTTCGCGGACCTGTTCGTCGTGGGGGACCTGTTCGCGATCGTCCCCAAGCTGACCCAGGAGATCCGGCGCAGGAAGGGAGCGTAGAAGACCGATGCCGAGCCGACCGCCCGTCGCCCTGGTCGCCTTGTCGAGCCTGGTGCTGCTGCCCGCTGCGTGGTTCCGTGGCGGCGGCCGTCGACCGTTCGAGGCGCACGGCCGCGAGCTTCGCGCCTATCGCACCACGGTGACCACCCAGACGAGCCGGATCGACAGCGTGCTGGGCGATCTCGGCGACCTGGTCGACGCCCTCCGCCGCCGCGACGTCGATATCGACGAGGCCATCGACCGCCTCGCTGCCGGCGAGGGGGAGCTCGACGGGATCGCGGAGGAGATGCGCGACATGGAGGCACCGGAAGACCTCCACGAGCTCCACCTCGAGTACGAGGCGAACCTCGAGCGGGCGCTGCGCGGCATCGTCACCGCCGAACGCGGCTGCGGACTCACTCGGCAGCGACATCGGCCTGTGGAGGATGAGGAGCCGCTCGCCTATTGGAAGCGCGGCTACGCGAACATCGTGCACTCGCGGTTGCGGATGGCCGAGGTCGCGGAGGTGATGGTCGCCTGGGAGCCGGGCCGCCCGACGGTGGCCGACGTCTCCGCCCGCGTCCGCAAGCACGGCTGACGGCCGGGTCTCCCTGCGGCGTCAGCTCAGGGGCCACAGGGGCCGCGAGGCCCCTGCGCCCGCGCCTTCGGGGACGCGATGCGGCCCTCGACCTTGCCATATCTTGTGGTATCCTCCCCATCGGTACCACTGCTGGTATAGCCCGTTCTGGGAGTCTGCATGCGCTGTCCACGATGCAACTCGGAAGGCACCCGGGTCATCGACTCGCGAGACCTGGAGGCCGGCAGCACGATCCGGCGCCGTCGCGAATGCGAGACCTGCGCCTATCGGTTCACGACCTACGAGCGACCGGAAGGCTCGCGGCTGACCGTCGTGAAGCGTGACGGCTCGCGCCAGGAGTTCGACCGCAACAAGGTCCGGGCCGGCCTCATGAAGGCGCTCGAGAAGCGACCCGTGACGCTCGAGCGGGTCGAACAGGCGGTCGACGACATCGAGGCGACGCTGCGGACCCGCGGCGAGCCGGAGGTCGGCTCCAAGGAGATCGGTCGGCTGGCGACCGAGGCGCTGCGCGACATCGACCAGGTCGCGTACATCCGCTTCGCATCGGTCTACCATGCGTTCGAGGACATCGACACCTTCAAGCGCGAGGTGGACCAGCTCGTGAAGCAGCGGCAGGCCGGACCGGAGTAGCGCGGAGTGCGCATCGCGTGATCCTCTCCGACCGCGACATCCGGGCCGCCATCGAAGCGGGCCGGATCGTGATCGACCCGTTCACCGCCGACGCCATCCAGCCATCGAGCGTCGACCTCCACCTCGACCGCCGCTTCCGTGTCTTCCGCAACAGCCGCTATCCGTACATCGACGTCCGCGAAGACCAGCCCGACCTCACCGAGCTGGTCGAGATCGACGCCGAACAGCCGTTCATCCTCCACCCGGGGGAGTTCGTCCTGGGATCGACCCTGGAGCGGGTGGCACTGCCGGACGACCTCGTCGCCAGGCTCGAGGGCAAGTCAAGTCTTGGGAGGCTCGGTCTCCTTATCCACTCGACCGCGGGCTACGTTGACCCCGGCTGGGACGGCAATCTGACGCTCGAGCTGTCGAACGTCGCCAACCTCCCGATCACCCTGTACTACGGCATGAAGATCGGCCAGATCAGCTTTCAGCGCATGAGCTCCCCGGTCGACGTCGCCTACGGCGACGAGCGAATCGGCTCGAAGTACCGCGGCCAGCGCGACCCGACGGCCAGTCTCTACCACCGCGACTTCGAGCGTGGGCGAGTCCTGCCCAAGCGCTCCTGAAACGCGGACCGATGGCGCCGACGACAGAGCCCCTCTACGCGATCACGCCTCCGTCGGAAGCGCGGACGTATGGCGCAGCGAGCGTCAGGGTCGTGCGCGTAGGCTGGTTTCGGCCCGATGCCGGAGGCTTCTTCGGGGTGGTGCCACGCCCGCTCTGGTCACGCTTCACCGAGACCGATGAGCGCGGGCGGCTGCGCTGCCGCCTGAACCTGCTGCTGATCGAGGCGGGCGGTACGCGGCTGCTCGTCGAGACCGGGACGGGCGAGCGGCTGACCGACAAGGACCGCGAGATCAAGGGGATCGAGGGCGGGCAGCCGGCGGTCGCGTTGCGGGAGCTGGGCGAGGACCCCGCGAGCGTCGATGTCGTGATCGTCAGCCATCTCCACTACGACCACGCCGGCGGTATGGTCGATGCGTCCGGACAGCCGCTCTTTCCCAACGCGCGCTACGTCGTGCAGCGCGACGACGCGGAGGCAGCCCGCGGCCGCGAGCTGCGCCTGCAGGGGATCATGGAGGCGGAGCAGCTCGACCTGCTGCGAGCCTCCGGCCAGCTCGAGGAGGTCGACGGCGAGGTCGAGCTCGCGCCCGAGGTGCGGGTGATGCGGACCGGCGGCCATACCCGCGGGTCCCAGGCCGTGCTCATCGGGGCGGCGCATGGATCGCAACGAGCCGTCTTCTTCGGCGACCTCATCCCCACCCGCTGGCAGCTGCCCGTGCGCTGGACGAGCGCGTTCGACGACTACCCGATCGACGCGGTGGAGGTGCGCCACGATCTGCTCTCCCGCGCCGTGACCGGCGGCTGGTGGTGCTATTTCACGCACGACCCCGGCCCGATGCCGGTGCAGCTCGCGCTGAGCGAGCGTGGAGCCGTGGTCGTCCGCGAAACACCCTAGGGCCCACTGCTGCCGCAGGGGCTGGGATGGCCGACATCGGCGCATACAATCGCGAGACGATGGCGCCCCCGGCTGACGGCTCGCAGGTCCTGATCGTGGAGGACGACGCCGGCCTCCGCGAGGTCTACGCCGATGCCCTCAGGGCCGAAGGGTTCGGGGTCGCGCTCGCCTCCGACGGCAACCAGGCGCTGGCGCTCCTCGCCGATCGCCCGAGGGTGCCGTGTGCTGTCCTGCTCGACCTGCGCATGCCGGGCATGGACGGCTGGGAGCTCGCCCGACGGCTCCGCGACGACACCCGCTGGCATCTCCTGCCGATCGTGGTCGTGGCCGCGCACTACCGCGTGGCCGAGGAGGCGAGGCGAATCGGTGCCGCCGCCTGGCTCCAGAAGCCGGTCACCCTCGATCGCCTCATCACCGCGGTGCGCGACGTGTGCGAGCCGATCGCCTCCGGGGCATCCCTGCAATGACCGAGGCTGCCCGGCCCCGGACCGCCGGGCCAGCCGCGGCGGGCTGGCTCGGCACAGCAGACCAGCTTCGGACCGTCCTCATGCGCGCGGCCGACGGGATCACCGTCCAGGATGCCAACGGCCAGGTCCGCTTCGCGAACGAGGCGGCGGCGCGGGCGATGGGCTTCGAGGATCCCGATGAGCTGATGCGGACGCCGCAGGCGGAGCTGATCGCACGCTTCGAGCTCCTTGACGCGTCTGGCGAACCCCTCTCGCCCCACCTTCTTCCTGGGCGGCGGTTGCTCCTCGGCGGCCCCGAGGAGGGTGCGGTCGTGCGCTTCCGGGTGAGGGCCACCGGCGACGAGCGCTGGTCGATCGTCCGCCCAAGTGCGGTGCGCGACGCCGATGGCCGCATCGAGTTCGTCATCAGCTCATTTCAGGACGTCACCGCGCTCAAGCAGAGCGAGCAGCACCTCAGCCTGCTCGCCGATGCCGGCGCGATCCTGGGCGGGTCGGTTGACTACCAGGAGACGCTCAACGAGCTCGCTCGGCTCGTGGTCAGCGAGCTCGCGGATTGGTGCGTGGTCGATATCGTGGAGCCGGAGAGCGGCGTCCGGCGAGTGGCCGTGGCGCATGTCGATCCTGAGAAGGTCCGGCTCGCCGAGGAGGTCCAGCGCCGCTACCCGACGGACGACACGGAGACCGGAGCCGTCGCCAGGGTGCTGGAGACGCGCGAGCCGATGCTCCTCCGCGAGGTCACCGACGAGCAGCTCGCCGCCGCCGCCCAGGACGAGGAGCACGCCGCCCAGCTGCGCGTGTTGGGCCTGCGCTCGGTGCTCATCGTGCCGCTCGTCGCGCGCGACAACGTGCTCGGCGCATTGACGCTGGTCCGCTCGGACCCGGCGCGTGCCTTCGGCGAGGAGGACCTGCCGATCACCCGCGAGCTGGCGGCCCGGGCGGCGGTGGCGGTCGACAACGCCCGACTGCTCAACGACGCGACCGAGGCGCTGCGGCTTCGCGACGATTTCCTGGCGATCGCCTCCCATGACATGCGCACCCCGCTGGCAGCGATCCTTGGCTACCTGCAGCTGGCCAGACGCCGCCTGGCCGCGTCCGATGCGCCGGACCTCGATCGGATCGGCGACTACCTCGCCTCCGCCGAGGCGACCACCAATCGGCTCACCGGCCTGGTCGCCGACCTCATGGACATCAGCCTGCTGCGCAGCGGGCAGCCGCTGCCGCTCGACCGCTCACGGATCAGCCTCTCCGAGCTTGCCGGTCGCATCGTCGAGCAGCACCGCCGCCTGGCGCCCGATTCCCCGATCAGCCTCGAGACCAATGCTGACCCGGTCGTGGTCGATACCGATGTGCGGCGCCTGGAGCGAGTCCTGGACAACCTGGTCGGCAACGCGGTGAAGTTCTCGCCGCCCGGTGCCGAGATCACCGTCTCCGCCACCGCCGCCGATGGGTCCGCCTGCCTGACGGTCACCGACCGCGGCCGCGGCATCCCGGAAGGTGAGCTCGGCAGCATCTTCGAGCGGTATCGGCGCGGCTCCAATGCCCTGGGCGTGCGCGGCACCGGCCTTGGGCTCGCGGGGTCACGCGAGATCGTCCGCCAGCTCGGCGGCGAGATCGAGGTGTCGAGCCGGCTGGGCGAGGGCTCGACCTTCACGGTACGGCTGCCGCTCCCCGACGACGCGCCCTGAAGCTAGCCAGCCAGCGCGGCTGGCTATCATGGGAGGCACGGCCCACTCGAGGAGATTCCGTGCGCGTTCCGACGATGCCTGCGGCTCGGCTTGCGCCGGCCATCGTCCTTGCCCTCGTGCTGCTGATCGCGTGCAACGCCAGCGGCGGCTCGACCCCTCCACCGAGTGGGGCGTGCGTCGTGGCGGACGCGCGCAACAACGTCGAGCTCAATGCCCGGGACGTGAGGTTCAGTGCGCCATGCATCGAGGCGACCGCCGGCATGCCGATCGTGATCCGTTTCACGAACGAGGAGAGCATGCCGCACAACGTGGCGGTCTACACGAACAGCTCGAAGCAGACCGAAGTGGTCAAGGGCGAGATCATCACCGGTCCGAACGCGACGACCACGGTCACGGTCCCGGCCCAGCCTGCCGGCCAGCTGTACTTCAAATGCAGCGTCCATGACACCATGAACGGGGCGCTGGTCGTGCGCCCCGCGCCGGAAGCGTCCGCCGCGGCTTCCTAGCCTCGCCGGCGCGCGTCCCCGGCACGGGTCATCGCAGGAGGCCGTGCAGCTCGGCGGCGGTCATCGGCGCCTCGAGACGGTCGACGCCGTCGAGGCTCACGACCGGGACACGGAACCCGTAGCGGAGCACGAGCTCGTCATCCGCGTCGATGTCGACCCGGCGGTACGCGTCCGGCCCCAGGATCTCGTCGAGCAGGGCGCGCGCCTCCTCGCACAGGTGGCAGCCGGCGCGCTCGTAGAGGATGACCCGCGGCTCGTTCGGCATGCTCGCCCCGATCCTGGATGGACTGGCGCCCCCGGCAGGAATCGAACCTGCGACGCCCGCCTTAGGACGGCGGCGCTCTGTCCGCTGAGCTACGGGGGCCAGCTGGCCACGATGGTACCGTCGAGCGCCAACCGGCGCTCGCCATTGGTCTAGAGGACGAAGCTGAACAGGCTCGCCATGCGCGCGAAGGCGTTGGTGAAGATGAGCACCCCCATGGCCATGATGAGCAGGCCGGCCACGACCTCCACGAGCCGATGCTGCCGTCGCAACGTGTCGAGCACCGGCCGCATGCGCGGCAGCGCTACGGCGGCCGCCAGGAACGGCACGGCCAGCCCCGCCGAGTAGCCGACGAGGAGCAGGACGGCGACGAGCGGGTTCTGGGTCGAGGCGCTCAGGTTGAGGATCGCGCCGAGCACCGGGCCGATGCACGGCGTCCAGCCGATGGCCACCAGCGCGCCCAGGGCCAGCGCGCGTGCCACCCGGCCGGGCGGGAGGGCCTCGGGTGCCGGCACGGGTGGATTCCAGCGTTGGAGGATGGGCCCGAACACGCCCGTGGTCAGCACGCCCATGCCGATGACGGCCACGCCGGCGATCCGGCGCACCGCGTCGAAGGTGAACAGGGCCGTCCCGAGCAGGCCCACCGGCGTGCCCAGCAGGACGAAGACGGAGCTGAAGCCGAGCACGAAGAGAAGCGCCTGGCCGAGGACGGGCCTCGTGACCGCGCCTCCGCCGGGCGCGATGCCGGCGGTGGCGCCATGCGTGGCGAGGTACTCCCCGGATGCAGCAGCGCCGGCGGTCTCACCCAGGAAGGCGAGATACACCGGGACGAGAGCCAGCACGCAGGGGGAGGCGAAGGAGATGAGCCCTGCCGCGAAGGCGAGGGCGATGCTCACGTTCTCCACGGGGCTGACCTCAGGTATCGCCGGCCAGGATCAGCGCCGCCGCTGAGCTCGGCTCGCTGGCGATCGGGGCGGCGATGATCGACAGGGAGAGCATCGTGTAGGCGACCATCAGCGTGGCGAGCGGTACCCCGGCGCGCATCGGGCGCGAGGGGGCGTCACGCAGGGCGATCCGGTGGGCAAGGAAGATGGCTGCCACGTGGCCTAGCACGATGGCCGCCACCGAGCCATACCAGACGACCGCCGCCGGGACCATGTCGAGCGACGGCTCGGTGGCGGTCTGCGGGTGCTTGACGAGCTCGGGCATCCAGACGATGCCCTGCACGAGCAGCGTCCCGTAATGGGCGAGCATGTAGCCTGCCGCGATCGGCAGCAGGGTCGCGGCGTAGGCGCCCACCAGCGTCCGAAGGCCGCCGCGGGTGGCGGCCCCGTCGCTGAGGAGGCGCGTGATGCCCGCCCCGACCATGAACGCGACGATGAAGGTGAGCCAGACCACCGACAGGCCCGCGGTCCCGATCAGCAGGACGGCCTGGTAGGGATCGACCGGAGGGGAGACGAGGCCGAACGCCCAGTTCGAGGCATTCGCCCAGCCCATCGTCTCGCGCAGGCCGTCGTACGTCACCCCGGCGAGCACCAGGAGGATGAAGGCGGCATCGGACCAGCCGGCGCGCCGCACCTCGGTGAGTCCTGCGACCCACGGCCGGAGTTCGGCGCGCCGCTCGCGGGCGACCGCCGCCGCCGCGCACTCCGGGCAGTCGACGCATCTGTCAGGGTGGCACCGCTCACGGCAGCCTGCGCAGGCGTTCGGGTCGACGACCCTCCGGCCGATCGGTCCGATCCGCCCGAACCAGCCGAGGAGCACCTCGAACAGCTCGGCGTTCCGCAGCCACGCGACGCGCCCAAAGCAGCCGATCCCGACCAGCGTGACGAGCGTGTAGCCGAGCATGATGAGGCCGGTGGCGCCCGGCTCGACGGCGCCCGGCATGACGAGCTCGCTCCAGATGCCCGCGAACAGGAGGAAGACCGCCGGCGAGCGCCCGATGCGCTCGGGATAGGGGAGCCCGAGGTCGAGCCGGTCAAAGCCAAAGAAGCGTGCCAACCGCTCAAGCAGTCCGAAGGTCGTCCGGAATGGGCTGAGCGAAGGCCAAGGGTTTCCGATGGCGACCGAGAAGATCGGCAGCCCTGCCCAGATGAAGATCCAGAACAGGATCGTCGGCAGCGGAGTGGTCCCCCCGACAAGGAAGGCGGCGACGATCGCGCCGTACCACCACGTCAGGCCGATGACGGCCACCACAACGCCGAGCGCGCGCGCCGGTGGACCGGGGACCCTCCAGCGGGGATAGCGCGGGCGGTCGCCATTGACGCCGACCACCGCGGCGCTCACGACGAACGAGGCGCCGACCGCCAGGCCAGCTCCGGCGAGCATCATCCACAGCGGGATCGGGAGTGGGTAGACCTCGTCAAGCGCGTGGCCGACGACGCGCGCCGGGAGGAGGAGTGAGGCGCCGAGGGCCGCCATGGCAGGAAGGATCGCGAACAGGGTGCGCTGCATCGCCTTCATGTGCGCGGATCGGCCCCACATGCTAGCGGCTGTCCGGCGCTGGCTCGCGTCGGTATCACGGCGTGCTCCCGGGCGGCCATCGGCTGTGGAGCTGATTGACGAGGTCCCACCGATCGTTCTCCGAGAGGCTCGTTGCGAATGCCGGCATCTGGGTGCCGACCACCCCGGTCGTCACCAGCTCGTAGAGCGCCCCGTCGGACAGGCGGCCCACCACCGAGCCGATCGCTCCCGGCGCCGGGAGCATGCCGGGTGCCTGGGGCCCGCTGCCGTCGCCATCGGTGCCGTGGCAGGAGGAGCAGTTGGCAAGGTAGATGAGCCGGCCGCGCGCGATCGAGTCGGGGGTTGCCGCGATCGGGTTGTCGAGGCTCGCGGTCGGGCCGTTGGCTGCGTCGACCATCGCCCGTGAGCCGAGGCCGAGCGCGAGCACGAGAGCGATGCCCACCAGGGCGAGCCGCGCGACGCGAGAGATTCGGGCTGGAGACCCTGGGGGATGGGCAGGGCGCGGTCCTCCCCGCCGTCGCCGACGCGCCTCGAGGACATAGAGGAGGGCAGCGGCTGCCAGCGGGATCGCGAGCAGGCCCCAGCCCGCAGGCCCGTCGGGCAGGAACCAGAGGAGCGCGAGCGGCGCCGGCACCCCGATCCCCGTGTCCGGTGCCGGGACGAGCTGGGGCGGGATCGGGGTCTGGATCATGAGCGGGAAGCGGATCGCCTCATCGGGGTGGCCGGTGCGCTCGACGATGACGCCGATCGTCCACTCGCCCAGCACCGGCGTGAACGTGCCCTGGACCGCCCAGACGGCGGGATCGACGGTCTTGGTCAGCACCACCCGGCGAGCCGCGAGGCCGCTCCGCATCGGTGGCCGGAACTCGAGGACGACATGAGCGACGTCGGTGCGCGGCGTGCCGCTGGCGTCGGCCACGGCGACCTCGTAGAGCTGGTCGCCGGGCGCCGGGATGTCGATCGCCGCGTGGATCCGCGACGACCCAGCGGTCAGGTAGACGTGCGCGGCCTGGTTCGTCGACTGGGTGAGCATCGGGACACGTCCAACGCCCGGCTGGATGCTGAGCATGGTGGCGGCGGCCACGATCGCCAGCAGCCCCATGGCTGCTTCTCCGGCCAGGAGCGGGGCAAGGCGGCGGACCGAGCCGCGTCGAACGAGGAAGAAATTGACGGAGCCGATGGCGACGGCGACCGAGAAGAGGAGCGCCTTGGCCACGACAAGGTTCCCGTAGTCGCTGGCGACCAGCTCGCGGGCGCTCCCCAGCACGATCGGCGAGTTGGCGAGGCCCGTGAGCGCCACCGCGGGTGCAGCGACCAGCGCGACGCGGGAATGCCGGGCAAGCGCGGCGCCCAGCATCTCGCGTCGGCTCACGAGCCGACGCGTTCGCCAGGCCAGCAGCGCCAGGCCACCGAGCGTGCCGAGCCAGGCGGCCACGCTGAGCAGGTGGAGCGCATCGACCGCGGCGAAGACCGGCCCGCCGTTGGCTGCGGCATGACCGGCGAAGCTCAACCCGCTCACACCCGCCACCAGGCAGGCGAGGAGCAACGCCAGGGACAGGGACTCGCCCTTCACGATTGCTTCGCTGTCGGCTGTCGCCCGGCGGGCCAGCACCGCGCGGACGATCGTGATGACGCAGGCGGCCGACACGCCGACCAGCGCGATCCGCATGGCGATGGCGAACGAGGTCCAGCCGAAAGGTGCGACCGGGTCGAGTGGCAGGCTCGCGCGTGACGCAGCAGCCCCCGCACCGGCCGCGGCTGCGGAGAGCGAGAGGAATGCGAGGAGCGCGGCGATCGCGGCCAGGGCGATGACCGCCATCGCTCGCCACGGCGGGGGCAACGGGCTCGGAGCGCCGAGACGGTTGCCGACGGTCCGGTCGGCCGCCTCCTCGACGGACGCCGGTCGGGCCGCGACGAGCCAGAAGAGCGCGGTCCCGAAGAGCACGAGCAG
>Ga0070730_10002100_pt1 | contig 18347 bp, 18 predicted proteins | sample Coa_R1_3_FD_66447 | JGI IMG/M metagenome (GOLD analysis project Ga0070730, IMG submission 66447) | Surface soil microbial communities from Centralia Pennsylvania, which are recovering from an underground coalmine fire - Coalmine... | ecosystem: Environmental > Terrestrial > Soil > Unclassified ... | reverse complement strand
GATCCGGGACAACATCGCTTCGCAGGGCTTCGATTGGTTCTGGCTGGATGAAACCGAGCCGGACCTCGTGCCCGACGGCTATTTCTACAGCATCGGATCGGGGGACCGGTACCACAATGTGTTTCCCTTGCTGCACACCCAAGGAGTGGCCGAGGGGTCGCGCCGCGATCGCCCCGGGAAACGCAACGTCATTCTGGCGCGTGCCGCCTACCTGGGTTCGCAGCGGTACGGCGGCCTCTTCTGGTCGTCGGACATCGATCCGACATGGGAAGCCCTAACGCGCCAGATTCCGACCGGCCTCGACTTCACCGCCTCCGGGCTCGCGTATTGGGGCAACGACATCGGCGGCTGGCAGTGGTTGCCGCAATCGCACACGCCGGAACGCCCTCCGCTCCTGGACCCGTCGGATGCGCGCGACGTGGTCGGCCACAATGACGACTATCCCGAATTGATCACGCGCTGGTACGAGTACGCCACGTTCACACCGACCCTGCGTGCGCACGGGTCGCGAAAGGACACCGAAGTGTGGTCCTACGGCAAGCAGGCCGAAGCCGTCATCGGCAAGTATCTGCGACTGCGCTACACGCTGATTCCCTACATCTATTCACTCGGCAAACGCACCTACGACACGGGAGCGCCCTTCATGCGCGCTCTGTTCATGGACTTTCCGAACGACGCCAACGTCTCCAACATTGGGGATGAATACATGTTCGGTCCGGCATTCTTGGTCGCCCCCGTAACGGAACAAGGCCGGGAATCCCGCCGGGTGTACCTGCCGGCCGGCAGCGATTGGACCAACTATTGGACCAATGAGAAATTCAAGGGCGGTCAGACCGTGACGGTCGCGGCGCCGATCGACGTCATTCCGCTGTTCGTGCGTGCCGGTTCGATCGTTCCGCTGGGCATCGACATTCAAAACACCTCTGCGGCACAGCCGCTCAAGGAAATCCGCGTCTATCCGGGCCGTTCGGCTGAATTCACGCTCTACGACGACGACGGCGTCTCCTATGACTACGAAAAGGGCAAGGGCAAAACCACTCGCCTACGCTGGGATGACTCGAAAAAGGAACTCACCTCGGAAGGCAGTGCGCTGATGGGACGCTCGATCAAGGAATTGTTGAAGATCGTGCCCTAGCTCCACTTGGAGTGCCATCGTCTTGGGAGTCCCACCGTCTTGAAAGTCCATGCATGGATTTGTGTGCTGTCGCTGTGCGGGAGCCTCAGTGTCGCTCAGTCGTCGCCAACGTTGCACTACGATCGGCCGGCCGCAATTTGTCGCGGGCCGCGCCGGGCCCGCGCGGCCATGCCACGGCACAACTGGTTGCGACACCCGACCGGGCTCAGGATTTATGGTTCATCCCGGAGGGCCGCCTGTATCATTCCACGGACGGCGGCCTCCGTTTCGCTCAACTGCGCGGTCACGTGACCATCGCGTCGCTGGCATTCGGCAGGCCGAAATCGGACCGCGACTATCCCACCCTGTTTGCGATCGGGGCGCGCGGCGACCTCAGCGCAATCTGGCGCTCGGACGACGCCGGAGCGAGTTGGTCGCGCATCAACGATGCCGAACACGAGTGTCATCGCCGGCGACCCGCGTGTCTTCGGCCGCGTTTACCTCGGCACCGACGGCCGCGGTCTTCTCAATGGCGAGCCCGCACCCTCGTCGGCGGCGTCAGCGCAATCGTTCTGTCCTCTGCACCCGCGGTGACGGCCAATCACTTTAGGCGCGATGCCCGCGGATTGACCATCACCCTGCCGTGGCCGTTGACAAAGTGCGTTTAACCAGGTACCTTTTTTATAAAAGGTAGCTTGTGAAAAATGGGTATCGCCCAAAAATTCGGCAACATTCGCAAGGGACTGCTTGAGTTCCTAATCCTGAAAATCGTCTCGGCGGACAAGGTATACGTCGCCGACATGATGAAGAAGTTGGCCGAGACCGACTTTGCCACCCAGGAAGGCACGCTCTACCCGCTCTTGAGCAAGATGCGACGCGAAGAACTGGTCGACTACGAATGGCAGGAATCGGAGTCCGGCCCGCCGCGCAAGTACTACAAGCTCACTGGCAAAGGCCGCAGCCAGCTCCGTGAATTCAAGGACTACTGGGACTACCTCAACACCACCATCAATCAGCTGGGCCGCTAAACATGGACACCGTAATCGTCGTCAATCTCAACGGGATTGCCTACCACATCGAGGAGCCGGGCTATCAAGCGCTGCGCGCCTATCTCGACGCTGCGCAGGCGCAGCTCAAGGACAATCCCGACCGCGCCGAAATTCTGGCGGATCTGGAGCAAGCCATTGCCGACAAATGCGGCCATTACCTGACGCCGCACAAGAATGTGGTTAGCGGCAGCGAGATCGGCAGCGTGCTGAAGGAGATGGGCCCCGTGCAATCGGACAGCGAAGGCGGCAACGGCGGCGCTGGCGACGCCCAGGCCTCCGCGCAGGCGCAGGCAAGCGGCGGCGCGGCCCCTACAGCCCGGCGGCTCTATCAGATACGCGAAGGAGCCATGCTGAGCGGCGTGTGCACCGGCATTGCCGCCTTTTTGAATATCGATGTGACCATCGTGCGCGTCCTGTTCGTGGTGTTGGTGCTGCTCACCGGCGGCCTGTGGATCGTGGCCTACATCATCATGATGTTCGTGATCCCCTTCGCCAACACCGACGAAGAACACGCCGCGGCGGCGGGCGCACCCTTCAACGCCAAGGAAGTGGTCGACCGCGCCAGAAAAAACTATGCCCAATTCAAGGATGACAGAGAGTGGCGCCGGCACTGGCGCCAGCAGCGACACGAGTGGCGCCGCCGTTGGCGAGACGGCGCGTATTGGTGGGGACACAACTTGCAGCGCAATGTTTATCAGTTCAGCAGCCACACGGGATATTTCGGCCAGGTGTTCGCCGGGCTGATGATCCCGCTCTTGGCGCTGGTCGGCGTGGCGCTGTTCGTGCTCTTCATTACCGGCCTGGTGAGCCTGACCAGCACCGGCATCCTGTTCGGCTGGACCTTGGCGCAATCCATCCCGTTGTGGGCGGCCGTGCTCATACTCTGCCTGGTGTACGGCGCCGTCGCCTCGCCGCTGCACCACATGCGCCGCGCGTTTTACCTAAATCGCGCCGGCTACCCCTCGCCGTTCTTCGCCGCCTGGGACAGTGTGTTCTCGCTGGCGGCCCTTTTGCTGGTCGGTTGGTTCGCCTACACCCACATTCCGCCAGTGCATGATCTCTTTCAGAATTTCCCGGACAACATCGTGAGCATGTGGCATAAATTCCTCGACTCGTTCCGCCATGCGGGAGCCGATCTGACGCACACCGGGACATAAAGATCCGAGCCCTGAATCACTTTCGTGTGCTCTGCTTGGTTTCCTTGATCTGGCGTAGAGCTGTCGCGATGGGCAGAACTAATCGCCGTGCGTCTCCACCAGGCAGTAACGTGAACCCAAATCGTTCATAAAAGCGCTGTGCCGCCTCGTCCTTTGCGTCAACCAACATGGCGAATACTCCAAGCTCGGCCCGTGCCGTGCGCATCAACGCATCGGCGAGAAGAGCGCCGCCCAGGCCTTTGCCTTGGATGGTTTTGGCAATTGCAAGGCGCCCAAGCAAAGCCGCCGGCACAACAGGATAGCGTGGCAACTTTTTGACGACCTCAGGGGCCAGAGCATCAAAGTGGACGCTGGTGGCAGTGAGGGTGTAAAAGCCCGCGATCTCCTTCGTTTCGACGCTGAGCGCGACAAAACAAGTGGCGATGCGACGTTTGATGTCCTGTGATGCCTGCTCTCGAAAATAACGGTCGAGAGGAGCCGAACCGCTGGTGAATTGCGCGCGGTCGTGATCCGGAGAAAGTGGCTCAATTCGGAACGGACCTGGTGCACTCATTCAGCGATCAGAGCACGGTGCCTCTTGAATGCGCGCGCTAGCGCCGGCGTCGGTGCCGGCGGATTGATGAGCAGCGTCGCAAATCGTTCCTGGGCTTTACGAGACAGCCGCAGGATTTCGAGATTGGCAATGGTCTGCTCAGCCGCGGCCTGGGTGGCAGCGACCACGAAATCACTGACGCTACGACCTTGAATCTCGGCGGCGCGACGAATGATTTCGAGTGCTTCGGGTGAGAGGCGCGCTTCAATCCGGGCAGTGCGCTGAACAGAAGCTGGCATAGGGGGTCTCCTGTGTATGTACGGGATTATGCCGTACATACACATGCGATGCAAGCTCTGCCGGCGCACGCGCGCAAGCTCGATTTGGATCGCAAGACGGTGCGCAAGTACTTTCGGCGCGGCGCTGAGCCGCCGGTGTACGGGCCGCGCCTGCCGCGGCCGATGCAGGTGGAAGCGCCCCGCACCGTGAAATGGAAATATGCAGATCCATCGCGCCACATCGTTACAAATCAGTTGTTACAGGCCACTAGTCTTTGGCAGAATGATAGCTGGGCACACTCCAAGTGTGCTGAGCAACGGCGCCGCTCCCTGAATGTGACCTGGAAGTTCGTCGGGCTATCGATCAAGACGATCCTTAGGTCGTCGCTATTGTCGAACGTCGACACTGTGGCGGTTCTCAGAACCGTCGCAGTGTCGGCCTCCCTCGTCGGCGCTCGAGAGGCCTTCACTCGCCAGACGCAAAATCGAGCCAAAACGGTCCCGAACTCGATCTTCGAATAAAGGCTAAGGGGCCTGCGTTCGTTGACGAATTGACGTACCTTTTTGCACAATACGACTCGCTCGGTCGGAGCATCCACGTCCGCGGAAAGGGCTGCGCCCACGACACGAAGACCTGCCCGTGAAGGTCCGTGTTTTTCCCCCTTATCTGCCTGAGCGGACGCAGGTAACCGATAAGGGGAATCTGTCATGGCCGACTCGCTCGGGTCCTATCCTCAATTCCGTCTCAATTTCGAACAGCAGGGTAAACGCGCCAAGGAGCTGCTGAAAGCCGCGCGTGCAGGGGAGCCCGAAGCGCTTGCGCGCTTCAAGTCACCACCCAAGCTCGCAGAGGCGCAATACCTGATTGCGCAGGAGCTGCGTTTCGACAACTGGGCAGCGCTCAAGCGCCACATCGCGGCGATGATTCGCGAACGCGAAGCCGCGCAGGCGCAGGCGGCGCTACCGCCAGATGCGCCCTCGCTGCTTGACGGCGAGCTGCGCACGCTGCACATCCGTTGTGGCAGCGATCTCAAGGCGCCGCTGCAGGGCGCCGGCTTTCGCGGCGACTTTTACGAACACAACTATCCCTATCTGATCGGTCCTGTGTGCGAGGGGCTAGGTTGTCTTGATCAGCGGGCACGCTTCCTGGTCGATAGCTACGCGGACTCGCGCGATCCACCGCTTCAGTACGAGCCTGTGCTGCGCGGTCTAAAACGTGATGAACAGCGACTGCACGATTCCGCAGACTACGACCGAGTCGTGATCTGGTCCGAGTTTGACTGCCATGACCAACTCGTCCTGGTGCGGGTGCTGGGACATTACGCGACGCACCGCCGTCCGCCGCTGCTGGAGTTGATCAATATCGGCGAGTTTCCGGGCGCGGTGCGTTTCATCGGTCTCGGGCAACTACCGCCCGAGGCGCTGCGCATGCTATGGACGACGCGAAAGCCGGCCAGCCCCGAGGTGTTGAAGCTCGGTCTGAATGCCTGGCGCGCTCTTGCCAACCCCGATCCGCGCGCGCTCGCGGCAATCATGTGCAGCGGCACGTCAGTGCTACCGCTGCTCGCCAAGGCACTGCACCGGCATCTGCGCGAGCTGCCGTCGAGCGTGAATGGCCTGTCCTTCACCGAGGAGATGGCACTGCAACTGATCGCCGAAGACGAGATCACTCTGAACCGCCTCTTTGTGCGCTTGACCTACGAACACGATCCGCTTCCCGGGCAGGGCGACTTGCAGGTCCGTGATCGCGTGCTGAGCATGGAAGGCGGGAGCGCTCGCGTTTACGAGCGTCGTCCGGGTGTCGGACCCGATGGCAAGGCTCGCCCGCCCTGGACTGACGTGTTCACGATAACTGATCTCGGGCGCGCGGTGTTGAAGGGTGAGGAGGATTTTTTAACGTTGCGACCACCGAACCGTTGGGTCGGCGGTGTGCAAATCGGAGCCGGACAACCTGATTGGCGTTGGAATGAGCAGATCAAAGACGCGGTGTGTCTAGATGACCCAAATCGTTGAGCGTCCGCTCTTCCGGCCAGTGAACCGGTGTTGGTGATGGCAACGGTGGTAGCTAATATCCGGGTCGGCGATCCGTCGCCACGAGGTCGCGAGCATGGTATCCAGTCTGGCAGCTCTGTGAACAACGTGGACCTCGAGGGAGCATCTCTCATCTCGTACTCAGCTACCGACTTCCGGCGGAAGGTTGGACGGCACGAGCCGATGTGCCCCTTCAGGACGCTCAGCGCGCCATGCGGGTGATTCGCTCGCGCGCCAGGGATTTCGGCGTCGACGCAGCGACGCTCAGCGTCCTGGGTTCTTCGGCCGGTGGGCATTTGACGGCCACACTGGCGACACGTCATGCCGAGCACGTCTACGAGCGGCACGATGTCGCCGACGACTTGAGCGCGCGCCCGTTTGCGGCCGCACTGATCTATCCCGTCATTACATTGAAGACGCCGTGGACCCACGAGTGTTCGCGCCGGCAGTTGCGTGGCGAAAGCCCCTCGGAGCTCGACATCGAGCGCCCCTCGGCAGAGTTGCATGTCGACGGCGATACGCCTCCTGTCTTCATCGTTCATGCCATGGACGACGAAGCCGTGCCAGTCGAGAATAGCCTGCACATGATGGACGCATTGCGCGCGGCAAAGCGGCCAGTCGAGGCGCATTTTCTCCAGGAGGGAGGCCATGCGTTCGGCACCGGGTATGCGCACACGGCGTCCGAGCACTGGATCGATTGGCTCAATGTGTGGCTGAGCAGAGTGAAGGCTACGGGCACTACCTAACGACGTTGGCTATCAACTCGGCCCGCGGCACGAGCAGTGCGACGTGTAGTGACTCCCGGAAAATCCTGCGCCCGCGATCGCCTCCCGCAACGACGTCAGAGGATCGCGTGTCGGCACGAATTCGTGCGCCATGTAGCCGGTGAAGCCGGTGTCGGCGATGGTCATCGCCGTCATGCTCGAACAGACCGTCGAGTTCTTCCACGATCGCCATCAGCGAAATCTGCTCGAAGAGCAGATGCACGAGGTTTTCGAAGGCAACGTGCGCACCGATGAAGCGAGCTTCGAGCAGCTGGCCGCCCTGCGTTCCTATCTGCTCGAGCTGAGATCGGCCATCGTCGCACGTCAGCGTGGCCAGTCAGCGCCGGCACAGCCGCCGCTCGATGACCAACGGATGGCCGCCTTTCCACGTTTTCCGAATCTGGCGCCCTACAAAGCCGCGAGGGAGAAAGGAACGATAAGCTTGCTCCCGACTGACCGCATCCGCATCTATAACCGCGTCGCATTCCAGCGGGAATTGACGGCGGCCGCGCGAGACCGCTGGCTCAACGGTCTTGCCGACATCAGCGCGTTTCGCGAGCGGTACGTCGACTCCGCCGGCAGCTTGGCGCTGGGTCAGGTGGTCATCGCGCCGCAGCTCGAGATCTTGTCCGCCGAGGAGCTTTCCGAGTACCTGAGAATTGTCGCCTCATTGATCAAGGAAACCGACCTGCTCAACGCCCGGTTTCCCGGTTTCACCTGTTCGACCTCGAATGCCGCGCGATACTCAATGGGTCCGCAACGAGGATGAGCTGGTGAAAGTGATCACCCCAAATTGACGGTTCATTGACCCAATGCGGCGAGCTCGGTCCAGACGCGGCGCTGAGCTTCGGTATCGAGCGTGAGAGCCCACTCGCGCACGGCCATCGGGTCCTGCGCGCCCCAGCGAACAGCGATGGATGCGATGGCGTCCAGGCGCGACGCATCTGCGGAGAACGCGATGTTCGCGATGCGGGCCGCGTCGGCAGGGTGTTGCTCCGCGCGCGCGAACACCAGCCGCGCAAGCAATGCATCACGATCGGGTCCGCTGGGCTGCGCGTCCACCCAGGCGTAGGCCGTGGTGAAATTGTTCGAGGCCCATTGCTGAACCACGCCTGCGAGCGTCGAATCCGGCGAAGGCGGAGCGCTCCTGCGGCCGAGTGCCTGCAGCGCGAGCTGCGGCTGCGAGATGGCGAGTTCCAGTGCAGCATTCGCGAGCGCGGCATCTCGCTCTTCCTGGTCGCCCAGCGAGGCCGCCCAGTTGATAGCCGCGATGGGATCCCGTCTCGTCCAGTTCTGCGCGACCACGCGTAGCGCCGCTTCGCGCATGTAGCCGTTGTCTTCAAGCTCGGCAATGCGCGCGGCCGCCGGCGCGTCGTTGCCGACGAGCCGGGCGAGAAGCTCGCTCAGCACCAGATCCCGCCGGTCCCACGGCGTTTCGCCGAGAGTCTGCTCGGCGGAGTCCGATGTGAGCGCGGGAGTGGCGCCGCCATCGAAGCGCGTTGGCTCATGCTCTCGCGCAGTCGCGAGGGTCGCTCCCTCACGCAGCGTCGGCGCCGAAACTCGGCCGACCCCTTCAAGCGGCGCCTGAGTTTCAGGCGGCATGCCGAGAATCGCGATTATCGACGCAATGGCCGCCGCGGTTGCGGCGGCCATTGCGTACACGAGTCGCGAACGAGCCAAACCCTCCCGACTAGGGAGCCTGGAACGCCCATTGCTGATTGTTGCCACCAGTCCAGCTCCACTCTTGAACATTGGCACCGTCGGCTGTCGACACACCGCTGACGTCGAGAGCCATGCTGGTGGCGTGCGTCGGAGTCAAACAATAGTATCCGCCGCTGGTGGCAGAGATGGTCCATATTTGATTGGCCCCGCTGAGATAGGTCCATTGATCCACGTTGCTGCCATTGGCCGTTCCCCAACCGGCGACCTCCAGGGCTTTCCCGCTATTGACGTTTATGATCTCGTATTGGTTGTTGCCGAGATGGGTAATCGTCCAGCGTTGGTTGTTGCCGCCGCCGTAGGTCCATTGATCCACGTTGGTGCCGTCAGCCGTTCCCCAGCCGGCCACGTCCAAGGCCTTGCCGCTGTGCCGCGCGATGATGCGATACGTGCCGTTGGCGATGAGGCCGCCGCCGTTGTAGTTGTACCCGCGCTTGATCGCGTCGAGCAGCGACTGGTTGCTGACAGCGCCGTTGCTGCGGTTGATCACACCGGAGGAGTTGCCGGTGTCCCACAAGAACGTCTTGAGCCCGTTGACTTTGGCGGAGCGGTTCACGTACTCGTGCCAGTACAGCCGCGATGCCTCATTGAGGTTCGTGCGCTGCGCGGCGGCGTATTCACCGATCATCACCGGTATCCCGGCATTGACCCACTTGTTCTTGACCTTCGAGAACAGGTCATCGATATAGGTCTCCTGCGCCCATGAGCACTGGCTGTACTGCGGGTACGGCGAGCCCCAGGCGAGGCACGGCCCGCTCGGGTTGATCGTGAAGTCGTACGGATCGTAGAAGTGGATTTCGACCATGAGGCGATTGCTCGCGCTGTCGCTCGGCGGTGAGAAATAGCTCAGCCCGAAACTGGCGTTCGTGTTGTAGGTCTGCACGACCAGCGTTCGCGACGCATTGTTGCCGCCGGTCGCACGCACCGCATTCACGAAGGTCTGGTTGTACGACTGCTGCACGGTGATGTTCTCGGTCGTCGGCGTGTTGTAGTCCGCATGGACTTCATTGGTGCCGGCGAACAGCACGTGCTCGTTGTAGTTCTTGAACGTGTTGGCGATCTGCGTCCAGTAGGAATTCTGCTTCTGGTTGACCGCCTGCAAAAAATTACCATATAGATTATCATTTATGATAATATGCACGGCCTATGGGTCCACCTCGCCGTCCCTTGACTCCAGAACTGGCTTCTCAGTGGGCTGCCTCGGCGCAATACCATTTTCTGGATGCCTTGATGGCAGACCCGCAGATCCAATACGAGCAGATTGCCTTCCACGGCGGAACCTCATTGCATTTCTCGTGGCGGTCCCCGCGGCTGTCGGAGGACTTGGATTTCTTAGTCGCGAGAAACGCGGCTGACCTCAGCGCGATCGTTGAGCGGGCAGGGCAAAAGGTCGCGGAGACATTCCGCGCGGAAGACCCGCAATTCGCGATTGAAATACAGGACCGGACCCGCCAGGAGGAGCGAATGATTTCCTACGGCCTGCGTGTTGCTCATGCGGCGTATCTGGGAAAGGCACTCATCAAGGTCGAGTTCTGGCGCGTGAGTTCAGAGTACTTGGCGCAATATCCGGTCGAGCTACGCTCGCCCATCCAGCCCGGAGAGATGGTTTCACGAATTTCCAACCCGGTTCCGGCGGCGACCCTTGAGACCGCCTACTGCGACAAACTCACGGCATTCGCCACTCGCCCCTACCTCAAGTGGCGGGATATCTACGACCTATGGTGGATCGGCACGCAGACGGACGCCCGGCTCGACCTGTCATCTGTCACACGGCAGTTCCTTCATAACGTCTCGGCTTATCGGACGATTGACGGTCTTTCACCGGCGCAGGCGTTGCGGAAATTCCTGGAAAACAATCCGGCTGAAGTGCTCAAGAAGGCCGACCCCGATTTACGGCGATGGTTGCCGAATGCACTTTGGGACAAGATGCATCCGCAGGTAACAGCGGAGATGGTCGAGTATGTCAGAGGCGCACTGCAAAGCGTGGCGGATGCCATCGAGATGGACCTTGCGGACGGCACTCTGAAGCGGGTGCGGCAATGACGAGCGCCGTGGTGCGATTGCGCGAACTGCCGGAGGCCTTCACCTTCGCGGGATTCTGCAAGCTCACTCGCCTTTCCAACCGGGCGGCGGCGGTCTGGCTGGCTCGCTGGAAAGAAAAAGGCCTCATTGAGGCGGCCGGCGAGCGCGCGCGCGTTTATTTCAACAAACTCAAATGCAACGAGGTCAACGGATCACTACGGGTCGCAGCCTTGCTGTTCGAATATCCGAGCGCCATGCTCTGCGGTGAATCAGTGTTGCACGCGGCGGGATGGATTACGCAGATCCCGGCCCGTCTTTCAGTCGCCGTCCTCTCGCGCCCGAGCTATGTGTCCCTGCATGGGTTCGAGATTCACGGCCGCCCGCTTTCGTGGTTCAGGAATGTTCATCCCGCTGTGGATCCCGCTCCTGATAAGCGGATCTATGGCCTGCGGGCCTTGCCAGCACCACTCGCCCTCGCGGATTTGTACCGCGACCCCAAGGGATGGCACCCGGACATGGACGACTTGGACATTTCGCAGGAAGATCTCGCGTCTGTAGCCACCGCGGCGATGCTACTCGGCGTCGAGCTACCGGCACCGTTGGTGCGTCAGATCAATTGAAGGAGCCATGCTGAGCGGGGTCTGCACCGGCATTGCCGCCTCTGCCGATGATCGTGTCACTGCTTGCGAGCCGCGATTATTTTCCGCTGCCGGGCCCGCTCGTTATAGAACTTCTGCAGCACGTAGAAGGCAAGCTTGCGTTGACCGCGGTCTGACAGCAGCCCTTTGCGGTTGTAATAATCCTGCATTCCCGCAAGCGGGCGCCGCGGCGAGCGAAAATCCATCAGCAACCACGGCGACATCCCCGCGATGTCGGGATTGTGGCGAATCATGGACAATTGATGCTGGAACAGGCTGGCTTGATATTCTTCGGTCCAACGTGAAGCGATGCTGCCGTGCAATCCGGCCGGCGCCTCCCCGCCGAATTCACTGATGATGAGAGGCTTGTCGTAGGGACTGGTCCAGCGTAGGCGGTCCGCGTCTTCCGGCTTGCCCGCATACCAACCCACGTATTCATTGATGCCCAGCACATCGAGCGATTCGCCCAACGGATCGTTGAGCGTGCGCGTGTCCCGGCCTGCGTCTTCCCACTTGTTCATCGCCGACGTCACGAGGCGCGTGTCATCCAGCCCACGGGTGAATGCGGCGAGATTCTTGAGGAAGGCGTTGCGTGCCGGAGCCGGCGTCGTTTCGTTCGACAACGACCAGAAGAGGACGCTGGCGTGGTTGTGGTCGCGCGCCACCATGTCGCGCATTTGACGCTGCGCGTTCTCATAGGTTGTGGGGTTTTCCCACGCCATGCCCCAGTAAAGAGGTATCTCGGACCACACCAGGAGGCCCATGCGGTCGGCAAGCCGGATGGCGTTTTCGTTATGCGGATAGTGCGCGAGACGGATGAAGTTGCAGCCCAGTTCCTTGGCCCAACCCAGCAGGGTGCGGTCGTCTTCGAGCGAAAATGCGCGACCGCCCCGAAAAGCGGCCTCTTCGTGCATCGAAATTCCGCGAAGGAAGATCGGCCTGCCGTTGAGGAGAATCTCTCTTCCCCGGACGGCGATGGTGCGAAAACCGATCTCATCCTCGATGCGATCGCCGGCACCGGCCACGATGGTGCGGTAGAGTTTCGGACTCTCCGGCGACCAGAGCTCGAGTCTGGCGGGGACACGAAATTCGCCGCGGCCGGTAGCATCGGTTTGGAGGCTCTGCCTGAGACCGATTTCGGGAATCTCGACGGTCACCGCGCGAGCAGCGCCAGCGCCGTTGAGCTGCACCCATCCGGCCACCTCGCCCGGATTGCCCTTTGCCAGCTGCACGAAATAGTCCTGAATGAATGTATCCGGCGTCTCGATCAAGGCGACGTCGCGCGTCACTCCGCCGTAATTCCACCAATCGGTGCTCATCGCGGGTATCGCATCCGCGCGGCGTGTGGCGTCGGCTTCCACGACCAGCGAGTTGCGACCGTCCGCGACCGCCGTGGTGATTTCAAAGTCGAACGGCGTGAAGCCGCCTTCATGCTCACCGACTAGCCGGCCGTTCAGGTAGACACGGGCCTTGTAGTTCACGGCGCCGAAATAGAGAAAGAGCCGCTTCCCGGTGCGCTTCGTATGCTCGAAAGCCCGTTCGTACCACACGGGTCCTTCATATAAAAGCAGATCCTCGCGCTGCGAATTCCAGTCACCCGGTACGTTCAGCGTGGGAGAGTGATCGAAGTCGTATTCGACCAGCTCGTTGTCGCCGGCTGGCTTCTTGTCCTCGAAATAACGGCCGTCCACTCCGTTTTCGTAGGGATCGACGACGATATGCCAGGTTCCGTTCAGACTCGTGATGCTGCGGCCGGGAACATTGGCGATTACATTTGAAGGGTCGCTTGCAACGGCGGTTGCGGCGGCTGTGCCGGCGATCAGCACGAGGATCGCGAATTTCGCTGCAACTTCCATCATGCCATAGACTACCCCGTGCGCAACGGCAATGGGAGAAGCGCGTCGGGAAAGCCCTGGTAACACACCGGCCGAAGAAACCGCTCCATGGCGATGGTTCCGACGGAGCTGCTGCGCCCGTCGATGAATAGCTCGCCGGTTATTGTCATGCAAAAGCTCTCTGCCCGCCGCCGCGGGACCGGATGGAGGGCGCCGGCGGCAGATAGTCGAATCGCTGCACGAGGACGGCAAATTCGCCCGGCCGCAGCACACGCGTCCCCGCGGCCGATTGACCGGACGCCGGTGCATTGAAGGCATTCGGACGCTGCGAGACCGGCTCGAGACAAATGGAGCTCCGTTCGGGGACGCTATACACGATGAGAAATGGCGTCAGCGGCGACGCACCCATGCGCAATTCGCCGCCGTCCGGCCACACGACCCGCACCGCGCCATCGAGTCCATCGAAGCAGTGGTCGACGAAACAATCGTCGAAAACCGCCCCCTGAGGCAAGTTCCACTCCCGAGGCAGCGCGGCGCGATGGGTCGGCAATTGCTCGGCATCGGTCAGCCAAACGCCCGTCACCGGTGCGACTATTCGCGTGCCGATGGGTCGGCAGATGCAGGGATGCTGCCCGATTCCGAAGGGCATCGGCTCGACGCTGCGGTTGATGAGCATCAGTCGCAGTGCGAGACCCGATTCATCGAGCGCGATGTCTTGCGTCGCCGTGAAGGGCCATGGCCAATCGGCATCGCCGCCGTGTTCCAGACGCAGAACGCAGCGATCCGCCTGCCGCTCCTGTTCCGCCCAGGAACGTATCCAGCCCACTCCATGCAATGGGTGCTCGAACCCGATGCAGTTGCGCGGCAGCTCGCATGACCGGCCGGCAAACTGAAATCGTCCGTTGGCGATCCGGTTCGAATACGGCACCAAGGGGAAGGAGGCAAGATCGGTGGGCAGATACCGTTGACGCCTGTCCGTGGGCCGCAGCAGTGCCCGGGAGCCGCACCGAAAACTCGCGATGGCCCCGCCATGTTCGGGCCACACCTCCGCAACAAAATCGCCGCGGCGCAAGTTGACCGGCCGCGTCGGAGCGTCAAAGCCCTCGAACATTCGCAAGCCCTCCTCTCTGCCATCTTTTTCGTCCACAGTCGATCAGCACCGCCGCCTCCCCGATTGTCCGCGTGGCTTGATGCCAGGTATGATAGCGCTACCACACCTCGCCGGCTAGCGCAGCACCGGCGTAGTTCATGGAGCGACGCCTTGAAGGCCAGTGTCGCTCGCTGGCGCTCGCATTGCTGGGGCACCCGGCCGAAAAGAGCCGACACGCGGGTCATCGTGAGGCGCATTTTGCCGCAAGGTTGCCGTGGCGCCTCCGTCGTGCTTCCAGGCGCGCTACCTGGCCGGATTCACCAGAGCGCCGTAGACCAGCGCGGCAGTCTCCGCGTCGACCTTTTGCAGTTGCGGATCCTGCCAGCGGTTCATGACCTGGATCATCCCGATGAAAATCAGATCGTTCTTCGGGTCGATCCAGAACCAGGTTCCCGCCGCGCCGCCCCAGTCGTAGCTGCCCTCGCCGCGCAATGTGCCCGCCTTGGCGGGATCCAATATCACGGCGACATCGACGCCGAAGCCCACGCCGGTGCGCGCCGCGAAGGGTTCATCGTGTTTGGCGCGAATGTCCTCCGCCAAGTGATTGGAGGCCAGGAGCCGCACCGTCGCCGGCGCGAGAATGCGAACGCCGTCGAGTTCGCCGCCGTTCAGCAGCATCTGCGCAAAGCGTAGATAGTCGGACGCCGTCGATACCAGGCCGGCACCGCCTGACGCCGTACCGGGGGGATGCGAATAGTCGAACACAAGCACGCCGCTCGGCGCGGTGAGCGATTTCGTCGCCGCATCGTAGGCCTTCAAGGGCACGAAGCGCGGGTTCTTGGAGGCCGGCACGTAGAATCCGGTGTCATTCATCCGCAAAGGCGTAAAGAGCCGGGTCTGCAGGAAATCGCTCAACGACTGACCGGCAATGCGTTCGACGATGTATCCCTGAATGTCCGCCGCGGCGCTGTAGCTCCAATGCACGCCCGGTTGACTCATGAGCGGCAGTTTCGCGATGCGCGCAATGGCTTCCTGGGTGCTGGGGGCGGCCATGAAATTGGCTTCGGCATAGGCCTTGTCGACCGCCGTATCCGCGGACAACCCATACCCGAAGCCGGCCGAGTGCGTCAGCAGTTCGCGCATCGTCGGCGGCCGGCCGATGTCCTCGAGTTGCATGGAGCCGTCCGCGTTGAGGCCCTTGAACACCCGCAAGGACTTGAATTCCGGCACGAAGCGGGTCACCGGATCGTCGAAATGCCACTTGCCCTCTTCGAACAGCATCATCAGCGCCACGCCGGTGACGACCTTGGTCTGCGAATAGATGCGGAAGATGGCGTCCTTGGCCATCGGCGTATGCCGGTCCGAGTCGGCTTCGCCGTAGGTATCGAAGGCGACGATCTTGCCGTGACGCGCCAGCAGGGTGACCGCCCCGGGGACATGTCCGCTCTGCACTTGCCGCTTCATGTACGCATCGAGGCGTCCAAGCCGTTCCGCGGAGAAGCCCGCAGCGACCGGCGCAATCGACGCGAATCCCGAGGGCTGCCCGGCCCAGAGAGCCGCACTGGTCAGCAGCGACAGGAGCGCAACCGCCCCCACGGATCGAACAGCCTGCCTTAACCCCATAGCACCCCCTATTCGGACGTCTCGCATCTCAGTCAACTTGCCACACCGCGCTGCCGTGAGCTGGCAAGCTCACGCCCAAACGCTCGGAACCCGCAAGCGCCACATCATCCCACAGGCTTCGTGCCGAATGACGGCCCTCGGCGAAACCGAGTTGTACCCAGGTGGCGTGCAGATCGAAGGGTGTATCGCCGAGATTGAACACAGCCAGGATCTTGCGCTGCGTCTCGCCCGTGCCCTGTGAGGTGGCCCAGACTCTCACCTGCTTGAACTCGGGCGGCAGGCTCTCCAGCGGATGAGCGCCATGCCCCGTTTTGTCGAGCCCGAGGATCGCTCGATTGGTGATCAAGGACTTCGTAAACTCGTCGAGTTTGGTCAGATTGCCGCCGAGAATCAGCGGTGATCGTGCAATGGACCACAGGGTGAATTGAGTCCGCTCCTCGTCCTGGGTCAATCGCGATTGACGAGGCTCTCCCCAGCCGGGGTGGGGGGCGAGTGAGCCGAACGGCAGCATATCGGCATCCGGCCAATTGCCGGGCTTGGCGTAAGGCGCCCACTTGGCCAGATTGTCGAAGGCGGTAATTACTCCGTTGGGAAAGTCATCGTCGGGATGCTCGTGGCTGAAGGACCACCCGTCCCAGATATCATTGGATATGCGCCACATTTGCGCATGGCGCCCCACCTCCGCCGCGTGCGAGATCCGGGTGGGACCGGGAGATAGGCTGAGGACGATGTGCCGTCCGGTCTTCGCGATCGCCGCGGCAATCTGGCGGATCTCGCTTGCCTTGTAAGGATGATCGGCGATGCAATCGACCTTGAGGAAGTCGAGTCCCCAGGAGGCGTAGAGCTTCAGCATCGAATCGTAATAGGCCTGGCCGGCAGCGTTATTGCGCACTCCATAATCGCCGTCATCCCAGGGGCAGGTGTCGAGTGTGTCGGCGGCGTCGCGCGCCGAGAAAGCGGAATCGGCGATCGGCAGATTGTCGCGCACCGCCTGCTTCGGAATACCGCGCACTATGTGGAGGCCGAATTTGAGGCCTTGGGCGTGCACCCAGCCGGCTAGCGGCTTGAACCCGGCGTTGTGCGCCGAGGATGGGAAGCGACCGGCCGTCGGGACGAGCAACCCATGCGCATCCAACTGGTAATTACGCGTCTCCAACTTGTCGCCGAGGGGATTCTCCATGTACCAGCCCTCGTCGATCACGGCATAGGTCCATCCCAGCCGCTTCAATGTCGCGAGCACGATGGCATTGGCCTTGAAGTCGCTCTCGTTGATGGTAAGTCCGTAGGCGTCCCAACTGTTCCAACCCATGGGCGGCATCGGCGCAATCGTCCGTTCGTGTGCGGCCGCCGCCACGACGGCCAGGGCAGCGCATAGCAGGACTGGCATTCGGATCACGCTATGTATCTTGCATCGCGAATAAAAATGCATGGAACTCCACATCGGCCGGCGGAATTTTCAGAATGCGCCGGATCATAGCGGAAACGTCGGCGGCGAGCCGTCCGTGTTTCGATATGGCTGCCGTTCAAAATCTTATTGGTCGATCACGATCGGCACGGCCAGAATGCGCAGTCATGCATTCGAAACCCCTCATTTGCGCGAGTGATTCGGCGCGCGGTGGAAGGGCGCTCATCCTCGGCGTTGCGATGCTCGGATTGTCGATGGATGCCCGTGCGGCCATGCCCGAATACTCCAATCCCGCGGCGCCCATCGAGGCGCGCATCGACAGCCTCATCGCATCCATGACCCTCGATGAAAAGATTCTGGCGCTCGGGACCGACCCTTCAGTGCCCCGGCTGGGTCTGCGACTTTCGGGACACATCGAGGGACTGCACGGCGTGGCGCTCGGAGGTCCCGGCGAATGGGGCCGATTCCCAAAATCCGATGGCACGATGGGTAATATGCCTGTCCCCACCACGCAATTCCCGCAAGCGGTCGGTCTCGGAGAAACCTGGGATGTCGACGTGCTGCGGCGAGTCGCGGAAATCGAGGCGATCGAAGCCCGCTATGCCTTTCAAAGCGACAAGTACCGGCGCGGCGGCCTGGTCGTCCGGGCGCCGAATGCCGACTTGGCCCGCGACCCGCGATGGGGTCGCACCGAAGAGTCCTACGGCGAGGATCCCTTTTTGACCGGAACGCTGGCGAGCGCGTTCGTGCATGGTCTGCAGGGCAATGACCCGAAGTACTGGCGTGCTGCCGCCCTCCTGAAGCATTTCATGGCAAACAGCAACGAGGACGGACGCGACAGTTCTTCATCCAATTTCGATGAACGCCTGATGCGCGAGTATTACTCGGCGCCGTTTCGCATGGCGATCATCGACGGGGGCGCCCGTGCCTTTATGGCTGCGTACAATGCTTGGAACGGCATACCGATGGCCGTCAATCCGATATTGTCGTCGATGACCGACGCCGAATGGGGCCAGAACGGCATCATCTGTACCGATGGTGGAGCTTTGACGCAGCTGGTGACAAAACACCACACGTTCCCCTCGCTGGG
>Ga0070730_10002099_pt1 | contig 18350 bp, 13 predicted proteins | sample Coa_R1_3_FD_66447 | JGI IMG/M metagenome (GOLD analysis project Ga0070730, IMG submission 66447) | Surface soil microbial communities from Centralia Pennsylvania, which are recovering from an underground coalmine fire - Coalmine... | ecosystem: Environmental > Terrestrial > Soil > Unclassified ... | reverse complement strand
GGCGCGGCTGACGCGCACGGTCTCCCCCTCGGGGGACGTCAGAGAGAGCGCGTCGAGGTCGAACACCCACCCGCAGAACGTCGCCCTGGCGTGCGCCTCCACCGGCTTGTTCATGCGCCGGAGCACGCTGTTCAGGCGGGCCACGAGCTCGCGCGGCTCGAACGGCTTGACCAGGTAGTCGTCCGCGCCGCACTCCAGCCCCACGATGCGGTCGGCGAGGTCGCCTCGCCCGGTGATGATGAGCAGGGCCATGGGCTGCCCCTCGAGCTTGCGGACGAGCTGGAGACCGTCGACGTCGGGCAACCCGAGGTCGATGAGGCAAGCGGCGGGGCGCAGCTCCTCGACGCGGCGCAACACGTCCGCGCCGCGCGTGATCCGGACGACCGCGAACCCGAACGACTCCAGCGTGTTCGTTATCAGACGACCGACGTCGATGTCGTCCTCGACGACCACCACGAGCTTGCGAGGTTCCGACATGGCTACGTACTCAGGACGCGCGTGAGCTCCTCCCGCCCAAAGGGCTTGCGCAAGAGAAGGCTCTCGTCGAACCAATCGTACGCGCCGGCCGACCAGCTCGTGAAGCCGCTCATGAGCACGATTTTGATGCCCGGGACGAGCCTGCGCGCCTCGTCGGCGAGGCCCAGGCCCCCCACCTGCCCGGGCATGATGACGTCCGAGACGAGGACCGCAACGTCGGGCACGGCGGACAGCAGCGATCGGGCGTCCTCCGCGTCGCGCGCCTCGAGGACCTGGTAGCCGAGGTCCAGCAAGTGCCGGCGGACGGTCTGCCTCACGTCCTCGTTGTCCTCGACGAGCAGCACGAGCCGGCCCTTGCCCAGGGCCTCGGCGGGCGGGGACGACGCTCTCGCGAGCGTCGGTGCGTCCGCGGCGCGCGGCAGTAGCAGGGTCACGCGGGTCCCCTTGCCCACCTGGCTGCGGATGCGCGCGTCGCCGCTCGACTGGCGCGCGAACCCCAGCACCATCGACAGACCGAGGCCGCTGCCGGACCCGAACGGCTTGGTGGTGAAGAACGGCTCGAAGACGCGCTCCAGCGTCTCGGCCGGGATGCCGCACCCGTCGTCGCTGACCTCGATCGACACGTAGTCGCCCGCGGTCAGGCCACCGAGCGAAGGGTCGCCGTCGTGGAGGCGCTGGCACGAGGTACGGAAGGTGAGGCTACCCCCCTCGGGCATCGCGTCGCGCGCGTTGATCGCGAGGTTGTACACGGCGCTCTCGAGCTGCGCCGGGTCGACGAGCGCGGGCCAGCCCTCGGCCGCCGCCTCGCAGTGGACGCGGATGTTGCCGGGGAGCGACCGGCGCAGCAGCTGCGCCGTCTCGGTCAGGAGCTGCGCGACGTCCACCGCGACGGGCTCCAGCGGCTGCTGCCGCGCGAACGCGAGCAGGCGGCGTACGACCTCCACGCCCCGGTGGCTCGCGCGGATCGTCGGATCGAGGTACTCGCGCACGACCGCGGCGTCCATCCGCTCGCGGAGAGACGCGAGGTTGCCCACGATGACCGTGAGCAGGTTGTTGAAGTCGTGCGCCAGCCCTCCCGCGAGCTGGCCGATGGCGGACATCTTCTGCGCCTCCCGGACCGCGCGCTCCCCCTTCTTCTCCTCGGTGACGTCGAGGACCATGACGAAGAGGCCGAGCACTCCACCGTCCTCGCCGTACTCGGGCACGAGCTCGTTGCGGGTGATGGCAGCGGTGCCCTTCGCGTCGACGTAGGTGAGCTCGAAGGTCCGGCCATGCCCGCGCAGGGCCGCCTCGATGGGCTCCGAGAGGGTGCCGAGGAGCTTCGCGCCCAGCACCTGACGCATGCTCCGCCCGACGACGCGATCGCTGCTCTTGCCGAACAGCGCCGCGAAGCGCTTGTTCGCGAAGCGCACCACGAGGTCCTGATCGACGTACGCCATGGCGGCGGGGATCGCGTCGGTGATGAGGCGCAGCCGCGGCCCCGAGCTCGGCCTCGGCACACGAAGGCGCCGTCGCGGCGAGGTACGCCTCGATCTCCCGCTCGAACGCCGCCGCAGTGGCGAAGCGGTCCTCCGGGCTGTGCGAGAGCGCCCGGAGACAGGCGATCTCGAGCTCGGGGGGGACGTCCTTCGCCACCGCGCTCGGCGGCAGGATCTGGCCGGCGAGGATGCGCTTGAAGATCTCGGACTGCCCGAGCTCCTTCCAGAGCGGAACGCCCGTCAGCATCTCCCACATCATGACCCCGGCGGAGTAGATGTCCGCCCGGCGGTCGACCTTCTCGCCGAACATCTGCTCGGGCGCGATGTAGCCGACCTTACCCTTGAAGAGTCCCGTGCGCGTGTGGGTCGACGAGTCCCTCGCCTTGGCGATGCCGAAGTCGAGGAGCTTGACCTGACCGTCGAAGGTCACGAAGACGTTGCTCGGCGTGACGTCGCGATGGACGACGCGCAGCGGCGTGCCGTCGTAGTCGGTGAGCTCGTGCGCGTAGTGCAGACCGCGCAGCACGCGCGTCAGCATCCGGAGGCGCATCCGCCGGGTGAGCTGCTCCCAGCCGCGCGTGTGGTTGCGGATGCGCTCGTAGCTGGCGCCTTCCAGGTACTCCATCGTGATGTAGTAGCGACCGCCGTCCTCGCCGACGTCGTGCGTCTGCACGACGTTGGGGTGGTTGAGGCGCGCGGTCAGGCGGGCCTCGTCGAGGAACATCGGGACGAAGTCCTCCTCCGCGGTGAGGCCCCGCTTCATCATCTTGACGACGACGAGCTTGTGGAAGTCGCCGAGGGTCCCCCGGGCGACCGTGAGGTAGACCTCCGCCATCCCTCCGTCGCCCACCTTGGCGATGACGAGATACCGGCCTGCCAGCTGCGCGCCCACGTAGTTCTTCGCGATGCTCATGGCTTTCCCCCATTCTCGAGAGGTCCAATGGAGCAAGGTGCCAGGCGCTCGTTTCGCGAGGTTCTGCGGCTCGTAACGAATGATTGCGAAGCTTGCCGCACTGCGTGGCGCCTCCTAGTTTCAAGAGTCGAATGGGGCAGCACGACGCGCGGCGCGTGAGCTTCCAGGTCGGCCTCGACAGCCTCGACCAGGGCGTGTGCGTGTTCGACGACGAGCTCTGCCTCGTCGCGCACAACCGACGGTTCGGGGAGCTCCTCGGTCTGCCCGCGCGGCTCGTTCACGACGGCGTTTCCTTCGCCGATCTCGCGCGGTACCTCGCCGAGCGAGACGGGATCAGCCCCGCCTCCGCCGACCTCGAGGAGGACGTCGCGCGCCGCGTCGAGGCGGCACGCAACTGCGTGCGCACCTACAGCGAGCGCACGACGCCCTCCGGGCGCCTCGTGGCGGCGCAGACGAGCCCTCTGCCCGAGGGCGGCTTCGTCACCGTCTACACCGACATCACCGAGCGGCGGATGGCCGAGATCCTCACTCCCCAGCGTGAAGGAGAGCTCGAGGCGCGCGTCAACCAGCGGACGCTGGATCTGCGCACGGTCAACGAGGCGCTCCGGCAGAACGTGCGCCGCCTCGAGGCCGCCTCGGCGGCACTCGCGAAGAACGAGGCGCGATGAACGTGCTGTTCGCCGGGCAGCGCGCGACCCTGCGCGCGACGATCGACGCTCAGCTCGCGCAGCTCCCCTCCTCCCAGAGCGGCGTCGCCGCCGGCCGCCCCGCGGAGTCGTTGCCGATGCTGGTGGTCGACGACGGGCATCGAGGCCCGGTGTCCTCGCGATCGGCCGTGGCGCTGCCTGCCCCGAGCGCCACCGACCGCTCGGTCGTGCGAACGCCGACGAGCGTCTCCGCGAGGCCGCCCCAGCGCCTCCTCGCCCGGAGCGGCCCCTGGCTGGCCGCGGGGGCCGTGGTCGCCCTCGTCGGCACGATCGGCGCGCGGTACGCCTTCTCCGGCGACGGGGCGAGCGCCGCCTCGCGCGGTGGCCCGGGCGCGACCGCGGCCCTCTCGGCCGCCGCGGCCGTCGCGTCCACGGCGCCGCGCTCCGTCGTGCGAGGGGTCACCGACACGGAGGTCGTCCTCGGGATGAGCGCCGCGTTCTCCGGCCCAGCACGCGACTACGGCATCCGCATGAAGGTGGGGGTGGAGACCGCGCTCGCCGCGCAGAACGCGCACGGCGGCGTGGCGGGGCGCAAGCTCACGCTCGTCGCGCTCGACGACGGCTACGACAGCAAGCGGGTCGGCGAGAGCATGCGCCAGCTCGTCGAGGACCGCGGCGTCTTCGCCTTCGTCGGCAACACCGGCACCGCGACCTCGGCCATCGCCGCGCCCTACTCGGTCTCCAAGAAGTCCGTCTTCTTCGGGGCGTTCTCCGGCTCCGGCGTCCTGCGCCGCGATCCGCCCGATCGCTACGTGTTCAACTACCGCCCGAGCTACGAGGAGGAGACGGGGCGGATGGTCCGCTACCTGATGGACGTGAAGAAGGTCCCGGCCGACGGGATCGTGATCTTCGCGCAAAAGGACGCCTTCGGCGACGCCGGCTTCGAGGGGGCTGCCCGGGCGCTGCGCCGCTACGGCCGGAGCGACTCGCAGCTCTTCCGGGTCGGCTACGAGCGCAACAGCCTCGACGTGGACGCCGCGGTGGCGGACATCGCCCGCCACAACGCCGAGGTCACGCCCGGACCCAACGACACCTATCGCCTCCGGCACCCGGTGTCCGCGGTGCTCATCGTCGCGGTCAGCAAGCCCGCGGCGAAGTTCATCCAGAAGCTCGCCGCCCGGGACCTGCATCCGCTGCTCCTCGCGACCTCGGCCTCGGTGGGCGTCAACGAGGAGCTGAAGGAGGCCGGCGGCCTGGGCGCCGGCCGCGGGATGGTCATGACCCAGATCGTCCCTCACTTCGACTCCGGGGGATCGGGCGTCATCCGCTATCGCGAGGCCCTCTCCGCGTTCTTTCCGGGCGAGCACCCCGATCCGGTCTCGCTCGAGGGATACATCGCCGCGACGCTGTTCACCGAAGGCCTCAAGCGTGCTGGGCGGGACCTCGACAGCGAGAAGCTGGTCGAGGCGTTCGAGGGCCTGCACGACCTCGACCTGCAGGTCGGGTCCATCCTGAGCTTCGGGCCGTCCGAGCATCAGGCCTCGCACAAAGTCTGGGGCACCGCGATGGATGAGGACGGAAACTTCAAGCCGCTCGATCTAGAGTGAGTCTCATGGACGATCGCGCGCTTTCGAAGAACGCCGCGAACTACGTCTCTCTGACGCCGCTGTCTTTCCTCAAGCGCGCGGCCGCCATCCTCCCGGACCGGGTGGCGGTCGTGCACGGCGGCACGCGACGCTCCTGGGCGGAGACGTACGCGCGTTGCCGCCGGCTCGCGAGCGCGCTGCAGCGGCTCGGGGTGGGCCGCGGCGACACCGTGGCGCTCCTCGGCGCGAACTCGCCGGAGACGTTCGAGGCCCACTTCGGCGTCCCCATGGCGGGCGCGGTGCTCACCTCGATCAACACGCGCCTCGACGCGTCGACCATCGCGACCATCCTGGCTCACGCCGAGGCCACCGTGCTCCTGGTCGATCGCGAGTTCTCGCGCACCGTGGCGCGCGCGCTGCCGTTGCTCGCGCGCCGCCCGCAGGTCATCGACATCGACGACGTCGCCTTCGGCGGCGGCGAGCTGCTCGGGACCATGGACTACGAGGCCCTGCTGGCGACCGGCGATCCGGAGCTCGCGTGGACCGGGCCGGCCGACGAGTGGCAGGCGATCGCGCTCAACTACACCTCGGGCACCACCGCGAGCCCGAAGGGCGTCGTTTACCATCACCGGGGCGCGTACCTGAACGCGATGTCGAACGCGGTGTGGTGCGAGATGGGGCAAAACCCGGTCTTCCTGTGGACGCTGCCGATGTTCCACTGCAACGGGTGGTGCTTCACGTGGTCCATGGCCGCGGTCGCGGGCACCAACGTGTGCCTGCGCGCGGTGCGTGCCGAGCCGATCATGTCGCTCATCGACGCGGAGCAGGTCACGCACCTGTGCGGAGCCCCCGTCGTGCTGGCGACGATCTGCGCCGCCGCGGAGCAATCGGGGTGGCGGCCGCCGCGGCGCGTGACGGTCGTCACCGGCGGGGCGTCGCCGCCCGCGTCGCTGCTCGAGCGCATGGACGCGATCGGGTTCGACGTGTTGCACGGCTACGGGCTGACCGAGTCGTACGGCCCGGCGGCCGTCGGCATCCGCGACGCCGGGCAGGCGGCGCTCGGCGTGCGCGAACGGGCGCGGCTCAAGGCCCGCCAGGGCGTCATCTGCCCCGCGACGGAGGATCTCGTGGTGGCCGACCCTGCCACGCTCGCGCCGGTCCCGCGGGACGGAAAGACGCTGGGAGAGGTGCTGCTGCGAGGCAACACCATCATGAAGGGGTACTTCAAGAACGCGGCGGCGACGGAGGAGTGCTTCCGGGACGGGTGGTTTCACACGGCGGACCTCGCGGTGTGCCACCCCGACGGGTGGATCGAGATCAAGGACCGCTCCAAGGACATGATCGTGTCCGGGGGGGAGAAGATCTCGAGCGTGGAGGTCGAGTCGGTTCTCGCGCGCCACCCGGCGGTGCTCGAGGTCGCCGTCGTGGCGCGCCCCGATCCGAAGTGGGGCGAGAGCCCGTGCGCCTTCATCACGCTCAAGCCCGACACGGCGCTCGGGGAGCGCGAGGTCATCGCGTTCTGCCGGCAGCACCTGGCCCACTACAAGGTGCCCCGCAGCGTGGTGTACGGGCCCCTGCCGAAGACCGCGATTGGAAAGATCCAGAAGAACGTCCTGCGCGAGCGGGCGAAGGCGCTGAGCCTCCTCATCTGACGCGCCAGACGCAACGATTGGTTACGACCCGAAGAAACTCGGGACATGTCGGGGTGGCACGTGTTGAGGGATGAAAACCTCCTGCCTCGTCGTCGCCCTCCCCCTCGCCTCCCTGGCGCTGCTCGCCCTGCCGGCGCCGGCGCGCGCCGAGACCGACCCGCGTGACTACGCGCTCGCGCTGGCGCCCGATCACACCAACGTCTTCCTGGCGTACGGCCGCCACCAGACGTCCGCCGACTCCGAGGACCTCGTCCAGAACGTCAGCCTGTTCCGGTACATCCACCTCCTCAAGTTCGGCCACCTGGCGCTCGCCCCGATCGACTTCGTCCTCCCCGTGGCGGACGCGCAGCTCTACACGGCGGCGGGCACCCTCAACGGGTCGGGGCTGGGCGACCTCGTGTACCTCCCGACGATCGCGTACGTGGTCGACGAGTCGGAGAAGGACCAGACGTACTTCGCGTTCAGCCCGTACTTTCACGCGCCCACGGGCAACTACGACGCCAAGAAGGTCATCAACATCGGCAACCACCGGTGGCAGTTCGACGAGGAAGTGTGCGTCGGCCAGCGCTTCGCCGGCGCCTTCTTCGTCGAGGCGGTCGGCGCGGCCACGTTTTACACGAAGAACGACGACTTCATCCCGCCGTCGCTCCTCGCAACGGGCCAGACGACGGCCTTCAGCCTGAGCCAGGCCCCGACGCTCAGCGCCACGCTGCACGCCAGCGCGAACGTCACCAAGAGCATCTGGGTCGGCGCCTCGTACTACGCGACCGCGAACGGCAAGTACACGCTCGCCACACCGGCGGGCAACCAGACGGCCATCGAGGAGCAGACCGTCCAGAGCGTGCGCGCGACGGTCGGGATCCGCCCCGTCGAGCCGTTCCTCTTGCTCGTCCAGTACCAGAACGATCTCGCCGCCACGAACGGCGCCACCATCAGCCGCTTCCTGGGGGCGCGCGCCTCGTACGTCTTCTAGCCATCGGGGGATTCACACGATGAAACACACGATGATGAGCTACCCGCTCACGCTCGGCACCGTGCTCGAGCGTGCCCACCGCCCCTTCGGGTCGACCGAGGTCGTGTCCCGCCTGCCCGACGGCGCCGTCCGGCGCGTCGACTACGGCTACGTCCACGCCCGCGCGCGCGCCCTCGCGTCGGCGCTCCGGCTCGCGGGCCTGCGCCCCGGCGACCGCGTCGCGACGCTCATGTGGAACCACGACGATCACTTGACGGCGTACTTCGGCATCCCCTGCGCAGGCGGCGTCCTGCACACGCTCAACCTGCGCCTCAGCCCGGACGACCTGGCGTACATCGCGAACGACGCGGAGGACCGCTTCATCATCGTCGACGACGTGCTGCTCCCGCTCCTCGGGCGGTTCCTCGGCAAGACGAAGATCGAGCGCGTCTTCGTCACGCGCCTCACCGGGGAGCACGCGGGCGACGCATTCGAGAGCTTCGAGCGTCTGCTCGAGGAGGCGCCCGACGACGTCCCGCTGCCCGCACTCCACGAGGAGGATCCGTGCGGCATGTGTTACACGTCCGGCACGACGGGCCGCCCCAAGGGCGTCGTCTATTCGCACCGCGCCATCGTGCTCCACTCCTTCGGGGTCACGATGGTCGACGGGCTGGGGCTCGGCGGGCGCGACACCGTGCTGGCCGTCGTGCCGCAGTTCCACGCGAACGCGTGGGGCATCCCGTTCGCGGCGACCATGGTGGGCGCCAAGCAGGTCTTCCCCGGCCCGAAACTCGACGCGGTGTCGATCCTGGATCTCATGGAGAGCGAGTCGGTCACGCTCGCTGCGGGCGTGCCGACGGTGTGGACCGCGCTGCTCGATCACCTCGACCGGCAACCCGAACGGTGGTCGCTGGCTCCCGGGCTGCGCCTCGTGGTGGGGGGTTCCGCGGTGCCCGAGGCGCTCCTCCGCGGCTTCGACCGCCATGGTCTGCGCGTCATCCAGGCCTGGGGGATGACCGAGACGAGCCCCCTCGGCACGGTGGGCCACGTGCGCCCGCAGATCCCGCAGGACCCCGACGAGCAGTACGCTGTCCGCGCCAAGCAGGGCATCCCGGTGCCGTTCGTCGACGTGCGCATCGTCGCCGACGAGGGCGAAGCCGCGTGGGACGGCAAGACCCCCGGCGAGCTCGAGGTGCGCGGACCGTGGGTCGCGGCGCGCTACCACGGCGACGCCGAGGGCCGCTGGACGGCCGACGGGTGGTTCCAGACGGGCGACGTCGCGACGATCGACCCGGACGGCTACATGAAGATCTGCGACCGGACGAAGGACCTCATCAAGAGCGGCGGCGAGTGGATCAGCTCCGTCGACGTGGAGAACGCGCTCGTCGCCCACCCGGCCGTCCTCGAGGCGTGCGTCGTGGCGGTGCCGCACCCGAGATGGGCCGAGCGCCCGCTCGCGGTCGTCGTCCTGCGCGACGGATCGATGGCCACGTCCGACGAGCTGCGGGCGTTCCTCGCGGAGCGGTTCGCCAAGTGGTGGGTGCCCGACGGCGTCGAGTTCGTGTCGTCGATCCCGCGCACGTCCACGGGCAAGTTCCAGAAGAGCGCCGTCCGTGAGCGGTACAGGGACTGGCGACCGCAGGAGGAGGCGCACGGCGATCGCGCGCGGCCCTCCCAGGAGAGCGCGCGATGACCACCACGCTCGCGGCGTCCGATCCCCGGGCCGAGCACCGTCGCGACCTGATCGAGCGCACGCTCGTGACCGCGATGACCATCAACCCGCTGGCGGCGATGGATCGTTCGCAGCTCGTGGCGGCGGTCGCGCGGGTGGCCGCCCGGGCGGTCGCGCGACCGAGGCCGCTCGTGCGCCGCACCGCCAAGATGGTGGCGGAGCTCGGCGCGATCGCGGTGGGCACGTCGCCACGGGCCCCGCACGTCACCGATCGCCGCTTCGCGGACGCGGTGTTCCACGAGCACCCCGTCTACCGGCGCGTCATGCAGGCGTACCTCGCCTGGAGGGAGGCGCTGGTGGGGCTGGTCGACGAGCTCGACCTCGACCCCAAGAGCCGCGCGCGCGGCCGCTTCGCGCTGACGCTCTGGACCGAAGCGTTCGCCCCGACCAACACGCTCCTCGGCAACCCCGCCGCGCTGAACCGCGCGGTGCAGTCGCGCGGCGCGACGTTGTGGAAGGGCGCGCGCAACATGATCGGCGACTGGGCCGACAACGGGGGCATGCCCACGCAGGTCGACCGGCGGCTCTTCGAGGTGGGCAGGAACCTCGCCGTCTCGCCGGGGCAGGTGGTGTTCCGCAGCGACGTGCTCGAGCTGATCCAGTACGCGCCACGGACGCCGACGGTGCACGAGCGACCGCTGCTCATGATCCCGCCTCAGATCAACAAGTTCTACGTCCTCGATCTGGCGCCGGGACGGAGCCTCGTCGAGTACCTGGTCGGGCACGGCTTCTCGGTCTTCGCGGTGAGCTGGCGAAATCCGACGGCGGCGCAGCGCGACTGGGGAATGGACACGTACGTGGGCGCGCTGCGCGAGGCGACCGACGCCGCGCGCGCGATCACGGGAGCCGATCGCCTGAACGTCCTCGGGGCCTGCGCGGGCGGAATCACCACGGCGGCGCTGCTCGGCCATCTCGCGGCGCTGGGCGACACCCGCGTCGCCTCGGCGACGTTCCCGGTGACCGTGCTCGACACCTCCGTCGAGTCGACGATGGATCTCCTGGCGTCCGAGAGGACCGTGGCCTCGAGCATCGCGCGATCGCGGCGGCGGGGAGTGCTCTCGGGCAACGAGATGCGGCGGGTCTTCGCGTGGCTGCGGCCGAACGATCTCGTGTGGAGCTACTGGGTCAACAACTACCTCCTGGGTCAGGCGCCGCCGGCGTTCGACATCCTCTACTGGAACAACGACGCGACGAACCTCCCCGCGACGCTCCACGCCGAGTTCCTCGACATCTACCTGCGGAACTCGTTCTGCCATCCCGGCACGCTCGACGTCCTCGGGACGCCCATCGATCTCGGCAAGGTGACGGCCGACGTGTACGCGATCGGCGCGCTCACCGATCACATCACGCCCTGGCAAGCCTGCTACCGGACGCCCCGCCTCTTCGGCGGGGGCCAGACCTTCGTCGAGAGCACGAGCGGTCACATCCAGGCGCTCGTCAACCCGCCGAGCAACTCGAAGTCGGTGTACCTGACGAACGACGCCTACGGGGCCGACGAGAAGGCCTGGCTCGCGGGCGCTCGCGAGCACCGCGGGACGTGGTGGGAGCACTGGCGGCAGTGGCTCGCCGAACGCTCCGGGTCCCGGCGCGCGGCGCCGGCGAGCCTGGGGAGCGACGCGCACCCGCCCATCACGCCTGCGCCCGGACGGTACGTGCACCAGCGTGCCTGACCTTGCCCGATGATCCAGCACGTCACCGTCGGAGGAACGCGGCTGCGGGTCTCGATCGAGGGCAGGGGCCGTCCGCTGTTGCTGTTCAACGGCATCGGCGCCTCGCTCGAGCTCCTGCAGCCGTTTCGACGGGAGCTTCGTGCGAGCGAGACCATCGTCATCGACATGCCCGGCACCGGCGGGTCGGCCACGACGGCGCTGCCGCGCCGCTTTCGAGGGCTGTCGCGGCTCGCCGACGCGGCCCTCGACGTGCTCGGCTACGGCGGCGTCGACGTGCTCGGCGTCTCGTGGGGAGGCGCGCTGGCGCAGGAGTTCGCGCTCCGGCATCCGCGCCGTGTGCGCCGGCTCGTGCTGGCGGCCACGAGCACCGGCGTCCTCAGCGTGCCCGGGGGGCCGGCAGCGCTCTGGGTGCTCGCCACGCCGCGCCGCTACACCTCGACGACCTACTTCGAGTCCGTCGCGCCGATCCTCTACGGCGGCGCCTTCCGCGAGGACCCGGGGCTGCTCCGCAGGCAGGGTCACCTGCGCTTCATCCACCCGCCGTCCGTGCGCGGCTACCTGTGGCAGCTCGCGGCCGGATACGGCTGGACGAGCCTCTTCCGGCTCCATCGCGTGGCGAGCCCGACGCTCGTGCTCGCGGCCGACGACGACCCGATCATCCCGCTCGTGAACGCGCGCATCCTCGCGCACCGCCTGCCCGACGCGCGGCTTCGCGTCATTCCCCGGGGCGGCCACCTCTTCCTGATCACGCACGCGGAGGCCGTCGCGCCGGTCGTGGAGGCGTTTCTGAACGGTCAGAGCGTGTAGCGGCTCGACGCGCCCGGTGTGCCCGGCGCACGCGATCGCGAACGCGTGCCGCGGGGCGGTGAAGTCGCCATGCCGCGCGTCAACAGGAACGAGGGAGCCCTGCTGGACGGACGCCCCCGACTGGAATGCGAAGGCCTTTGCCTGGAGTGCGACGGCCTTCGCCGGGAGTGCGACGGCCTTCGACTGGAATGCCACGGCCGTCGACTGGAATGCCACGGCCGTCGACCAGAAGTCGAAGGCCTTCGACTCGAAGTCCGACGCCTGAGGATTGCTGGTCGACGGCCATCACCTTCTCATCCACGGGCGTGGGATCGATGGGGGAGGTGCTGCGCAAAGAATCCCAGGGGCGTGGACTTCGGGTCGAAGGGCTTCGTCCATGAATCCCATGGGCTCGGACGGCCGGTCGACGGCCTTCACCTTCTCGTCCACGCCGTCGGGATTGCAGGTCGATGCCCGTCGACCAGTTGGGGGAAGGGCTTCGCCTTCTCGTCGGAGGCCGTGGCATTGATTGCGGAGGGCATCACTCTGCGAGCCAGGCGCGTCACCTTCGAGGCTCACGGGCTTCGCACGCGGACCCGAGCCGTTTGGCTTCTTCCCCATGGGCGCCGGTCAAAGAGGCGGAGAGCTTCCCTTTCAGGATGACGCCCGCCCCTCGGTGACCCGGCGGCGCGAGCTTTCCGGGTGCACGGCGTGGGTCATTGCGTCGAGCCCTCGGGTACATGTCCGGGCGCCGGGACATTCTCACCCACCGGCATCCATCGCGAAACCCACGGGCGCGACGCAACGAGCCCGGCGCGGTTCTCGCTGTCCCGGGGCGGGGACGCGAAGAGTGGGGCTCGTGGCAGAGAGAGCCAGGTGGGTGACCCTCGGTGCGAGCCTCGTCGTCCTCGAACGGACGTGCGTCGTGCCGTCACCCACGCTGCGCTCACCAGGGAGTGAGCCTCTCGACCCGGATCCCTAGCCAAGACACGTAGTCATGGCTCCGACGACGCGAGAGCGTCGAGCGCTGCCGTAGCGCTGGATCACTGCACGTGCATCGGCACCGTGACCCAGCTCGCCCCGCCCCGGTCGTCGTGCACGACGGCCCACAGCGTCTGGTCGCCTGCCGCGAGCGGCGCCTCGAACGGGTCCCCGCTCCCCGAGACGCGCCCGGTGTGGGCGTCGAAGAGGAGCGGGGCGTCGGTCTTCACCCTCCCCGCGGTCGCGTAGTAGTCGACCCAGATCACCTCGCCGGCCACGTGGCCGGCCGCGTCGACGTCGGCGGGGTTCGGCTCCTGGCTCGAATCGGGGACCACAGTGTCGAGGTCGGTCGTCGGACAGTCGCTCTGCTGCGACGCCGTGCAGTGCGGCACGGTGATGCCGGCGGCGGGGTCGACCGGCGTGCCGCCGAACGTGAGGTGATCGATCACCGGGTTGGCGTTTCGCCGGTCGGCGAACGCGTAGACGCGCGTGAACGCGAAGACGAAGTCGTCGGCGCCGAGCGCGTTGCGCGCGTCGTCGAAGCAGCCGAACGGGTTGCTCGCGGGGCTCTGCGTCGCCGGATCCACCGGGACGTACTCGACGTGCCCGGCGCACGCGATCGCGAACGCGTAGACGATGCCGAACGGATCGCCGCCGTCTCCCGGGCGTGGCGCGCGCGCGGTGATGGCGTCCGCCGGCATCGTGAACGACAGCGCCGCGCCCGCCGAGAGCTGCGGGCCGAGGTCGACGCCCGGCGCGAAGGCACGCGCGAAGCCGGCGTAGCACGCGTAGTAGAGGTCCCCGGGCGGGTCCTCGCACACCGCCGGGAGCCAGTAGAGCTGCATCGGGCGCGACGTGTCGGCGCGGCCGTCGACGGCGAGCATACGGAGCGTCACCGTCTCGCCGGGCTGCGCGTAGGGGAGGTCGGCCTGCGTGGCGAGGATGCGCACGCTCTCGACGAGGCTCGGCGGATCGAAGTTGCCGCCGCTGCAGGCGGCCGCCGCGAGGACCACCGCGACGAGGGCCATCCGCGACGCGCTCACAGCTCCCCCCGCAGGCCGATGCTCGGCAGGATGGGCAGGCCGTTGACGACGCCCTGCTGCGTGAAGTTGTAGTTCGACGAGGTGCCCGTCGGCGCCTGGTAGTTGTAGACGTTGGTCACGTCGGCGTAGACGGTGACGGTCGCGGCGCCGATCCGGAACGCGCGGTCGAGGCGCACGTCGAGCTCGTGGAAGGCGCCGAGGCGCGCGCCGTACGGCGGGTACGCGGGTACGCCGACGTAGACGCCGGCGTCGGCGTCGAGCGGGCCGTAGCCGCTGGGCGTCGTCGGATCACCCGTCACGTAGCGGAAGCGCGCCCCCAGGCGCCACCGCTCGTCGAAGCGGTAGCTGCCGACGATCGAGAGGTTGTGCGTCTGGTCGTACTGGAAGGGTACCCACGGCGCGCTCGCCGAGTCGCGCCGCTCGCTGCGCGAGAGCGTGTACGCGATCCAGCCGAAGAAGTGCTCGTCCGGCGCGTAGCGCAGGAGCCACTCGACGCCGTACGCGCGGCCCTCGCCGGAGTTGCCGGCGCCCTGGACGACGAGGCGGTCCATGTCCTTGTAGAAGCCCTCCACCGAGAGGTCGATCTGGCGCGTGAGCTGCTGCTCGAGGCCGAGGTCGTAGTGAACGGAGCGGTTCGACCGCAGGCCCGACTGCCCGAAGACGGGATCGATCTCCTGCGGCGCGGGCGGCTGGAAGTACTCGCCGACGGCCCCCTTGAGGGTCGTGCGCGGGAAGCCGGGCGCGAGGTCCTGCCGCACGGTCAGGCGCGGGGCGAGGTCCCACGTCTTGGTCCCGTCGTCGTAGTCGGCACGGAGCCCCGGGATGAAGCGCGCGCCCGCCCAGGGCGTGAGGACCCACTCGGTGTACGCGCCCGGGCGGAAGAGCGCGCCCGACGTCGACGTCGTGAGCGCCGGGGCGCTGGGCCCCGCGCCGGGTGAGCCCGGGACGGGCGGCTGCGGGGCGCGCACGTTCACGGTGTACGGCGTCTCGACCAGATCGAGGCCGACGTGCGCCGCGATGGCCTCCGAGAGCTTGTGCGACAGCTCCGCGCGCACCGTGACGGGCGTGAGCTGCTGGCTCACGTAGTTGGACCCGAAGCCGATGTCGGTCACCTGCTGCCCGGCCGCCGCGGTGACGCGCAGCTCGGTGAAGCGCGAGAGCTTGTTCACGTAGCGCCCCTGCACGCTCCAGAAGCTCGTGTGGTCGCCGATGTCGCCCGCGAGCACCGGGTTGCCGGCGTTGCCGTTGAAGAGGTCGAGGCGGTCGTCGGAGCCGAAGAAGAGAAAGCGCAGCGACTGGTGCGCGTCGAAATCCTTCTGCACCATCGCCTGGTAGTCGTAATAGACGGGGGCGACGCTCACGCCGCGCGCGCGCGAGAGGATCGGCCCGAGCCAGACGTCGAACCACGACCGCCTGCCCGCGACGAGGAAGCGCCAGCCGTCGGCGATGGGCCCCTCGACGAGCAGCCGCCCGTCGATGAGGTCGACCTGCGCCATCCCGTGGAAGCGGCCGTCCTTCGCGGGGTCGCGCAGCTCGAGCTCGACGACGCCGGCCATGCGGCGCCCGTACTGCGCGCTGAAATTGCCGGGGTAGAGGTCGAGCTTGTCGAGGAGCTCGGTGGGGACGACCGAGGAGAGGCCGCCGAAGTGGTACGCGAGCGGGATGGGCGTACCGTCGACGAGGATGGCCGTGTCCTGCGGGGCGGAGCCGCGGACGATGATCTGGCCGCTGAACGCGGGCGCGTGGCCGATGCCGGGCAGCGCCTGCACCGAGACGAGCGCGTCGCCGCGCGCGCCGGGGATGTGCGCGATCTCGTCGCTCGTCATCGTGCGCCGCGTCACCTCGCGGATGGGGCGCGGGCCCTTCACGTGGGCCTCCTCGGGTGGGGGCTCGCCCGCGTCGGGCGAGGCATCTGCGTCGGTGCCGGGCGCGGCGCCCGCGTCGGCGTCGGTCGTGGGCGGCGTCGCAGGCGTGGGCGCCGGAGGAAGGCGCAGCACGACGCGGGTCGTCTCGCCGGCCGAGAGCACGGCCTCCGAAGCGAAGGGCTCGTGGCCGGCGGCGGTCGCCTCCACGTGGGCGGAGCCCGGTCGAAGCCCCTCGAGGCTCCACGTCCCGTCGGGTGCGGTGGTCGCGTCCCGGGTCCCGTCGGCGCTGGTGACGCGGACGAGCGCACCGGCGAGCGGCCTCCCGGAGGTCGCGGTGACCACTCCCTCCAGGCGCGCCGGCGGCGGGGCGAACGCGTACTCGAAGCGGACGCGCGAGGCCACGGCGACGCCGTTGCGCGTGGCGGGCGCGAACGTGAGCGCGCGCGCCGCCTCGGACGCGGTCTCGTCGAAGCCGTGCCCGACGGGCGCCTCCACCTCGACGTGCGTGACGGCGCCGCTCGCGTCGACCGTCAGGACCAGGCCCACGCGGACGCTCTCGAGGAAGCGCTCGCGCAGCGCCTGCGCCGGGTACTTCGCGCCGGCGTCCTGCAGGAGGCGCGGCGGGACGAGCACCGGCTCGTCGGCGCGCGCGGCGCGGGCGCACACCGCGAGGAGAAGGGCGGCCAGGAGAAGGAAGCAAGTACGCAAGCGCCCGGAGCTTGCGACCTCCCGCGCCAGCGCGCGTCCCGTTTCCGACGAGGCGCGGATCGCGTGCAACGAGGGGCGCCGCGGCTCGAACGATCACCGGGCCGCGCGCGCCGGCGTGCGCTCGGCGCCGCCGCCCCGGCTTCAGAAGCGCCGCACCCCCGTGGCGTTCGCCATGAGCATCTCGCGGACCTCCGGCACGCGGTCGCGCGCGACCGGCACCTGCATCCCGGGTCGATCGACGCCGGCCACGCCGAGCAGGAGCGTCGTGTCACCCGCGTCGCGCTGCAGCTCGAGGACGCGCGCCCCGTTGACCAGCCAGTTGCGGTGCACGCGGACGAGCGTCCGCCCGAACGAGGCCGCGATCGACGACAGCGTGAGGTCCAGGTCGAAGCGCCCGCGCGACGAGTGCACGTACGTCAGGCGCTCCGAGGCCTCGCACGCCCACACCTCGTCGAGATCGAGGAAGACGAGCGACCGCTGCCGCCGGGCGACGACGCGCACGGGCTGGGCGCCGCGCAGGATCGCCGGCTGCCGCTCGGCCAGGCGGCGCAGGCACGCGTCCACGCGCTCGTCGGTGAAGGGCTTCACGAGGTAGTCGGCGACCCCCAGCTCGAAGGCCTCGAGCGCGTGCTGACGGAAGGCCGTCGCCAGGACGAAGCGCGGCGATCCGGGCGCGCGCGCCATCGCGCGGACCCACTCGAGCCCGGACTCGTCGCCGGGCCGCCCCGCGAGCTGCACGTCCACGAACGCGGCGTCGACGGCGACGTTTGAGTCCGCCCCGAGCGCCTGCTCCGCCTCGGCGATCGTCGCCACCGCCGCCACGACCTCCGCCCGCCCGCTGCCCTGGAGCAGCTCGACGAGGTAGTTGCGCGCGAGCCACTCGTCCTCCACGACGAGCACGCGCAGGCGCGGCGCGTCCCACGCGGCGGTCACGGCAGCTCCACGACGGCGCGGGTGCCGGCCGGCGACGAGTCGATGCAGAAGCTCGACCCCGGGCACTCGATCGCGAGGCGGCGGCGCACCAGGTGCAGGCCGAGGGCGCCCCGCCGCACGGAGCCCGCGTCGAAGCCGGGCCCGTTGTCCTCGACCGCGATCTCGACGCAGCCGCTCTCGCCGAGGCGCGCGCGCAGCGCGACCTGCCCGTCGCCGTCGCGGCACAGGGCGCCGTGCAGCGCCGCGTTCTCGACCAGCGGCTGCAGCAGCATCGTCGGCACCGGTGTGCCACGGACGCGCGGCGCGACGTCCCACACGAAGACGAGCGCCCCGTGGTGCCGCGCCTCGAGGATCTGCGCGTAGCGCCGCAGCCAGCTCACCTCGTCGTCGAGCGTGTGGCGCGGGCCGGCGGCGTCGAACGAGTCGCTCAGCAGATCCCCGAGGGTCGCCAGCATGCGGCGCGCCTCGCGCGGGTCCTCGGTCATCAGCGCCGAGACGGCGTTGAGCGTGTTGCGCAGGAAGTGCGGCTGCAGGTGCGCGCGCAGCTGCACGAGCTCGGCCTGCTCGCGCAGGCGCTCGGCCTCCAGCGTGCGCGAGTGCGCGGCGCGCACCGCGTTGGGATAGCGGAAGCCCAGCGTCCAGAGGCCGTAGAGGTACAGGCTCGCGAGGATCCCCTCCGCGAACGCGCCGTTCATGCTCACGCGCGGATCGTCGACGTCGAAGCCGAGGAGGATGCCCCGGAGCAGGAGCGCCAAGCCGATGCCGACGAGGGCGTTGATCGCGGCGATGAGAGCGGCCCCGCGGCCTGGGGAGATGCCCGAGGCGTCGACGCGGCGCCCCAGCCACACGAGGAACGCGACGTCGAGCAGCACGTCGGCGGTGCGGACCGCCATGAAGAGGTAGCGCGTGTGTCCGTGCTCGGGCGCG
>Ga0070730_10002097_pt1 | contig 18354 bp, 18 predicted proteins | sample Coa_R1_3_FD_66447 | JGI IMG/M metagenome (GOLD analysis project Ga0070730, IMG submission 66447) | Surface soil microbial communities from Centralia Pennsylvania, which are recovering from an underground coalmine fire - Coalmine... | ecosystem: Environmental > Terrestrial > Soil > Unclassified ... | reverse complement strand
TGCGGGTGATCCGCAGCTGGGCCGGGGTGGTGGAGAACACCCCCGACGGCCGCCCGGTCATCGACCGCCTGGACGATCCCGCCAACCTCACCGTCGCCACCATGAGCGGCGTCGGCTTCGGCCTCTCCCCCGCCACGGGCCACGCCATCCGCGACCTGGTGCTGGAGGGCGCCTGTAGGTTCGCCGACCTCTCCAAGCTCTCGCTCGCGCGCTTCGCCGACCTTCCTGAAGACTGGCGCGAGACGGCCGGCTGGGTCGCCACCTCTCACGAAGACGGCGCAGCGGCGCTCGCACGGGCGGCCGCCTAGGCCGCCGACGTCGCCAACCGGCCCTCGTGGGCGTTGCAGTCGGCGACGCCAGTCCCGGCTTGAATCCCACGGCGCCCGGAGCCATTGCTTGGCCATGACTCGCGTCGCCGTCCGCCTGGTCATTCGAGGCCGTGTCCAGGGAGTCGGCTACCGCTGGTGGGCGCGCGGCCAGGCCCGTCGCCTCAGACTCGCCGGCTGGGTCAGGAACCGCTCGGACGGGACGGTCGAACTGGTGGCCGCCGGATCGCCGGGCGCGGTGGAGACGCTCATCGAGGCCTCCCGCCACGGCCCGTCCACCGCCCAGGTCGCCTCGGTGGAGCGCTTCGAGGCCGACGACCCGGGGCTGGACGTGTTCGAGGAACGGCCCACGGTCTGAGGCCGCGATTCACGACAAGATCGCGCCAACCGCGAGGGGAATGACGCCGTCACCGGCTAGCCGAGCCGGTCGGTGACCATCTGGATGGTGTACTGGTGCGGATCGTTGGTGGTCGGCTCGACAGTCAGGACCATGCGCCAGTGAGCGCCGTCGCGGTCGTCGAACCGCCACTCGGAAGCCAGCGGCCCGGTGGACGCGGCTCGAACGCTCCCCGGCGCCCAGGGGCCGGGCGCGGCATAGGCCTTCTCATAAGCCGCCTTCACCACGGCGAAAAAGTCGGCCGCCGATTGCGGGCTCTCGAACCAGCGCGTCGTTTCCCAGTGCGTTCCGTCGCCTTTCACCAGGAAATCCTTGACCTCGCCGAACGTGTCCGCGCGCGGACGCGGGTTCATGCGATCGGCCATAAGGCCGCGCACGTATGAGCCGGCGGGTCGCCAGTCGTATTCCATGGTCAGGGCCGTGCTCTGGGCCCGGTCACGACCATCCATGACCTCGATCATGTGTAGCGCCCCGTCGATGCCCGCCGACAGGCCCGCGGTGGTGAGGATCTTGCCGTTGTCCACGACGCGGACGTCGTTGACCACCTTGAGCTTGGGATAGTCGCGGCGCAGCCGAGCTATGTTGCCGGCCGTGGTGGTCGCGGTGAGGCCGTCCAGCAGGCCCGTGTTGGCCAGGGTGAAGGCGCCGTTGCAAACCGACATGACATGTCCGGCGCTCTCGCTTTCGCGCTTGATCCACGCCACGGCCGGGCTGTCGGCGGGTGCTTCATAGCCGCCGCCGGGGATCACCACGAGATCCGCCTGCGGCGCGTCATCGAAGGTGTATTTCGGGATGATTTTCTCGCCGTCGCCGGCGGCGGTGGTGACCGGAGCCCGGGTCGCGCCCACGGCGAACACGTCGTAGCCCGCGTCGGCGAAGGCTTCGAACGGCCCCGAATAGTCAATGATCTGCACGCCTTCGAAGATCAGGATGGCGATCTTCTTCGGGGTGGGAGCGGCCGGTTGGGCCGCCAGGGCGGCGGTCGACAGGCAGGCGAACAGGCTCGCGCCTGCGGATAGCGCGGCTATCCGAACGGCGAACTTCATATGCATGGTGTCCTACTTGAATATTCATCGGGGCGACCAGCGCAGTAAGTCCCGGCCGGCGAGTGTCGCAATGACGAACATCCTACAGTTTCTGCCAGGGCTGTCGCCGCGCGGCCGTGCGACGCGCCGGTCTTACAACGGCCGCAGCACCGGTCGAGGCGGCGGTCGCTGGGTGCGCCAGTCGCTGCGCGCGCCTTCGGTGACCGCGGCCATCCACGCGCCGTCCACGTGGCACAGAAGTTCGCGCGACTGGCCGACGCGCTCGAGGCGGAATTCCACCCGCACGGGTGGGGCGAAGGGCGGCCGCAGGTCCTCCTCGCCCGCGGGGACGAACCAGGCGAAGCGGCGGGGGCGGCCGTCGGTCCCGCTGGCCGCGCCCTGGCCCAGCCTCACGTCGGCCAAGGGGAACGGTCCGTCCAGGTCGAGATCGACCCATTGCGAGGCGAGGGTCCAGTCGGCCGCCCGCGCCGGCGCCTCGCCCGGCCCGCCGCGCAGCAGGGCGCGCTCGCGGTGGCGGTGGGCCGGAACGAAGTGGCCGCGCCAGAGGCGGCCGGTCCCGGCGTCCATGAACCACAACCGCCCGCCCAGGTGGTCGTGCGCCCAGCGCTCCCAGGCCTTGGCCCCGTACTTCTCGATCCACACCGATCCTCGGAAAGGCAGGGTTTGGACCGCGCGAAAGCCGCCGAAGTCCAGGAGGCGCAGCCACAGCGGGGCCACGCCCATCGCCTGATAGCTGGCGGTCCTCGCTTCCATCAGCGCCGCGCCCATCTCGCTGGCCTGGACCTCGATGGCGATCCGCGCCGCCGGCCGGCCGGGCGACCAGGTCAGGACATCGATGCGCCGGTCGCCCAGCGCCCCGGTCAGCGGCGCCTCCAGCTCGACCTCAAGGCCGCGGGCGCGCAGGGCCTCGGCGATACGGTGCTGGGCCTCCAGGTGGGCGGCCGACATCGGACCGCCGAAGGCGCAGGCCGCGTCGGGCCTGTGGGCGAAGTGGGCGGCGCGCACCCGGCCCGGCTTGAAGGTCACCGGCGCCCCGCACTGGCGGCAGCGGTAGGCCTCGCCCCGCCGCGCCGCGGCGGCCTCGACGTAGGATTCGGCCCCGCTCTGCGCCGTCAACAAGGATGTGGCCTAGGCGGCGGGCTCCAGGCGCGCGGCGGCGGCGCGCAGGTGCGCGAGCAGGTCGCGCGCGTAGCTCGGCGCGACGAGGATGTGGACGCGGCGATCATCGATCACATCATAGCGTACGCTGGCGTGATACAGCACAGTTCCCGCCGTGGACCCGGGGCCGAAGGCGGGATCCTCGGCGTCGAACACACCGCCGAACATCAGAAGCTCGCGCCAGCCGGGCCCGGCGACCTCCAGGCGCGCGACGCCGCCCGAAAGGTCGACCGCGGCGCCGGCCTCGCCCAACGCGGCCTCCAGCGCGCCGAGGCCGGCCGCCAGGCCGTCCAGCGGCCCGGCGAGCCACCAGAGGGTAGGTTCCACGCGCACCGCGCGCCAGCCGCCGGCGAGCTCCGTCGATCGGAGCAAGCCCGGCATCTCGCCGCCCAAGGCCTGGCCCAGCCGCGCGGCGGCGGCCTCGAAGTCGCCCCAGACGTCGACGGCGACCAGGGCCGCCGGCGCCAGCGCCTCCACGGTGGTCCGCGCGTCAGTCACGGTAGCGCGCGCCCTCGGGGTCGTGGAACACCGGTGCGACCAGCCTCGCCCGCCCGCGCAGGCCCCGCGTCGGGGAGGAGACGATCACCTCATCGCCCAGCCGGTCGGGGCCCGCCTTCACCAGGCCCAGGCCGATGGCGCCGTCGCGGAGCACGCGGCGGCCGGCGGAGCTGACATGGCCTTCCGGCGCGGCCCCGTCCGCCGGGAGGATCATCGCGCCCTCCGGCAGCGATCCCTCCACCGCCTCGAGGCCCACCAGGCGCAGCCGGTCGGGTCGCTGGAAGTCGGGGCGCTGCAGCGCCGCCCAGCCGACGTAGCCGCGCTTGTGCAACAGCTTGGAGAGCCCGAGGTCGTGCGGGCTCGTCCGCCCGTCGACCTCGGCGCCGGTGACGATGTGGCCCTTCTCGATGCGCAGCAGCTCCATGGCGTCCAGGCCATAGGGCCCGCCGCCCGCCGCCGCCACATCCCGCTCCAGCGCCCGCCACACCGGAGCGGCGGCGTGGGAGGGCGCATAGACCTCGAAGGCCCGCTCGCCACTGTAGCTGGCGCCGAGCAGCAGCACCGCCTCGCCCGCCACCCGGGCGCGGGTGAGGGACATGTGGCTGGGCGGGGCCTCGCCCGTCGCCGCCTCGAGGACCCCCCGGGCGCGTGGTCCGGCGACCGCGATCCCCGCCCACCGTTCCTGGACCGCCGTCGCCATCACCTCGAGGTCCGCGGCCAACACGCGGCGCACGTAGGACAGATGCCCCGCCATCGTATCGGCGCCGCCGGTGGAGCTGGTCATCAGGAAGCGGTTCTCGGCCAGGCGCCACACCGTGCCGTCGTCGGCGACGACGCCGTCCTCGCGCAGCATGATCGTGTAGCGGCCGCGCCCCACCGCCAGCCGTGCGACGGAGGTGGCGCAGATCAGCTCCAGGAAGACCGCGGCGTCCCGGCCGGCGATCTCGAACTTGGCCAGGGTCGAGACGTCGACCATCCCCGCCGCCAGGCGCACCTGCCGCGCCTCGCGCAGGGCGGCGTCGGCCAGGGCTTCGCCGGGCTTCGGGTAGGATCGCGGCCGCCGCCAGTAGCCGGAGGGCTGCCAGACCGCGCCGGCCGCCGCGTGCGCCTCATGCAGGGCCAGGCGGCGGTTCGGGGCCACGTGATCTCCCACGGCCTCCCCCGCCAGGGCGCCGAACGTCACCGGTGTGAAGGGCGGCCGGAAGGTCGTCAGCCCGACCTCGGGCGGGCTCTTGCCGAGCGCCGCCGCCATCCGTGCCAGGCCCACCAGGTTGCTGGTCTTGCCCTGGTCGGAGGCCATCCCCAGGGTCGTGTAGCGCTTGAGGTGCTCCACCGACCGATACCCCTCGCGCCAGGCCAGGTCGACGTCGGCCGCCGTCACGTCGTTCTGGAAATCGATGAACGCCGTCTTCGGATTGGCCCCCGACGGCAGCCCATAGGCCGCGCCGGCGGAGGTTGGGGCCAGGCGGAAGCGAGTCTCTCCTCCCCCGCCGGGGAAGGGGGACCCCGAAGGCGTGGAGGCGGCGTGGCTGGGCGAGGGCCGCCCGGCCAGCCGGGCCGCCGCCACGCCTGCCCGCCGGCCGTCCTCGAGAGCGCGGGCCAGGCCGTGGACCCCGGCGCCGGCCCCGGCGCTCTGCTGGTTCTGCCGCGGCGCCGCCGGATTGAACGCGCCCGCCTCCTCGTCCCAGTCGAGCCCACCCCCCGCCTGCATGTGCAGATGAACGAGCGGCGTCTGGCCGCCGGACACGGCGATCAGGTCGCACTCGAAGCTCAGCGATCGTCCCCTCGCCTGGGCCGTCGCGCCGCGCACCCCCCGCCCGCCCTGCGCGGCCACGAGCCGGGCGTCCTGGTGGCAGGCGAAGCGTTCGAGCGCCTCGGCCGCCAGCGGCCCAAACAGCTCCTCGCGGGCGTCGAGCACCGCGGCGATCTCCACCCCCGCGTCGGCGAGGGCGAGGGCGGTGAGGTAGATGTGGTCGTCGCAGCCCGCCACCACCGCGCGCCGCCCCGGCCGCACGCCGTAGCGCGCCGCATAGGTCCGCGCCGCCGAGGCCAGCATCACGCCCGGCCGATCGTTGCCGGCGAACAGCAGCGGCCGCTCCAGCGCGCCCTGGGCCAGGACCACCCGCCCTGCCCGCACATGCCAGATGCGCTGGGCGACTCCCGACGCCGGCGCCTGGCCGGCCTCGACCCGCCGCTGGGTCAGATTGACCAGGCCATGGTCGTAGAAACCGGTCGCCGTGGTGCGGGTCAGCACCCGGCCGCCCCCCTCCCGCACCAGGGCGGCGGCGCCCTCGGCCCAGGCGAGGCCGTCCTCGTCCCCGATCCTTGCCGGATCGCGCAGCAGGCCGCCGCCGAGGCGAACGTCCTGCTCGGTAAGGATCACCCGCGCCCCGGCCATTGCGGCGGCCCGGGCCGCGGCGAGGCCGGCGGGTCCCGCCCCCACCACCAGCACGTCGCAGAAGGCGGCCCGGTGGTCGAAGGCGTCGACCTCGGGCGCGGTGGGCGGCCGCCCGAGGCCGGCCGCCCCGCGGATGAACCGCTCGTAGACGGCCCACGCCCTGGGGCCGCCGAAGAAGGTCTTGTAGTAGAACCCCGCCGGGATGAACGGGGCGATGAGTTGGTTTACCGCCCCCGCGTCTAGGGCGAGGCTCGGCCAGCGGTTCTGGCTGGCGGCGATGAGGCCCTCGTAGAGGAAGAGATCGGTCGCGCGGGTGTTGGGCTCGAACCGCCCGCCCCCTCCCACGCCGACCAGGGCGTTGGGCTCCTCGATCCCGGCCCCCAGCACGCCCCGGGGCCGGTGGTACTTGAAGCTACGTCCCAGCAGTCGCACGCCATCGGCCAGCAGGGCGGAGGCCAGGGTGTCGCCCGGATGTCCCTCCAGCCGACGTCCGTCGAAGCTGAAGGCGATCCGCCGCGCGCGGTCGATCAGGCCGCCGCTTTGGGTTCGAAACCAGCCGCTCATGCGCCGGGGCTCGCCGCCGGCCAGGGGACGACCGCGGCGATCTCGTGGGTTGCGGCGTGCCGCGTCAGGCGCAGCCAGGCGCGGCAGCCGTGGGTGTGGCGCCACAGCTCATCGGAGAAGCCCCGCGGGTTCTCGCGCTGGTAGAGGATGCGCGCCGCGTCCTCCGCCGTCGCCTCCAGCGGCAGGATGGCGTCCATCGTCCGCTCGTAGGTGAACTCCACATGGGCGCGCGGGCCGCAGTGGGGGCAGGCGATCAGCATCATGGCGCGACCACCCCCTATCGCGCCTGCGGCGCCGGGCCGGCGCCGGCCTCGTCGATCGTGGCGCCGCGCGCGAAGCGGTCGAGGCAGAAGGGGGCGGCGATCTCGTGCGATGTTCCTGTCGCCAGCAGGTGGGCGTAGAGGCGCCCCGACCCCGGCGTCGCCTTGAAGCCGCCGTAGCACCAGCCGCCGTTCAGATAGAGCCCTTCGACCGGCGTCGGGCCGATGATTGGCGAGCCGTCGAAGCTCATGTCGGTGGTCCCCGCCCAGCAGCGCAGCATGCGCAGGCGGCTCATCGCCGGGATCAACGCGATCGCCTGGGCCGCCACCTCCTCGATGCGGTGCGGCGAGCCGCGCTGGGAGTAGGTGGGATAGTGGTCCGGGTCGCCGCCCACCACCATCTCGCCCTTGTCCGACTGGCTGATGTAGGCGTGGATCGACTGCGACATCACCACCGTGTCCAGCATCGGCTTGACCGGCTCGGAAACGAAGGCCTGCAGCAGGTGGGATTCGATCGGCAGCTTCAGGCCCGCCAGCCGCGCCACCAGACCCGAGCTGCCGGCGACGCATATCCCGACACGCTCCGCGCCGATGTCGCCCCGTGTGGTGTTCACTCCCGTGACCCGGCCGCCGGCCAGCGAAAAGCCGGTCACCTCGCAGTTCTGGATCACGTCGACGCCGAGCGCGTCGGCGGCGCGGGCGTAGCCCCAGGCCACGGCGTCGTGGCGGGCGGTGCCGCCGCGCTTCTGGATCAGGCCGCCGAAGATCGGGAAGCGCGCGTCCGCCGACATGTCGAGCAGCGGGATCAGCCGCGCCACCACCTCGCGGCTCATCAGCTCGGCGTCGATGCCGGCGCAGCGCAGGGCGTCGCCCCGCTCCGCCAGCTTGACCATGTCGGCGGCGGAATGGCCCAGGAACACCGCCCCGCGCTGGCTGAACATCAGGTTGTAGTTGAGCTCGTCGCTCAAGGTCTCCCAGGTCTTCAGGGAATACTCGAGCAGTCGCTGCAGCTGCGGCTGGCGGTAGTTGGAGCGCACGATGGTGGTGTTGCGGCCGGTGTTGCCGCCGCCGATCCAGGCCCGCTCGAGCACGGCCACCGATTTCACGCCGTGGGTCCTGGCCAGATAGTAGGCTGTGGCCAGTCCATGGCCGCCGCCGCCGATGACAATGACATCATAGTGGCGGCGCGGCTCGGGATCGCGCCAATGGCGCGGCCAGCGCGTCTGGCCCTCCAGGCCGGCGCGCAGCAGGGCGAGGGCCGAAAACCGCTTCACGCGACCCTCTCTGGTGGCGAACTCATCCGTACCGACAACGCAAATCCCCGTAGCGTTTCCACGGCCTAGTGGTGCAAATCAAATCGATGGATCCTGTCCCCTCGGTTTGAGAATGCACCACAAGATTCAAAGCCTTGTGGTGCGTTCGGCGCCTCTCGGGTGGGTTCGAGGTGTCTGATTCGCACCACTAGACGGCTTGGCCGCTCGCCACACCCAGAAAAATGGCATCGACCCCCGACGATTCCTCATCGTCGCATCGCCGTCTTCGCGTTGAAGCATTCATATCAAATTTTATCCTGTCTCAAATATTAACAATTATAACAGATTGCGCTTTACACCCACATGGGGCGAGATATTGTCAACACATCGATGAGTTTTCACTTTCCGCCGCAACCTGATACCCGGAGTACTGCGATGGCGTACGTCAACTGGAGCGCCGTAAGCGCCGTCGAAACGAAGCGATCGCTCTGGCAGAGAATTCACTGGGAGCGCCTGGCGTTGCTGGCTGTCAATTTTGCTATCTGGGCGTTCATCGCCGGCCTGTTCACCTGAGATCTACCAAGCGCCGCGTCTTGGGTCGCGGCGCAACTCTGATCTGGCCGGCCGCGATAGAATAGGGCGCCGGCCAGATCAGCTTTCTGAAGGCGGCGCCGGCGCCTTCCCCACTCCGGCGAACCGCCAACCGAGCGCCCCGGCGGCAAAACAACCCCCTCCCACGACGCCTCCCGGCGAGATACACCGGCGCCGACAAGCCGGAGCGACGGGTAATGACACGTGAGAACCTGGGAGGAAACGCCCCACCGGCCCTCGATCTCGCCCGTATCCCCCGCCGCCGCTACACCCCCTACGCCACCGCCATCGAGCCCCTGGTCAACCTGAGCCGCGCCCTGGGCGGGCCGTCGCTTTGGATCAAGCGCGACGACACCCTGGGCCTTGCGGCGGGCGGCAACAAGACCCGCAAGCTGGAGTTCCTGGTCGCCGACGCCCTGGCCCAGGGCGCCGACACACTAGTGACATGCGGCGCGCCACAATCCAATCACTGTCGCCTGACGCTGGCGGCGGCCGCGCGGGAAGGCCTCAGGTGCCGGCTGGTGCTGGAGGAGCGGGTGCCCGGGACCTACGACCCGAAGGCAAGCGGCAACAACTTCCTGTTCGGCCTGATGGGCGTGGAGCGGGTGACGGTGGTCCCCGCCGGCGCTGACCTGATGGCGGCCATGGAGCAGGCGGCGGCGGACATCCCCGCCGCAGGCCGCAAGGCCTACATCATCCCGGGCGGCGGCTCGAACCCCCTGGGCGCCCTGGGCTATGTCGCCTGTGCCGACGAGATCATCGCCCAGACCTTCGAGCGCGGCCTCGCGCTCGACCACATCGTCGCCCCCAGCGGCAGCGCCGGCACCCACGCGGGCCTGCTCGTGGGCTTGGTCGGGCGGCGGTCCGGCATCCCGGTCACCGGCATCAACGTCAGCCGGCCGCGCGAGCAGCAGGAGACGAACGTCCACGCCCTGGCCAGCGCCACGGCCGCGTCGCTGGGCCTGGACGGGGCCGTCTCCCGCGAGGCGGTGACCTGCCTCGACGAGTGGGTCGGCCCGGGCTACTCCCTGCCGACGGCGGAGATGGTCGAGGCGGTCCGCCTGATGGCCAGCCTCGAGGGCGTGCTCCTCGACCCCGTCTACACCGGCAAGGCGATGGCCGGGTTGATCGGCCTGGTGCGCCGCGGCCATTTCAAGGCCGGCGACAACGTCCTCTTCCTGCATACCGGCGGCTCGCCCGCCCTCTTCGCCTATCAGGACGTCTTGCGAGGATGAGCTACAGGATCGTCGGCGTCATCGGCGGCATGGGCCCCGCCGCCACCGTGCACTTCATGAGCCGGGTCCTGGACCTGACGCCGGCCGCCAGCGACCAGGACCACCTGCGCCTGATCGTCGACAACAACAGCGGCGTCCTCGACCGCAACGCCGCCGTGGCCGGCAATGGGCCCTCGCCGGCTCCCGTGCTGGCAGGCATGGCCCGGGGGCTGCAGCGGGCCGGCGCCGAGATGCTGGTCATGCCGTGCAACACCGCCCACGCCTTCGCCGGGGCCATCGTGGCGGCCAGCGACCTGCCGTTCGTCGACCTCATCGAGGCCACCACCAACGAAGCGGTCGCCCACCAGGCGTCCCGGGTCGGCGTCCTGGCCGCCGACGGCTGCCTGCAGGCGGGGCTCTACCAGCACGCCTTCGCTCGCCGGCACGTCGCCCCGGTCCTCCTCGAGCTCCGCGCCCAGGCGCGGTTCATGGCGTTGCTCCACGCGATCAAGGCGGGCGACCGCGGCGCGGACGTGCGCGCGGGCATGCAGACGCTGGCCGCGGACCTCGTCGCCGCGGGGGCGCAGGCCCTGGTGGCCGGCTGCACCGAGGTCCCGCTCGTCCTGGGCGCGGAGGACGTCTCCGTTCCGCTCACCGACTCCCTCGACGCCCTGGCGAGGGCGACCATCGCCGCGGCCGGGAGGACGCCATGATCGACATCAACGGCATCGCCCACATCCAGCTGAGCGTGAGGGACTTCCAGGCCAGCCGCGAATTCTATTACTGGCTGCTGCACAAGACCTTCGGCATGACCATCCAGTACGACAGTGACCGGACCTTCTACTGCATCGGCGGGCGAACGGGCCTCCTGATCACGCCCGCCGATCCGGGCCTCTCCGCCGCCGGCTTCGACCAGCGCCGCGTCGGCCTGCACCATCTGTGCTTCCGCCTGCGCTCGAACGCCGATGTCGACACCCTGCACCAGGGCCTCGTCGAACGTGGCGACGTCCCCATCATCCGCGCCCCCGAGCCCGGGTCCTGGGCCCCCGGCTACTACTCGGTGCTGTTCGAGGATCCCGACGGCATCCGTCTGGAAGCCAACCACGTCCCGGGCCGCGGCAACCTCGACGTCATCGGCGACGGCCCGCCCCTCGACCACCGCGACTACGGCCGCTGACGGAGCGCCGGCGCCTCGCCGGGTCTTCCTTCGCCAAGATGCCGGGGAGGCGCCGGCGCTCCGGGCAGGGGCTCGCGCCACGATTTCGCCCGTGGCAATAGGGTAGCGAGATCCGGCCACGCCGGAGGCGACCCATTGGGAGGCCATGGTGACCGACGACCTGCTGGACCCCGCGACCTTCGCCCACGGCCATCCCACGGACCTCTACGCCCGGCTCCGCGCGCAGGCCCCGGTGTTCCGCAACCCGGAGCCGGGCGGCCCCGGGTTTTGGGCGCTGACCCGCTACGCCGACGTCTACGCCGTCGATCACGACTTCCAGACCTTCTCCTCCGAGCCGACCATCATGATCGCCGACCCCGGCATCGGCGAGGGCGGGACGCTCGGCGACGCCAAGATGATGCTGATGATGGACCCGCCCCATCACACCGCCTTCCGCAAGCTGATCCGCGCCGAGTTCACCAGGCCCGCGGCCGGGACCAAGGGCCTGCGTCTGCACGAGCTGGCCCGCCAGATCGTCAACGAGGTGATCGAGAAGGGCGAGTGCGACTTCGTCGCCGAGGTCGCCGGCGAGATGCCCTCCTATGTGATCGCCGAGCTGATGGGGATGCCGCTGGACGATGGCCGCGAGCTCTACCGCCTGACAGAGACCATCCACTCCGCCCCCGAGACCATGCCGGAGGGCGCCATCCCCAAGGCGGTGATGGCGATGTTCGCCTACGCCACGGACCTGATCGCCAAGAAGCGCGCCAACCCCGCCGATGACCTCGCCACCCGCCTGCTGCAGGCCGAGGTGGAGGGCCGGCGTCTCACCGATCCGGAATTCCTGCTGTTCTTCCTGCTTCTGATCGACGCCGGCGGCGACACCACCCGCAACCTGCTCTCCAGCGGCCTGCTGGCCCTCACCCGGCGCCCCGACCAGAGAGACTGGCTGATGGCCGACCTCGACGCGCGGTTGGACAGCGCCCGCGAGGAGCTGCTGCGCTGGGCCAGCCCGGTGATCTACATGCGCCGCACCGCGACCCGCGACACCCGCCTCGGCGATGCGGACATCGCCGCCGGCGACAAGGTGGTGATGTATTTCGGAGCCGCCAACCGCGATCCGGACAAGTTCGCGGACCCGGAGACTCTAGACCTGGCCCGCGCGCCCAACGAGCACATCGCCTTCGGCGGAGGCCCGCACGTGTGCCTGGGCCAGCATCTCGCCCGCATCGAGATCGACGCCATCCTGAAGGAAGTCCTTACACGGATGAACGACTTCGAGATCCCGGCCCCGCCCGAGTGGCTCGCCTCCACCTTCATCTCCGGCCCCAGGACGATGCCCGTCCGCTTCCGGCCGGGACCAAGGCTGTGAAAAGACCCCCCCGTCAGGCCTTCGGCCTGCCACCTCCCCCACGAGGGGGGAGGAGACTTGGATCCTGCTCCCCCTTCATGGGGGAGCTGTCACCCGCAGGGTGACTGAGGGGTGCTCCCCCGCCGCATCAGCCCGAGGACCTCCCATGCCCACCTTCCGCACCATCGACGTCGGTGAACTTTCCCTCCGCGTAGCCATCGAGGGCGAGGGGCCGCTGGTGCTGATGGTCCACGGCTTTCCCGAGTCCTGGTACTCGTGGCGCCACCAGATGACGCCGATCGCGCAGGCCGGTTTCACCGCGGCGGCCATCGACGTGCGCGGCTACGGCGGCTCCGACAAGCCCCAGCCCGTGGAGGCCTACGCCATGCAGCACATGGTGGCCGACATCGCCGGGGCCATCGAGATGCTCAGTCCCAGCACGCCGGCGGTGCTGATCGGCCATGACTGGGGCGCGCCGATCGTCTGGAACTCGGCCCTGACCCGGCCCGACCGCGTGCGGGCCGTCGCCGGTCTCTCGGTCCCCTACATGGGCGTCCCGACCCGTTCGATGAGCGAGATGATCGAGGCGGTGTTCACCAGCCGCGGCAAGTTCTTCTACCAGCACTACTTCCAGGCGGAGGGCGTGGCCGAGGCCGAGATGGAGGCCGATGTGCGCGGGGCCCTGCGGCGGTTCTACTACGCCATCAGCGGCGACGCCCCGGACGGGACCTGGCCGACCGACAAGGTCGTCGGCGACTCCCTGCTTCACCGCCTGCCGGATCCCGACCCCTTCCCCGCCTGGCTCACGCCCGCCGACCTCGACTACTACATCGGCGAGTTCCAGCGGTCGGGTTTCCGGGGGCCGATCAATCGCTACCGCAACCACGACCGCGACTTCGCCTGGCTGAGCGGCTTCGCGGGCCGCACCATCGGCCAGCCCTCGCTGTTCATCGGCGGCCAGCGCGACCTGGTGCTCACCATGTTCGGGCGCACCGACTTCGTCCCGCTGATGAAGACCCAGCTCACCGACCTGCGCGGCGCCGACATCCTCCCCGGCTGTGGCCACTGGACCCAGCAGGAGCAACCCGAAGCGGTCAACGCCCGGCTCATCCCGTGGCTGAACAGCCTGTGATCGGCCTGCGGCCTTGACGACGCCCGTCCTATTCGAGCCCCTGACGTTTCTGCGCGGCCCCGCCGCCGAGAACCGATTGATCCTGTCGCCGATGACCAGCGACCAGGCGCTCCCCGACGGGAGCGTGACCGAGGACGAACTGCGGTGGCTGGGCATGCGGGCCCGGGGCGGCTTCGGATTCATCATGACCTCGGCCTGCTACGTTCAGCCTGAGGGCAAGGGTGGACAGGGTCAGTTCGGCATCTGGTCCGACGACCACGTCGCGGGTTACGCGCGCCTCGCCGCCGTCATCAAGGCCCACACCCGGATGGCTGCCCTTCAGCTGCACCACGCCGGCTATAGGTCGCCCAGGCGCTGCGTCCCCCAGCCCGTCGGCCCCTCCGACGATCCCGAATCGGGGGCGCGGGGGCTCTCCACGGCGGAGGTCGAGCAGCTGGTCGCCGACTTCGTGAGCGGGGCCCGGCGGGCGCAGCAGGCCGGCTTCGACGGCGTGGAGCTTCACGGCGCCCACGGCTACATCCTCACCCAGTTCCTCTCTCCGGCCGACAACCGCCGCGACGACCGCTACGGCGGCTCCCTGGAAAACCGCGCCCGCATCGTCTTCGAGATCATCGACGGGGTCCGCGAAGCCTGCCGGCCCGACTTTCAGCTCGGCCTTCGCCTGTCGGCCGAGCGCTATGGCCTGCGGCTGCCGGAGATGCGCGAACTCGCCGCCGAGATCATGGGCCAGGGCAAGATCGACTACCTCGATCTGTCCCTCTGGGACGCGGGCAAGGAGCCGGCCGATGAGGCGTTCCAGGGTCGCCCGCTGGTGTCGTATTTTACCGACCTTCCCCGCCACGGCGTGCGCCTGGGCGTGGCGGGCAAGATTATGACCCCCCGCGTCGCCGCCCGGCTGATCGAGGCCGGGGCGGATTTCGTGATGATCGGCCGCGCCGCCATCCTCCACCACGACTTTCCCCTGCGAGCTCGCGCCGATCCCGCCTTCCAGCCGGTTCCGCTGCCGGTCACCGCTGAATACCTGGCCAACGAAGGGCTCGGCCGCCGCTTCCTCCAGTACATGGCCACCTGGGACGGCTTCGTCGCCCCGCCAGACGCCCTGGCGCAGGGCTGAATCGCCCGCCCAATATCTGGCGGAAGCGTACGGCCAAGCTTCCACTGATACATCGCCGTCCCACATAAAACGCCGCTGCTGCCTAGGTCGGTTCCAACGGGGGTTCGATCGAGGATCGCGATGACATTCCAGACCCTCTGCCCCGAAGGCGGCCATGCCCCCGGGCCCGTCACGACCCTGGCCGCACGGCTCTTCAGGACCGCGCCGTCGTCGGCGGTTTTCATTCATTCTCCCTCGGGTTCGGACCATCGCGATGTGGAAGCGTTCGTCGATGGCGTCTACGTCCGCGCCTTCGGCTGCGTGATCCGCAACCATTACCCGAACCTGATCAGCCTCAGGGATGCCCGGGGTTCGATCCAGGCGGCGGCGGGGTTCCGGTCCGCCGGCCACGGGCCGCTGTTTCTGGAACAGTACCTGGACCAGCCGATCGAGGCGGCCCTTCTGGCCCACTTCGAACCGGTCCCGCGCGACCGGATCGTCGAGGTCGGCAACCTGGCCGGCCGTGGCCCGGCGGCGTCGCTCCGGCTCTTTCTGGCCCTCGCCCGGCGCCTCCAGCTCGAAGGCGCCACCCATGTCGTCGCCACCGCGACGCGCCAGCTGCGCCGGACCTTCCGGCGGCTGGGCCTCGAGTCCGCCTCGCTGACGCGCGCCGAACCCGCGCGACTGGCCGGCGGGGGGAACGACTGGGGCGGCTACTACACGCGCGATCCCGTGGTCATGGCCGGCGCCATCACGCCATCCCTGCCCAGGCTGGTGGCCGTCGTCGAGGAGGCGGGGCTTTGAGCCGGGTCATCGAGGCGCTCGCCGCCCACGCCACGCGTACGCCGGGCCGTATCGCCCTCAGCGCCGAAGGCGCCCAATACACCTATGCGGCCCTCGACGCGGCCGTCCGGCGGACATCGCTCGCCCTGACGAGGCTCGACGCCGTGCGGTCGGGAAGGCCGGTCGCCATCCTGCTGGAAAACAGCCCGGCGTGGGTCATCCTCGACCTGGCCCTGGCGCGTCTCGGCTGCCCGAGCCTGCCCTTGCCCGGCTTCTTCACTGCCGCCCAGCGCCGGCACGCCCTCGACGATGCGGGGGCGGCCGCGCTGGTCACGGCCGGGGAGGGCGAGTCCGACTTCCTGAACATCGCGGGCCTTGCGCTCCACGTTGAAAGCCTGGCCCCCCGGGCCGGGACGCTCCCGCGCGGGACCGCCAAGGTCACCTATACCTCGGGTTCGACGGGCCGGCCCAAGGGGGTGTGTCTCTCCCAGGACCAGATGGAATCGGTCGCGGCGTCCCTCGTCGAGGTCATCGGCGCCGACTACGCAGGCCGACATCTGCCGATCCTGCCGCTCTCCATTCTCCTGGAGAATGTCGCCGGGCTCTACGTCACCCTGCTCGCCGGCGGCGAATACCGGGCGCTTTCGCCGGCGACCCTCGGGCTGGGACTGCCGTTCCAGCCCGACATCGCCAGGCTGGCAGGCGCCGTCGCCGGCCAGGGCGCGACCAGCCTGATCCTGCCGCCCGAACTTCTGCGCGCCCTCCTGATGGTCATGATGTTCACCGGCGCACGGTTTCCGCGGCTGAACTTGGTCGCCGTCGGCGGCGGCAAGGTCGCGCCCGGGCTGCTCTCACAGGCCGCCGCCGCGGGTCTGCCGGTCTATGAGGGCTATGGCCTCAGCGAGTGCGCCTCGGTGGTCGCCCTCAATACGCCGTCATCCCGCAGGGTCGGATCCGTGGGGCGACCACTGCCCCACCTGAGCGTGCAGATCGCCGCGGACGGAGAGATCGTCGTGGGGCCGGGGCCGTTCCTCGGCTACGCCGACGGGACCGCCCACGAGGGTCCGGTCCATACCGGCGACCTCGGCCGGCTCGACGCGGAGGGCTTCCTGCACATCGACGGCCGCCGGAGCAACACCATCATCACCACCTTTGGCCGGAACGTCGCGCCGGAGTGGGTGGAGAGCGAGCTTCTCGCCCAGCCCGAGATTCGCCAGGCGCTGGTGTTCGGCGACGGCCAGGCGGAATTGGCGGCCGTGATCGTCCCGCTGACGCCCACGATGGCCGAAGAGGCGGTGGCCCGGGCCATAGACCGGGCCAATCAGGCCCTGCCCGCCTACGCCCGGGTGGGCCGCTGGCGACTGCGGGGGCCATTCGATCCGGCGGCGGGCGAACTGACGGCGAACGGACGCCCTCGCCGGGCCGCGATCCTGAACAATCACCCCGATTTCATCACCGCTCCAGGACAGGGAGACCAGCTTTGACCCTGTTCTCGAGGCTCGTCGGCGAGACCGTCGAAGACTATCGCGCGCTGGCCGCCGTTCCGCAGATCCGGGACGGGCTGGCCGGCCGCATCTCCCGCGAGACCTACGTGGCCTATCTGACCGAGGCCTACCATCACGTCCGCCACACGGTCCCGCTGATGCGGGCGGCCAGGGCCCGACTCGGCGACGCCCGCGCGCGCTTCCGCGACGCCCTGGACGACTACATCGCCGAGGAGACCGGCCACGAGGCCTGGGTCCTGGAGGACATCCGCCACTGTGGCGGCGACCCCGAGGCGGTGCGTGGCGGCGAGCCGCGCGAGGCCACGCGCCGGATGGTCGCCTTCGCCTACGACTACATCCGCGACACCAATCCCATGGGGTTTTTCGGCATGGTGTTCGTGCTCGAGGGGACGAGCGCCCGCCTGGCGAGCGAAGGGGCCTCGGCTCTGGCTAGCAGCCTCGGCCTGCCGCCGGATTGCTTCACCTACCTGTCGTCCCATGGCGCGCTCGACCAGGACCACCTGCTGTTTTTCCAGCGGCTGATGGACGAGGTGGATGATCCTGGCGACCAGTCCGCGATCATCGAGATGGCCAAGGCGATCTTCGCCCTCTTCGCGGACGTCTTCCGCGCCATCCCTCATGTCGGCCCCGACTTCGGCGAGGCGGCCCGTGTCGTTTAGCCAGCTGCAGGTTATCGCCGTCGGTGGCTCCGGCGGCCTGGGCGCCCCGATCTGCGCGCGACTTCGCCGGGAGGGCGCGGTGGTGACGGTGCTCGACAGGACCGCGCCGGCCGCCGAGAGCGACGGTTTTCTCCGGCACGATCTCGCCTTGCCCGAGGGGATCGAGGCCGCCGCCGCCGAGGTGGCCGCCCGCCGTTGGGACATCGTCATCAATGTGGCCGGCATTCAGCACTTCGGCCCCATGGAGCGCCAGTCGGCCGGACACCTGATGGCGAGCTACCTGGTCAACCTCGTCGCCCCCGTGCGGCTGACGCAGGCGGCGCTCCCGCGCATGAAGGCGGCCGGCCGCGGGCACATCGTCAACGTCGGCTCGATCTTCGGTTCGATCAACTTCGCCCACTTCGCCACCTATTCGAGCGCCAAGGCCGGCCTGCGGGGGTTCAGCCAGGCGCTGAGGCGCGAACTGGCCGGCAGCGGGATCGACGTCACCTACGTAGCGCCGCGGGCGGTGCGCACGCCGCTGAACGGCCCGGAGGTGATGGCGGTCGCCAAGCTCGCCGGCATGACCATGGACGAACCGCTGGAGATCGCCGGTCGCATCGTCGCCGCGATCCGGGCCCGCAAGCGCGAGGCCTACTTCGGGTTTCCCGAGGCCGTCCTGGCGCCCATCAACGCCGTCTTCCCGGACCTCGTGGATCGCGCGCTCCTCGGCGCCGATCGCCGGACGGCCGCCTTCTTCGCCGGACCGATCGGGAAATGCCCATGAGATTGCCTTCCATCGCCGTTTGTCTCGTCCTGGTCGCCACCCGGGCGCTGGCCGTCCCCGGCGTGACCGCGCGGTATGAAGACCAGATCGAGGACCTCGCGAGCCGCTGGGCGCGGGTGAACTTCGAGATCCAGGACAAAGGCGCCAGGGCCCTGGCCGCCGCACGGCTCGCCGGCCAGGCCGACGCCCTCGCCAAACAGTTTC
>Ga0070730_10002096_pt1 | contig 18358 bp, 15 predicted proteins | sample Coa_R1_3_FD_66447 | JGI IMG/M metagenome (GOLD analysis project Ga0070730, IMG submission 66447) | Surface soil microbial communities from Centralia Pennsylvania, which are recovering from an underground coalmine fire - Coalmine... | ecosystem: Environmental > Terrestrial > Soil > Unclassified ... | reverse complement strand
CTCAGCCGCCACCGCCGGACCACCGTCTTATGGCTGGGCCACCCGTAAAACCAGCGCTGCCCCCCAACCTGCAAAAGCTGCGCGACAAATTGACCCATAGCGCTGCCGCCAACAATTTCGCGCGGGCGCCCAGACGGACCTTCAGCCAGCGGTTGCCGCGCAAGCTCCTCATCGTCATAGACTCCGTGCTGGTCGTCGCCATTATTGTTTTGGGCGCGTTCGGTCTGTATGTGTTGGGACTCTACCGGCCGCAGCCGACCCCGACGTTGGCAGTGCCGATGGCGACGGTTCTTTATTACCCAACCCTGCCACCCAGTTGGACCAATACCCCGCCGGCTGCCCAGACGGCCGGCCCCACGGTGACCGCGACTGGCACGCCAGTGCCTGGCACCCGTGGATTATAATTTCGTGCCATGCCCACCTCGAGTCCCCTTCCGATCAATCGGCTGTATCTTGAACAAATGCACAGCGAACCGGCCATAGGCCTAACGGACGAGTTGTTCTACGCCCGCAGCGCCGATGGGCGGCGCGCCATCTATCGCCAGTCGCTGAAGACCGGGCTGACGCAGGCTGTGACCACCGAGCCGGCGCCGGGCGGCGGCATTGGCTATGGGGGCGGGCTGTTCGCGGTGCGCGAGGACGCGCTGGTGTACGCCGGCAAGGATGGGCGCCTGTATCGCATTGATTTGAAGACCGGCGCGCAGTGCGCGATCACGCCGGTGTACGAGGGTGTGGCGGCGCCCGCCATTTCGCCCGACGGCCGCTACGTGGCCTTTCTGGCCGAGCAGGACGGCGGCTGCAACCTGCTGCTGGCCGACGCGGCCGGCGCGCAACCGCCGGTGCGGTTGACCGAGCACGCCTGGTACACGTTTAATCCAGCCTGGTCGCCGGATGGAGCGCAGTTGGCCTGGATGGAGTGGGACGCGGCGTTTATGCCGTGGGACGAGTGCCGGGTGGTGGTGGCGCGGCTGGCGCAGCCCATTGGCACGTGCGGGTTAGCGGCCATGGCGCTGCCGCTGACCACGCGGATGTTGGCGCGGCCGCAGGTGGCCTTTGCCTCGCCGCAATTCAGCCCCGATAGCCGGCACCTGGCCTATACCAGTGACGAGAGCGGTTGGCGCTCGCTATGGGTTACGTCGCTCGACGGCAGCGATCTGCGCGACAACGCGCGGCGCATCAACACCGGCGCGGGCGAAATTGGCGGACCGGATTGGGTGCCGGGCGAGATTAAGATTCGCTGGGCGGAGGAGGGGCGGGCCATCTACGCCATCCGGCGGCACCAAAGTACCGCGGCCCTGCTGCGCATTAGCTGGGCCGACACACAGGTGCGCGAAATCGAAACGGGTTTCACCTGGCTGAGCGGCCTAAACGCCGGCGGCGGGTTGCTGACATTTTTGGGCGGGCGTTCACGCCAGCCGGACACACTCGTGACCCTGGACCCGCGCACCGGCGTGGCTGCGCCGCGGGCTTGCGACGGGGTTGGGATCACCGATCCGGACTCGCTCATTGAGCCCGAGGTCACCTCGTGGACCACGGTTGGCGGTGAAAAGACCTGGGCCCTTTTGTTTCGCGCCAATGGCGCCGGGCCGCGGCCGCTGATGGTGTCGGTGCACGGCGGGCCGACCTCGGAGCGCGGCCGGCACTGGGACCCGCAAGGGCAATTCTTCGCCACGCGTGGCTGGCACTACTTGCAGTTGAACCATCGCGGCGGCACGGGTTTTGGCCGCGCCTACCAGGACATGCTGAATGGGCAGTGGGGCATCGTGGATGTGCAGGATGCACGCAGCGGGGCCGAGCTGTTGGTGGCCCAGGGCCTGGCCGACCCGCAGCGGCTGGTGATCACCGGCCACAGCGCGGGCGGCTATACTACCATGATGGCGCTGGCCAGCGACCCGGATTTTTGGACCGCCGGGGTGGCGCTGTCGGGCATCAGCCACATGTATGACTCGACGATTGGCTGCCATCGTTTTGAGGTGAATTACAACAACAGCATTGTCGGCCCGCTGCCCGAGACCGGGCCGCGCTGGATGGAACGCTCGCCCATGACCTATGTCAAGAACGTTCACAAGCCGATCCTGTTGTTCCACGGTACGAAGGACAAAGCGGTGCCCACGCGCCAATCGATCGATTTTGCCGAAGCGGTGCGGCGCAACGGGGGCACGGCCGAGCTGGTGGTTTTTGAAGACGAAGGGCACAGCTATGTGCGCGCCGTCAACCTGCGGACGGTGTATGAGACGATGGAGCGATTCCTGGACAAGTATGTGATAAATCTACAGTGGTAAAAAAAGGCAGTCAACGGATGGAACGGATGAGAAAGGTTTTCTACCAGTATGTCCGACCCATCTGAATTACTAGACGAGTTCCCCGAAAAATCGCGCAAGCAGTTGCAGGCGATGTGGCAAGGGCTGCCCGCGCCCTTGCAGACCGAGCTGGAAAGCTGGGTGCCGCTGCTGCCGGGCGATGTGAAGCTGTGGCGCATGCTGGTGGGCATGGCGCTGGAGCAATTCAAGATCGTGGCGGGCGACAAACACACCGTGGCCATTGTCGGGCCGGCCAACGCCGGCAAATCCACGCTCTACAACCAATTGGTGCGCGCGCCGGCGGACCGCGCTCTCGTGAGCCCGGTGCCGGGCACCACGCGCCAGAACCAGGCGGCGGATGCTGGATTGTTTAGCGTGGTGGACACGCCCGGCGCCGACGCGGTGGGCCAGGTGGGCGCAGACGAAAAAGCGCGCGCGCTGAATGCCGCCGCGGCGGCCGACTTCCTGGTGGTGCTGTTCGACGCCGGGCCGGGCATCCGCCGCGGCGAGCAGGAGTTGTATGCCGAGTTCGCGGCATTGGAAAAACCGATGCTGGTGGTGTTGAACAAGATCGACCTGGTGCGGCGCGACGAGAAAAAGGTGGTCGAGCGCGCCGCGGTCAACCTGGGCCTGGAGCCAGGGCAGGTAGTGCCCATCTCGGCCAAGGACGGCACCAACGTGGAGCGGGTGTTGGTGGCGATTGCCAAGACCGAGCCGGAGATCGTGGCCGCCCTGGCTAAGGCGCTGCCGGAGTATCGCTGGAAGCTGGCCTGGAGCGCCATCACCGGGGCGGCGTCGACGGCGGCGGTGATCGCGCTGGCGCCGCTGCCGATCCTGGACGTTATTCCGCTGCTGGCGATCCAGAGCGCACTGGTGCTGAGCATTGCGCGCATCTATCAATACGACATCACGTTCAAGCGGGCGCGCGAGCTGGTGGTGACGTTTGGCCTGGGCTTCCTGGGGCGCACGCTGTTTCAAGAGCTGAGCAAGCTGGGCGGGCCGCCCGGCTGGCTGCTGGCGGCCGCGATTGCCTCCTCGACGACGGTGGTGATGGGCTATGCCGCTATGCTGTGGTTCGAGCGCGGCGAGCGGCTGACCGGCGAGACGCTCAAGCAAGTCACCAAGAGCGTGACCGGCTACCTGGTCGACTCGCTGCGCGGGCTGGGGAGGAGCAAGCCAACCAAGCAGGGCTTGCAGGAACGGATCGCGGCGGTGTTGGAGTCGGCGCCGATTGCGGACCGCGGGGTGATCGACTCTGAGGCGGGACTGAAGCAGGATGAAGGACCCAGCACCTGACCCAGCCCCGCGTTCCGAGCCTGTTGTCGGCCGTGGGCGGGGTGGGTTGGGCGGTGTGAAGGCTTAAGGGTGAAGAGACAAGCCTGACGGATCAGCGCGCCGCATGAAAGGAAATTGGCGTCGATGAAACCTTATAAGATGCCGATTTTTGGCGCGGTGGTTGGGATCGCCTGCGGGCTGGCGAGCAACACATCCTGGCTGGCGGGCAAGTGGGCCAACCTGATCGTGTGGGCGGTGGCCGGCATCGTGCTCGGGCTGTTCGTCGCGGGCGGCCGGCAATTCGTGTGGACAGGGGTCGTGTTTGGGTTTTTGATGTCGGTGTCCTTTCTGATTTCTGGTTTTGGAGGCACGCCGGACAAGCTGCCGGCCTTTTTGTTGCTGACCCTGGTGCTGAGCGTGTTTGGGGCCTTGGGCGGGCTGCTGGCCGTTTTCATCGGCTCCAGGGTGCGGCGGTTGGTTCGGTAAGGGTGGGCGTGGACGGTGATCGGCATTGAGCGTGTGGCGGGCCGTGGACGGCAGCGAGTTTGCCTCGGTGCCGGCCGGGGACTTCGTCTATGGGCCGGAAGAGACCTACGAGCGCCTGGAACAGGCGCCCCCGCCGCGCCCGCGCCAGAAGATAGGGCTGGAGGCCTTCCACCTGGGCGCGCGACCGGTGACCTATGTCGAGTGGAAGGCGTTTCTCGACGACACTGGGTTCCGGTGGGGCGGTGAGTGGTGGTCGATTGACCACCGCCTGAGGAACCGGGTGCCGTTTGCCGGCCGGCGCTATGCGGCAGTGAGCGCTTACCCACCTGAGATGGGCCTATATCCGATGGTAGCGGTCAGCCAAACGGAGGCCCTGGCCTATTGCGAGTGGCTGTCGGGTCGCATCGGGCGGCGCTGTGGGCTGCCAACCGAAGAACAGTGGGAAAAGGCCGCGCGCGGCACCGACGGGCGCACCTATCCGTGGGGTGAGGCGCGCCCGCGGCCGGAAATCCAGTGGCAGCGCAGATTCCCGGTTACGATTGAAACGTACTTATTCTCACTGCTCGTGCCGCCGCGGCGCGAGTGGGCGCGGGCCGGCTGGTATTGGCGGATTGGCACGCCGCTGCCGGTAGGCGTCATACCCCAAAATGTGTCGCCTTTTGGCTGCCAGGACATGGCTGGCAACATCTGGGAGTGGACCACGAGCCTATACAGCCCGAATTTGTCAGATTTTCATGTTGTCAAAGGTGGATCTTGGGGTTACAGTATTCACCACACCAAGGTTTATGTTCGGAGCGCGTGCAGCGTGACCATTCCCAGCCGCGATTATCGAGCGCAAGGCACGGGTTTTAGGGTGGTGATCAATGAATAGTGCAGCCGTGACGGACAGGGGTGGCCGGGTCTGATTCGCGGGCGGGCCGTTTTTGGCTGGTGGCGGCGGGCGCGTTGGCGGTGTTGGCGCTGGCCTGCGTGGCGACGGTAGGGCCGCCCGTGGCGCACCTGTCGCTGAGCGGGCCGCGAGTGGTGGCGGCCGTGCGCGACGGTTACCCGGAGCTGTGCCATGAGTGGCGCGACAAGGTGGTGGCCGCGCCCAGCCCGGCCAGTTGGTACACCCGCTGGGATGTGAGCTGTATGGCCGGTTATGCGCCGGTGGTTTACCCGATGATGACGGTGGACGTGCTCACCTGCCAATGGCGCGAGCCGCTGGAGTTGAGCCTGAATTGGCACAAAACGCTGGCCTCGCTGACGGCGGCCAGCCAGCCGCTGCGGCGCTGCCCGTGACACGGACGTAGGCGCGTTCAACACCTGCCCAGACCGCAGGTGCTGGGTTGAACGCCCCGAGGCAAGAGGTGGATGATGCCGAATAACGTGATCTTCCTGATGAACTATCGCAACGAGCGCGACATGTATCCCCCGTTTGGGATCATGTACGTGGCCGACGCGCTGCTGCAACTGGGCTTTGAGGCGCGCATCTTCCACGAAACCGAGGCCTACCAGGAGACGTTTCTGCGCGAGGTGGAGCAGGCCAAGCCGCTGTTCGTGGGGCTGAGCACCATCACCGGCCCGCAACTGCGCCCGGTGATTGAAACCTCCAAACGGCTCAAAGCCATGGGCGTGCCGGTGGTGTGGGGCGGGGTACATGCCACTATTATGGCCGAAGAGTGCCTGAAGGAAGACTACGTCGACTTCGTGGTGGTCAACGAGGGCGAGGAGACCACCCAGGAGCTGGCGCAGATGCTGGCCGGCCAGAAGCCGGCGGACTTTGGCGCGGTGCGCGGGCTGGCCTGGAAAGACGCGGGCCAGCCGGCGGTGAACATGGAGCGGCCGTTTATCCAGGACCTGGACCGCTTTCGCCCGCGCTGGGACTTGATTCCGACCGAGCGCTACCTGATCCAATCCGGACCCTATCAGCGTGCGCTGCCGATCTACATCTCGCGCGGCTGCCCGTTCCGCTGCGGCTTTTGCTACAACGAAGTGGTGATGAAGCGCACCTGGCGCCAGCACTCGGACGAATTTATCCTGCGACAGGTGCAGTGGCTAAAGGACAATTTTTTCATCGACGCAGTCGACTACGCCGATGACTACCTGTTTGGGCGTATCAAGCCCATGCAGCGGCTGGTGGAAAAGGTGGCCATGCCCTGGAGCGGGCAGGTGCGCGTGCAGTTGCTCAAGACCGAATTTGTGCAGTGGATGCGCGATACCGGCTGCCAGTGGGTGAACATCGGGGCCGAGTCTGGCTCGCAGGCAGTGCTGGACTCGATGCACAAGGACCAGCGCGCCGAGCAGATCGAGTGGGGCGTGGGCAACCTGGTGAAAATTGCACCCAACGTGGAGGCCAACCTGAGCTTTATCGTGGGCCTGCCCGAGGAGAATGAGGTCGAGCGCAAGGTGACCTTCGACCTGATCGAGCGGCTGGCGGCTATGAGCAGCAAGGTGCGCTGCTCGGTGTGCGTATATATGCCTTACCCCGGCACGCCGCTATGGCCCGATGCGCTCAAGCGCGGCTATGTGCCGCCCGAGCACCAGGAGGGCTGGTGCGACATGGATTTGAACCGGGGCAACACGCCCTGGGTGTCTGATGCCGAGATGCAGGTGATGAGCGAGATCAACGACATTTTGTTCGTCGGCCGCTCCAGCGGGCATTGGCTGCTGGCGCCGTACTATGGCCTGCTGCGCTGGCGCTGGCGGCGGATGTATTTCAAGCACTATTGGGAAGGCGCGTTAAAGCGCTTCCTGATCCGCACCCCGCTGCGGCGGGTGATGGATTGGGTGGTGCGCAACTGGGTGGACTATAACCCCATCACACACAAGGGCCCGGCTACCGAGCCGGCGGCCGGCGGGGATTAAGAAAAACATTAACGCAAAGCCGCGAAGACGCGACGAAAAGAAGAAAAGAATGAAGGAAAGACTTAAGGTTTTCCTTTTAAACCTTTGCGTCTTCGTGTCTTAGCGTCTTTGCGTTAAAAGAGTTTCAGTTAACAGGGCCGGAATGGTGCTGGTGTCGGGGCCGAGGTGAAGGCGGTAGGCAGGGGTGGTCTGGACGAGTTGGTTGAGCAGCTTGAGGTGGCTAGGGATCATGGCCCGGTCCCACTGCTCGATGGCGTGGGGCAGGAGCTCGGCGAGGGCGGCGGCGGGGGGCAGGCGCTCGAGGGCGTGATCGGCGCGGGCTTCTATGCACGGGAACACGAGTGCGCCGGCGGGCGCTGATTCGAGCCAGACATCGGGATAGACGGCTTCGGCCGCGAAGATCGTTTTTTCACGCAGGTCGCTGGGCGGCGCCAGGTGGGCCAGCTCGGGGAAGCGAACGAGCGTGTCGGGATAGGCGGAGAGCAGGCCGGGGTAGGCCAAAACTTGCACGCGGTCCGGCGCGGCGCTGAGGATGGGTGAGTCGTTCGAGAGTAATTTCCAGCCGGCGTGAAGTAGGGAAAGGCCGGTGGTGGTTTTGCCGGCGCCGATGTCGCCGGCCAACAGCACGGCTGGAGCAGCGGGGCCGGGCACCGCGGCGAAGGCGTGCAGCAAAAACTGGCCGCGCCGGCGCAGGTGCGGCGATAGGCCAATCGCCAGCAGGTCTTCAAATACACCATACGTGGCCAGCGCCGCCGTGGTGATCAGGCCGCTGGTGTTGCCGCGCGCCAGGTCGAGCGCGAGCTGGCCATAGCGCGGGAAATGGGCCACGACCTGCCGGGCGGCCAGCGGGCCGTTGAGATAATAGGCCAGCAGCTCACCCTGGCGAAAGTCGGGCGGGGCGGCGGGGGCTGGCGGCACCTGTGACCCCAACACCAGCTCAAAGGTTAGATCGGGCTCGGCGATGGTTTGCGGGCGCGGCGCAAAGGTTGCCCCCCAGCGCTCGCCAATCTCGGCGGCGGTCCAGCGCCCTTCAACAATCAGCCCATGCAGCTGCCAGCGGATCACGCCCGGCAGTATAGCACGCGCAACAGGAGAGAAACGCTTGCAAGCCGACACTCGAGTCCAGCATTCGCCCAACGCCACGTTTCAGATCGTGGCCGACGAAGCCATCCTGATCCATTTGAATACCGGCGTGTATTACTCGCTCAACGACGTGGGCACGTCTTTCTGGAATTTGATGGACGGCCAGCGCACCATCGGCGAGTGCGCCGAGGCCATCGCGGCTGAATACAACGCGCCGCGCGAGGTGGTGCTGGCCGACCTGCTGGAGCTGGCTGACGAGCTGGCCGCCGAAGATCTCGCGCGGCCGTGAGCGCCGCAGCCCCCGAACCCGTTTCACCAGAGCGCGCGCCGCTCGCCCTGATGCTGAGACGGCGCTGTTTCGTCGCCTCCACATGGTAACGATGCCTTATAACCAAGCGGTAAGTGCTCTGGGCGCTCGTTTCAACCATTGGCGCCTGGGCCTGGCGGCGCTGGCCGTGCTGGCCGTGTCACCTTTACGCCGGCAATTGTGGGCCGAGATGCGCGTCTACGAGCGCAATTTACCGGCCGTCCTAACCGCGCCCCTGCCGCAAGTCCTGGAGGCCCAAACGCCGGCCAAAATCGATATCACGCTGCCGGCAGGCGAGGTGCGTTTGCTGGCGGATGCCGCCGCATTGTTCGAGCGCCGCTCGCCGCTGGGCTTGTGCTTGCGCCGCTCGCTGGCGCGCTATCATTTCGGGCGCCGGGCGGGTGTGCCGCTGGTGATCAACTTCGGCGCGCGCTTCAAGGGCGGCGTGGCCGACCGGCAGGTAAGCGGGCATGCCTGGGTGACGCTGGACGAGCAGGCCTACTTTGAGGACGGCGAGAATTACCAGGGGTTTACGGTGATGCTGCGCTATCCACGAGCCTGACAAAACGCGAACTGGCATGATCGAACGGGACACGTCGGCCATTGAGCCGCAACTGGCTGCGCTTAGCCCGGCGGCCGTATCCAGCCTGGCAAGCCAGGCGCTGGCGGGCGAAGGATGGGTGGCGCTGGAATGGCGACACGCGCGCATTCATATGAGCGCGGGTGCGGCCTCTGGCGGCATCTTCCGGCTGAGCGGCACGGCCGAGCGCGGCGGCCAATCACGCGACTGGTCGATCATCTTAAAGGTGGTGGCGCCTCTGGCCGGCATGACCCCGGCCCAGAACGAAGACCAGACCCATCCCATTTACTGGAAACGCGAGGTGCTGGCTTACCAGAGCGGCTGGCTGGCCCGCTTGCCCGGCGGCCTGCGCGCCCCGCGCTGCCTGGGTGTCGAGCAAGAGTCGGACGGCTCGGTGTGGTTGTGGCTAGAGGATGTGCACGACCGCTACGGCGAGCAATGGCCTCTCGCGCAGTACGGGCGCGCCGCGCGCTGCCTGGGACGTTTCAACGGCGCCTATCTGGCCGGAGAACCCTGGCCGGCGCATGTTTGGCTAAACCCCGCCAACACCCAGCCGCGCAATGTCATTGACGCCTTTGGCTGGGTCGAAGCCTTGGTGGGCAACCCGGCCACCTGGGAACACCCGCTGCTGCGCGCGACGTTTAGCCCCCAATTGGTTGCGCGTCTGCCAGAGTTTTGGTTAAGGCGCGTCCCGCTGCTGGACGCGCTGGAGAGATTGCCGCAGACCATCTGTCACCAGGATGCTCATCGCGCAAATATGCTGGCGACGTTGGGCGGCGCGGACGATGAGATTGTGATGATCGATTGGGCAGTTGTGGGCCGCAGCGTATTAGGCAACGACCTGGGCGACCTGGTGGTGGCGGGCTATGGGCTGCAGCGCGTGAGCCTTCCGCCGGCTGAGATTGATGAGGCCGTGTTCGAGGCATACCTGGCCGGCCTGCGCGAGGCAGGCTGGCCAGCAGAACGCAACCCGACACGGTTCGCCTACGCGACCTTTGCCGCGCTCAAGTATGGCTGCCTGCTCATCTGGCTGCGAAATGTGCTGGACGACACCCAGCGCGGCAGCCTGGAGCGGTTCCTGGCCCAGCCTCTCGAAGCCTATTTGTGCCAGCAAGCGGCGGTGTTGGAACACTTGCTGCGCCTGCTGGACGAGGCCCTGGGCCTGCTCGAGGCCATTTAGCATGTGCGGCATCCTCGGCCTGCTGGCTCCGGGCACTCACCCAGATTTGCGCGCGCAGCTTGATCTGCTCATTCACCGTGGGCCGGATGAGGGCGGCTGCTACGTCGATGCCGACGTTTTCCTGGGCAGCCGCCGTCTGAGCATTATCGATGTGGCCGGCGGGCAGCAGCCGCTGAGCGTGGCCGGCGGCAGCGTGTGGGTGATCCAAAACGGCGAGATCTATAACTATCTGGCGCTGAAGGCCGAGCTGGAAGCGCGCGGGCATGTCTTTCACACCCACAGCGACACGGAGGTCATCGGCGTAGCGTATGCGGAGTGGGGGGTGGACTGCGCCCGGCACCTGCGCGGCATTTATGCCTTTGCGATTTGGGACACGCCCAGGCGCCGGCTGCTGCTGGCCCGTGATCGGTTTGGCATCAAGCCGTTTTATCTCGTGGAGCTGGCGGGCGGGGGGCTGGCTTTTGCTTCCGAGATCCGGCCGCTACTGAGCCAGTTGCAGGCCGTACAGCCCGACACCGCGGCCCTGCGGGCGCTGTTCGAGGTGGGCTTTGTGCCCAGCCCGCGCACCGCGTTCCAAGGCGTGGCCAAGCTGCCGGCCGCGCACACGCTGGTGGCCGAAAACGGCCGCATCACGCAAACGCCGTATTGGGATTTGCCACGACCCGAATCGACCAACGGCCATTACACGGGCGCCAGGCCAGACCCACAGATCGTGGCCGGCTTCCGCGAGCAATTGGAACGGGCGGTGGTGGAGCAGCGCATGAGCGAGGTGCCGCTGGGGGCGCTCATCAGCGGCGGGCTGGATTCCGCCTCCATCGCCGCGCTGCTGCAGGCCCACTCGCCCGAACGGCTGCACACTTTCAACATCGGCTTCGAGCAGCCCGGCTACGACGAGGCGCGCTACGCTTCCTTGGCCGCCGCGCATATTGGCACCCAGCACCACCAGGTGCGCTTTCGCGCCGCCGATTTCGACCGCTACCCCGACGTGCTGGCGCACCTGGAAGAACCGCAGTGCTCGGCCACGGCGCTGCCGATCTATTTGCTGTACCAGGCCTGCCGGGCAGCGGGGCTGACCGTTATCCTCACCGGCGAGGGCGCGGATGAGCTGTTGGGCGGCTATCATTGGTTCCAGGGCGATGCCCAGGCGCGGCCGCTGTTGGGTTGGCCGGGGCCGCTGCGCCGGCTGATCGCCGCCAGCCCGCTGCCCATCTCTGACGCGGGTCGGCGGGTGCTGCGCGCTGGGCAGGCGGACGGGCTGGAGCGCTATGCCGAGTGGCAGAACGTGGGGCAGGGGGAGGCCGTGCTGGCGCCGGACTTGTGCCGCCAGCCGGGCGCGCTGGAGGGCTGGCAGGCGGAATTTTCGGAGGCTGCCACCGGTCGCGATCCGTTCCGCCAGTTCCAGTATTTTGAAACTCATACCCGGCTGGTGGACTTTATCAATTTCGAGGTGGACCGGATGAGCATGGCGCACTCGATCGAGGCGCGCGTGCCGTTTCTCGATCACGAATTGTGGGAGTACGCGGCGCGGCTGCCCAGCGGCGCAATTACCGGAGGCCCGGCGCCCAAGGCGCTGCTGCGGGCGGCCATGCGCGCTGAGCTGCCGGTCGAGATTCTGGCCCGGCGTAAGCAGGGGCTGGCTGCGCCGCACAGCGCGTGGCTGCGGCAGGCACGCTTGCCGGAATGGGCTGAAAGCCAGCTCACCGAGCCGGTCCTGCGTGATCGCGGGTATTTTGAGCCGAGTGCGGTGCTGCGGCTGAGGGCCGAGCACCAGAGCGGCAGGGCCAACCACTCGCGGGTGCTGATGGGGGTGCTCAGCACCCAGTTGTGGCACGAACGGTTTATCGCCGGCTGACGACAAAGAAAACCCGAAAATGCTCAGGGCCTCGTGCGAAGCACGAGGCCCTGAGCATTTTCAGTAACACGATCGATGCGAGCCGCCGCCTAGCGGATCGTGAGCGGCAACAAGATGGCCGGCCGTGGACTGAGCTCAGATGTGTTGGCGCCATCATAGGCTTGCAGCGTCACGTTTTGGCGAGTCAACCCTGGGTGAAGGGTCAGGTGCCAATGGCCGAGGCCATCGGCGCCGATGCTTTGCTTGTAGGTGCCCCCGCCGCCGGCCAGGCCCGGGTTGCCGACTGCCTGAAAGACGTAAACGGCGCAGCCGGCGCAGACAGTGCCGGTGATCACGTTGCCGGCCGCTGCGGTGATGATGGGATATTCGAGCAGATTATTGGGTCCTATGTCCGCATCACCGTCATTGGGTGTGGGCCCGTCCAGGCCCAGGTCCACCGGGATGCCCGTGTTGGCATACACGGCAAACGGGCTGAGAAAGTTGCCGATCGAAGAGTTGCCCACGGCGGCGACGCCGGCGCTGCCATTATTCGCCACCAGGGCGGGCTCCACATCGTTATTGGCTGCATCGATAATCAGCACGCCCACGTAGCCATTTCCCAGCGGTAACCCGCTGGTGCCAATCCCGATCCGGTTGGACGCGCGTACAAAGTTGCCGTTGGCGCCATTTATCAGAACGCCCGAGCCGGCATTGCCGGAAATATATTGCTCCTGGTCGATTGGCACAGAGCCGATCTCATTGTTGGTCGAGCCACTGTCGATCCCAACCCCTTCCTGACCGTTGGCCAGGGCTCTGGTTCCGGACGCATCGAGCCCAATCAAGTTAGACCCAACCTGGTTGTTGTTCGAATTGTCGATCAGGACCCCGTCTAGAAAGTTGCCGCTGATGACGTTGCGGTCGGCCGCAAACGCGCCGCCGATCTGATTGTTGTCTGAGCTATTGAGCCGGATGCCGTTCAATTGATTGCCGGGCACGGAGATGCTGGGCATATGCGGGCCAGGACGGGCCGCCACGGCGCCCGGACTGGGAGCAGCCAGCGCGCCGGTAAGACCGGTGCCGATGAAGTTGCCCAGTATCGCGTTGCCATTCGAGTCAGATAGGTGAATGCCTGAACCGCCGCTGCCCGAAATAATGTTGCGATCGCCGGCGGCCGTGCCGCCGATGAAGTTCAAAAATGCGCCGCTGAACAGGGCAATGCCGTCGCTGTCGTTGGCGTACGGGCCAATATCGTCGATGCCGATCCGGTTGCCGGCAATAAGGTTAGAGTAGGTGCTGGCGGTATTATTGACACCGGTGCCGGACAGCAAGATGCCATAGCGGCCATTGTTCTCGATGGTGTTGCCGCGAATGGTGTTGAAGCGCGACCCGCTCGACCCGGCGGCCACCAGATCAATCCCATCGCCCACGCCGCCCGCGCCGTTGCGCAGCCCGACGCCGGCGCTGTTGGCCCCGATAAAGTTGCCGGCCAGGCCGCTGAAGCCATCCTGGCCGATGTGCGCATAGCTGACGCCATTGAACACAATGCCGTGGCCGGGGTGGCAGCCGATGGTGTTGTCGAAAATGTAAACGGAGCCACCGGAGGCGCTGGTGTTGCCCGTGACGCCCTGGTTCACGAAAATGCCGTAGCCCGAATTGCGCGACACTAGGCTGCCCCCACCCGGATTGGGGTTGCAGTCGTTGACGTCTGGGCCAGGGGGCAGCGTGCCCAGGTAATTGTGGTCGATCCAAACCTGGGTGCCGCCTTCCACCCAAATGTCGGCAAAAATGCCATCCGCAAACGTGTGGCCGTTGACGATCGACAGGCCGGCAATTTCGGAGATGGGCGCCGAGACTGAAAACACATTGCCATTCGACATGAATAAGGCGTCGATGCGCGGCACGCCGCTGTTGCCAGATATGGTGGTGCCGGTGACAACGATGGCCGGCAGGGGGTTGAACAAGGCGGTGATCGTGACCGACGGGGCAAAGGTGATGGTTTCATACTGCAAGGCGCCAGTGTTGATCTTCTTGATGGCGCCGCGCAGTGTGCAGTCATTACCGGTGGGACTGCCGGCGCAAGTTTCCATGTCAGTATCGAGCGCGCTGTTGACAAGCAAGCCCACAATTTTCGGGGCGGCCAGAGCGGTGGGCGGGAGGCTGAAAGGAGCGGCAAAAGCCGCCAGGAGCACGGCCAGGCTGCAAAAGACTCGTATGAAGCGGGGCGGGAACATTGAGCGACTGTGCATTCTCTCTCCTATCGTTAGCGCCGGAACATCGGCAGGAACAAGATCGGCCGCGGGCTCATCTCAGAGGTGTTGCTGGCCAGGCTGCAGGGCGATTGGCAGGCCACCAGGCTGACGTCCAGGTGGTGTAGCCCGCCGATCAGCGACGCAGACCATTGGCCGGCCCCGTTGGCGGCGGCCGTCTGAATTTGGAAGCCGCCCCCACCCGGCGCGGCCGGGTTGCCGCGCACCGAGTAGATGAAAATCGTGCAGTTGGCGCAGGCGGTGCCGGTGATGACGCTGCCAGCGTAACTGGTAATGACCGGATAATTCAAGAGCGTATTCGGTCCGCCGTCGCCGTCGCCGGTATCGTTAGCCGTGGCGCCGTCTTCGCCCAGGTCGATGGGCAGGCCGCCGTTGTCGGCCACCCAGGTGGGGGCAATCTTGTCATTCTGCGAGTCGACGCCGGTTAAGCCTACGCCGCTCCCGCCGTTGTAGACCACCGCGAAGGGCACGATGGTCGCATTGATGGATTCGTTCATCAGCACGCCCTGCTGGCCGTTGCCGCGCGGCGTGGCATCATCCGCCGCCACGCCGATACGATTGCTTGGGCCGATATACGTGCCGTCCGCATGGCCGGCGTAAACACCCTGCCAATGGTTGCCGGAAATAAATTGCTGGGTGCTGGGGTAACTGCCGCCGATGCCATTGAGGGGAGCGTTGCTGGCGTCCACGCCGGCCAGGCCGTTGGGTAAGGCGTTGAGGCCGTTGGCCGCCAGGCCAATGAAATTGCCATCGATATAGTTGCTGGCGGCCCCCGACTGCAGCAATATGCCATCCAGGGTGTTGCCGCTAATCAAATTGCGGACGTTGGTGGAACCGTGGCCGCCGATGGTGTTGCTGTTGGCGAAGTTTTGCAGCCGCACACCGCTGAGGCCGTTGGCGATGGCGGCGGCGCCGGTAAGATTGGTGCCAATGTAATTGCCCTCGATGGTGTTGTCGTGCGTGCCGGCGCCGTCCAGCAGTATGCCGCTCAGGCCGTTGCCGCTGATGATATTGCGCAAGCTGGGCGTTAGGCCGCCAATGGTATTCAGGTTTGAGCCGGCGCCGAGCTCGATGCCGTTGCCGCCATTGGGATTGGCCGCGGACGCGCCGGCATTCGTCCCGATGGTGTTCGCCTGGATCTGAGCCTGTGTGGAGTTGGCCAACAAGATGCCGTCTGCGCCATTGTCGGAGATCCAACCGCCGCCAATGAACAGGCCGGTGGTGCCGCTGGCGTATATCCCCTCGCCGCCGTTACCCAGCAGGGCGTTGTAATAGATGCCGATGGCATCACCGGCCATGGAGACGTTGGCGGCATTCATAACCTCCACCCCCCGCCCCATGTTACAAGAAATGAAACTCGAGGTGAGGTTGGTGCCGGTGGCGCCTTGATCGATGAATACGCCGGTGCCGTTGCCAGCGCCGCACGCTGTGTTGTTCGCCGAGCCGATATGGCTGTTATCGATCGTGTTGTATTGCCCGCCGCCGCTGCTCCCGCCCAACACATACACGCCCGCAGCGCCGTTGTCGATCAGCGTGACATTGGTAAGAGTGTTGTGATTGCCGAATCCGCCGCCGGAGAAGTCTCCCACCTGAACGCCATCCTGCGGCGCCTGCTCGACGGTCAGATTCGCCAACACGTTTTGATCCCCGTCAATTTTGAAGATGCTCTTGCCGGCACTTAGGAGGGCTCCGCTGATGGTGATGTTATTCGTTCCGCCATTGAGCGTGATGTCGCTGCCGTCCCAAACGATGGTGCCCGTGGTAAGGGTGTTACTGAGAACGATCGTCGAGCCGGCTAGAGTGCTCGAAAAGGTGATGTTGGTTGGCCCGATGTCGCTAAAGGCTTCTTGGATCGCGGCACGCACGGTGCAATGCCCCGCGCCGTCGTTGCAAACGCCGTCGCCGGGGGTGGAGTCTGGCGCGTCCAGTGTTGTGTCGACCACATACGGCCCGGCGGCGTGGGCCACTTGCGGCGCCATGGCTACTGGGCTGGAGGCCGCCAACGCCAGGGTCAGGCTGATCAACGTGTAACCGAGACGCTTCGCGAACGTGCGGTCAATACGCATGCTCCCTCTGGCCAGGCCGGGGCCATTATGGCTGACTGCTTTTAGATTGGAGAGGCGGAGCAGCTAGGAAGCTTCGTCGCTGGTGTGACGCAAGGCGCCGTCCGCCAACACCGGGCGCGAACCACGGGTAAAGAACAGGAGGCTGCCCAGGGCGAAGCTCAGGCTGTTGTAAACATAGTATAGCCAATGCCAGGGGACCGCAAATAAGGCAAAGGTCCAGCCGCGGCGGCGGGCGAAAAATGCATACAACTGCCAGTTGAGCGCCAGCAGCAAAACGGCCACCGCGAGTGGCGCGGGCCAGGCGGCGCGCACAAAGGGCAGCGCCAGCAGGCTGACGAGCAGCACCGCTGTCAGCGCCACACTCAGCCGATTGGAGGTCTGCAAATTTAGATCGAGCAGGAACGGCCGCCGCGCCAATGATGGGTCGGGCATCCGCAGCAGGTCGCCGGTGGCCAGCAGCGGCTCGGTGGTGCCGCGGGCGCGCGATTCGCGCCACAGCAGCACCGTCCAGGGGATGCCGCGCTCGAATACGTCTGAGCGCAGCAAGCTGGCGGCCGTCCAGCGTTTGAGGTGGCAGCATTGCATGTCTTTCAACAACAGGATCTCGCCGCCGCGTCGCCGAAGGCGGTAACCCAGATCAATGTCTTCGATGCTGGGCCGGCGGTAAGTTTGTTCATCGAAACCGCCCAGGGCGGTGAACGTGCTCAGGCGCATGGCACCGCAGCCGGTCCAAAAGGTGGACGCCTGGCTGTGGGCGTGCTGGTGGACGTAGTGGTGGAGCAGATTCTTGTATTGGGACAGGAAATTGGGCGCGGCGGGCTGGTCGTCGTAGGAGCCGAAGCAAGCCTCCAGGGTGGGGTCGGCCTGGAAGGCCTGCACCGCCCGCAAAAGCGCGTCGGTGTGCAGGGCCACATCGGCATCGACAAAGAACACATAGTCGCCGCCGGCGGCGCGCGCCCCCACGTTGCGGGCTGCGGCCGGCCCGTGCCCGCCGGGCGACGGCATGGGCAGCACGCGGGCGCCGGCGGCGCGGGCAGCGGCCGCACTGTCGTCAGTCGAGCCATCGTCCACCACGATCAACTCGGTGGCGGCCAGGTCGCCGCAGGCGGCGCGGGACTCGCCCAGCGCGGCCAGGCAGGCCGTGAAGGACTGCCCGCCATTGCGCACCGGGACGATGATCGTGAGGATCATTTGTTGTCAACCGCCCGCGGCTTGGCCGGCATTGGGGCGCTCGGTGGCGCCCCAGCGCAGTGGCCGGCGTAATACGGTTTGAGTCAGGGACCAGGCGGCGATGCCGATGTCGAGCACGAAAAAGAACGGTACGTAGGCCAGCCGGGCAAAGGCGGCCGGCGGCTCGCCGCCCAGCAGCAAGGCTGCCGGCATTTCAAGCACGGGCAGGGCAAAGTAGATGACCAACGCGGCCAGCGGGAACTTGAATGTCCCCGGCCACAACCAGTCGCCGGCGACGAAGGCCAGCCCGGCCAGCAGCGCCAGCCGGTCGGCGTAGCCAAAGGCGAAGAAGGTGAGCTCGATTTTGAGCCATAACGACAGTTGTGCGTCGCGCCAGAGCGGGCCCAACCGCCCGCCGCTCACCTGGTGAAAACCCCGGTTCCAGCGCAGGTGCTGGCGCAGATAGCCGGCCACGCTCAGCGGGGCATGATGGCCCGAGATTGAGGCCGGGACAAAGCGCGTGCGTAGCCCGGCCTGTGCCAACGCCAGGGAGAGGTCGCTGTCCTCAAGCAGCGCGCCGCCGCGAAAGCCTTGCACCGCGCGCAGCGCCGCCAGCCGGTAGGCGCAATTGGAGCCGAGCAGGGCCGGGGCCAGGTGTAGCCGGTCCTTGCCGCGCATGGTGATGAACTGGTTGACATCGGATTCGATTAGGCTGTAGGCGGCGGCCGGGCTGGACAGCCCGTTGACCACCCGCATCTGCCCGCTTGCGCCCGCCACCTGCGGCTGGCCCGCCACCTGAGGCTGCGCGAACGCCGCCACCAGGGCGCGCAGCGCGCCTGGCTGGGGCTGGTGGTCGGCATCATAGATGACGGCGAACTCGGGCTCGAAGCCTGGATGCGACGGGTTGGCGAGCGCCTGGTTGAGCGCCTGCGCCTTGCCCAGGTTGGCGGGCAGCGCCAGCACGCG
>Ga0070730_10002093_pt1 | contig 18382 bp, 16 predicted proteins | sample Coa_R1_3_FD_66447 | JGI IMG/M metagenome (GOLD analysis project Ga0070730, IMG submission 66447) | Surface soil microbial communities from Centralia Pennsylvania, which are recovering from an underground coalmine fire - Coalmine... | ecosystem: Environmental > Terrestrial > Soil > Unclassified ... | reverse complement strand
GCCACGCTGGAACGGGCGATCTGCGCCGCCCTCTGCAGCTTGTTTATGCCCCAGCGGCCGGCCTGGAAGATCGACTGACATGTCGGCATGAGATTTCCCGGGCGAATGCAGTCTGTGCCGGGTTCCGGTGCTATGCATGGCTGCCAGGCCAGCGCTGACTCTAGGGCTGGGATTCTGGCGGTGCAGGGCGGGTCCCGGGTGTTTCGGCGAGGCGGGCGCGCAGCCGTTCCCGGACTTCGTCCGGGGTGTAGGCGCGGCGGCGGCGTTCGGCGCGGGCGATCACCACCCCGGTGGCGGCCACGCCTGCGAAGGCTGCCAGTCCCAGCACTTTCGGCCAGCGCATCTGCCTAGGCTAAAGCGTGCCGACCGTGAGCATCACCCTGGACGAGGCCCTGGATCTGGCTCGCACCGGGGACGTGTGGCTGTTCCGCGGGCGGACCATGGCCGACCGTGCGATCCAGGTGGCGACCAACAGCCCCGTCAACCACGTGGGCATGTCCGTGGTCATCGAGGACCTGCCACCGCTGATGTGGCATGCCGAGCTCGGCCGCTCCCTGCCCGACGTGTGGGCCGGGGCCCGGCATCGCGGGGTCCAGCTGCATGACCTGCGTGAAGCGGTCCTCATCTGGGCGCACAGGTATGGCCAGCGGGCGTGGCTGCGCCAGCTGGACCCGCCGGCCACCCCCGAGATGGAGGATGCTGTCCTGCGCACGATCGCGCGACTGGATGGCACCCCCTTCCCCTCCACCACCCGGCTCGCCTCCAGGTGGCTGCTCGGCCGCGCCCCGGCCATCAGGCACCAGGCCCGCAACACCGGCCTGGAGACCGCCTACTGCGCGGAGGTGCTGGCCGTGACCTACCAGGCCATGGGATTGCTGGCCAGCGCACGGCATCCGAACTGGTATGACGCCGGCCGCTTCTGGAGCGGTGACCACCTCGGCCTTTCCGCAGGCTTCCGGCTCGGCGGCGAGATCGCCGTGCACATCCCACCGGGCGAACTCAGCGCCCCGCAGCCGCCGGGTCACCGCGCCACAGCTTCAGACGGTCCTGCAGAGCAGAGGCCGGGTTAGCCACGCGATTGCGAACCGTGGTCGATCAAACGTCAGCACGCGCACACATCGCCGCCGCTATGGGCGGCTCTGGAGCGCGAGGGCCTGTTCTAAGTGGCCGCGCATGAATGGAGATTCTGTGGCTCGGAGGCTCATACTTTATGGCGCTCCAGCTAACCTGGCACGGTTGGTGAGCAGGCGGTGTCCCGCACGCGCAGGCGTGCCGATCCGCCGGCACGGCGACTTCAGCGGCACCGGCCACTTCGGCCTTCCCGCCCTGCCCTGTCTGGCCATGCGTGGGTTACTGTGCCGAACCGGAGCCCTGGATCGGCTGGCGCTGATCACCCAGGTCTCCCGGTCACTCCAGCATCGCCGGGCGGGTAGTGCGTTCAGCTGGCCAGCTGGTTGAGCTTGCGGATCTGCCTGTCGAAGGCCCGGGCAGGGATGATGCGGCGCAGCGTGCTGACGCGTCCGGCGGCGGCGCCGGCGGTATACCGCAGTTTCGGCTTCGGGTCAGTCGCTGCCACGACGATTACCTTGGCGACGGTGGCGGGATCGTCGCCGTCCTTGACACCCGCCGCCACTACCTGGCCGGCGATGTGCCGCTGGTGCGCGTAGACCGGCAGAGGGGTGTCGGGCTGCACGACGTTCGCGTCGAACCCGGTGCTGGTGTAGGCGGGCTCGACGAGCAGCACCCGGACGCCATGCTCCCGGACCTCATGGTCGACGGACTCGGAGTAGCCCTCGACCGCATGCTTGGAGGCGGCGTACAGGGCCCCGTACGGCGCCGGGAGGAACCCAAGTACGGACGAGATGTTGATGATGCGCCCGCTACCCTGGGCCCGCATGTGCGGCAGGACGGCCCTGGTCATGCGGATGACGCCGAAGACGTTGACGTCGAAGACGCCCTGCGCCTGCGCGGCCGAGTTTTCCTCGGCCGCACCCGCCGAGCCGATACCGGCGTTGTTGACCAGCACGTCGAGCCGCCCGAACTGCTCGATCACCCGATGGACCACGGCGGCCACCGACTCATCGCTGGACACGTCGAGGTCGAGGTAGGTCACCCGGCCGCGAGGGGTGATCCGGGCTGTGTTCCGGCCCGTTCCGATCACCTCGAAGCCCGCGTCGGCCAGTGCCAGAGCGGCCGCCTTCCCGATTCCTGAGGTCGCGCCCGTCACGAGCGCCACCGGCCGAGTTGCTGTCATCGCGTCCTCCTAGACTATTAGATTACGATCGTAATATAATCATGTTGAGCCGCAGGGGGCAAGCTGTCTTTCCGGAACGAGTGGGAGGTACATATGGCGCGGTACGGGAATGAGCACAAGCAGGCGACCCGGCGGCGGATCATCGAGGCGTCCGGCCGGCGATTCAAGCGGGACGGCATCGACAGCTCGGGGATCGCGACGCTGATGGCGGATGCAGGGCTGACCAACGGCGCTTTCTACGCCCACTTCGCATCCAAGGACGACCTCGTCGCCACCACGGTCGCCGAACAGCTACGCGAACAGCGCGAGCGGCTCAGCGCCCTGGCCCCGGGCCGCGCGGGAGTCGAGCAGTACGTGCGCGAGTACCTCTCGATCCAGCACCGCGACCATCCCGGCGAGGGGTGCCCGTCCGCCGCCCTGCTCGACGAGATCGGGCGTTGCACCGGTGACGTCAAGCAGGCCTACACCGACGGCCTGCTGGCCAGCATCGACGACATCGGCGCCCGCCTGGCGCCGGACAATCCGCAGTCGGCACGCGTCCAGGCGCTCAGCGTCTTCGCGATGATGATCGGCACACTGCAACTATCCCGCGCACTGGCCGACCGGCAAGTCGCCGACGCGGTTCTCGCGCAGGGCACCCAGAACGTCCTCACGCTCTTGGGCGCCACGCAACGAACCTGACCTACCCATCTCGTAGTCTCGCTGACCTTCAATGGCCCTCCGTAACGTAGTAGCACACGCCGATCAAGCCGGCCATTCACAGCAGGTAACGGAAGAGAGGAACCAGCCCGCGGCCGGAGCCCGGGCCAGGCACATAACGCAGACGCATAGCGGGTAACAGAGCGTCGCCAGCTACCCGCGTGGCAGGAACGTCACGCGTGCCGAGCCGGCGTTTCGCGCGGTGCCCGGCCTGGAATCGGATCACAGTTTGTAACCAGCGCTGATCTGCGGCAATGCGCATGTAGCCGCTGTTATGGATGCTGTCGGATGCTCAGTCGAGCAGCGGGTGGGATTCGCAGATCAGGCTGTTCCGCAGCCGGTTGCTGGATGCAAGGCGCCTCAGGCCTCGGCGATAGGCGCGTTGTGGCTGGTGGCGCGGGGATCTGGCAGCCTGCCGGTTCCCGGCGGGTGGTTCTATGCCGGGTTGCCCAGTCGTGTTGCTGGTCCGAGCGCGGTGTTGAGGTCGTTCCAGAGGTCGTCGATGTGTTCGCAGCCGACGCTCAGGCGCAGCAGCCCCGGGGGCACGTGTTCTTGTCCGGGAAGCTTGCTGCGCCGCTCGATGGTGCTTTCGACGCCGCCCAGGCTGGTGGCGTGGACGATGATGTGTACGGCGCTGCAGAGCCGGTCGGCGGTGGGGGCGTCGGCGACCTCGAAGGCCAGCACGGCGCCGAAGCCGGTCATCTGCGCGGCGGCGGTTTGGTGTCCGGGGTCGCCGGGCAGGCCGGGGTAGCGCACGCGGCTGACGGCGGGATGCTGGTCGAGCCGGCGGGCGAGCTCGGCGGCGTTGGCCTGGCCGCGGTCGAGCCGCAGGGCCAGGGTGCGCAGGCCGCGCAGCGCCAGGAAGGCTTCGAGGGCTCCGGGGGTTGCGCCGGACAGGCCGCGGCGGTGGCGCAGGCGCGAGGCGAGGGCCTGCTGGCGGGCGATGGTGATGCCGGACAGCAGGTCGGAGTGGCCGCCGATGAATTTGGTGGCGCTGTGCACGACCAGGTCCGCGCCGAGGGCCAGCGGCTGTTGCAGCAGTGGTGTCGCGAAGGTGTTGTCGGCGGCGACGATGGCCCCGGCGTGGCGGCCGGCGGCGCACAGGGCGGGAAGGTCGGCCACCTCGAGCAGCGGGTTGGAGGGGGTTTCCAGCCAGAGCAGGTCCGCGCCGGCGACGGCGGCCTGGACGCTGGCGGTATCGGTCAGGCCGACCCGGTCGACGGCCCAGCGTCCGTGCTGCTGGCCGTCGGCGAGGAGCTCGCCGACCCCGAAATAGCAGTCGGCCGGGGCAACGATGCGGGCGCCGGCTGGCACGAGGTCGAGCACGGCAGCGACGGCGGCCATGCCGGAGGAGAAAGCCACGGCGTGGCCGCCCTCCACTTGGCCCACGGCTGTCTCCAGGGCCTCCCAGGTCGGCGTGGCGTCGGTGCGTGAGTAGGCGCGGCGGTCGTCCTCAGTACTGCCGGCATGGAAGTTGGACGCCAGCACGATGGGAACGCTGAGCGGCTCGCCGGCTCCGTGGCTAGGGCGACCGGCGCAGATGACCGCTGTTTCGGGGTGCAGGCTGGCGGGTGTGGCCGGCTGGTCAGGTGTCATGGGTTCTCCCGTCCCTCGGTAGTGCAGTATAATGCCTTACATGAGGCAGTCGGAATTGGAGGCGCGGGCCGGGGCGGACAGCGTCGCCCGGGCGATCGGCGGCCGGGTCCGGCAAGGACGGGCCAGCCGGGGCTGGACCCTGGACCAGCTGGCCGAACGCTCTGGCGTCAGCCGCAGAATGCTGGTCAGCATCGAGCAGGGCTCGGCTAACCCGAGCATCGCGACGCTGCTTCTCATCAGTGACGCGCTGGGCATCGGGCTGCCCGCGCTGGTCGATATGGATCGCTCGCCCGGGCTGCGGGTCACCCGGGCCGGCGCCGGCGCGGTGCTGTGGCGGGGCAAGGCCGGCGGCCGGGCCGTGCTCGTCGCCGGCACCGAGCCGCCGGACGTCACCGAGCTGTGGGACTGGACGCTCGGGCCGGGTGAGAGCCACTCCAGCCCGGCGCACGCGGCGGGAACCCGCGAGCTGCTCCTGGTCCTGGACGGCCAGGTTGAGGTCAGGGTGGGCCAGCACGCCGAGGTCCTCGCCACGGGAGACTCGGCATCGTTCGCCGGCGACCTGCCCCACGGGTACGTCAACGCCGGCCCGCAGGCGGCGCGGTTCGCCCTGACAGTGTTCGAGCCGGGCGTGGGCCCGGGAGCACGATCGGAGGCTACCGGTGTCTGATGGGGGCATGGTCCAGGAGTTCCTCGCCGGCGCCTGTGTCGATGCCGCGGTGTTCGCGCTGCGCCCGGACTACCGCGTCCTGCTGCTGGCCGTCGACGGGCTCGTCCCGGGCCCGCCCGGCCAGGCGAGTGACGCGCTGCTGCAGGCGGCGGAGGCCGCCGCCCGCGAAGCGCTGCGCGGCGGCTCAGCCGAGCAGCTCCCGCACGTGGCGGCGTGGCGGGAGGCCTACCGGGCGTTCGGCGCCAAGCCGCAGCGCACCCGCAACAGCCTGGAGGCGCTGCTGCGCCGTGCGCCCTCCGGGCTGCCCCGCGTGAACCGGCTCACCAACTGCTACAACGCAGTCTCGGTGCTGCACCAGATCCCGCTCGGCGGGGAGGACCTGACCCGCTACGCCGGCCCGCCGCGGCTGATCCGCGCCGCCGGCGACGAGCCCTTCGACACGGTGGCTGACGGCGTCGCGGTGACCGAGCACCCCGACCCCGGCGAGGTGGTGTGGTGCGATGACGCTGGGGTGACCTGCCGGCGCTGGAACTGGCGCCAGGCCCGCCGCACCCAGCTGCGCGAGGACACTAGCACGGCGCTGTTCATCCTCGACGCCCTCGACCCGGTGACCGGCCAGGCGCTGCACGCCGCCGCCGACGACCTTCTCGCCCGGCTGGCCCGGCTCGGACCCGGCGTCCGGGCCGCCCGCCGCCTGATCGCCGCCGGCCCGGCGCCTGATGAAGGAGACTGACATGCTGATCCACCCGTGGGACGCCGCGACCGACAGTGCCGAGTGGCAGTACTGGCTGGCAGCCACCGGCAGGTTCGGCATGCTCGCGGTCAACAACCTCGACCCAGCCCGGGCCCCGCTGGTGCTTCCCCTGCACTTCACCGTGGCCGGCGATGAGCTGCTCATCCACCTGGCCCGGCCCAACCCGGTCTGGCCGCACCTGGAGGCAGCTGCCGAGGTCCGGCTGGCCGTGACCGGCGACTACGCCTACATCCCGACGTACTGGCGGGCCAAGGCAGGCGGCCCTGACGAGGACGGCGTGCCGACCAGCTACTACGCCGCGGTGCAGTTCGTGTGCCGGCCCACCGTGGTCGACGACCCCCAGGGCAAAGCGGAGATCCTCACCGCCCAGCTCGCCGACTTCCAGCCCGAAGGCCGCCACGCCGCCGTGGCGCCGGGCGCGGCTCCGTACGGGCGGATGCTGCCCGGCATCCGCGGCGTCCGGCTGGCGCTGCTGCGGGTCGACGCCAAGTTCAAATACGACGACGCCAACCCCGTCGAGCACCGCCAGCGCGTCACCGGCCACCTCGAGCAGCGCAACCACGGCCTCGACGCCGGGGCCGCAGCCCAGCAGCGGCGGCGCCTGGCCGCGATCGGTGACTGGAAGACCCACCGGGAGCGACCGTGACCCCACGCGCTGCCGTGCCACCGTGAGGGCTGGCCACCGCGGCGATGCTGCTGGCTCCGCCCTGCCGGTACACCTGATCCCGGCCGGAACCGGCTGGCCCAGGCTCAAGCACCGAGCACTGATCTTCCTGGCACCCGGGCCTGCGCAGCAAAGACCCTTCGCCGGGCCGAGCTACGGGCCGATCCGGACATGACCCGAGCCGCCCTGCCAGATAGCCCGACACGCCGAACTGGGCAATATGTGCGCATCCGCACCAGGGCGGAAGCCGTTTATCTCGCGTTCCGATTCGGCGATACGGGAAGATGATCACAGGTTCTGCGGTGACCTTGCGTGATCATCGAGATGGATCGACGGTGTGGTGAATCATCGTCGCTGGGGCCCGCCGCTGGCCCAGCCTTCCCGGGTCTCAGCCGGATCCGGGAGGTGCCCCATGACCACCACCACATCGTCCCTGTCCACCGTGATCGCCGTCGCCGAGCCGGTGTTCACCAGCGCCGAGCGGCTGGCCTTGGGTGGGTTCCTGGCCGGTTACACCGGCCTGACCCGCGAGGCCTATGCCTTGGATTTGTGCCAGTTCACTGCCTGGTGCCAGCAGCGCAACATCCGCTTGTTCCAGGTCCGGCGGGCTGACATCGAGTGCTTCGCCCGCGACCTGGAAGCCAAGGGCCGCGCCCGGGCCACGGTGACCCGCCGGTTGTGCACCATCGCCGGGTTCTATCGGTATGCGGTCGAGGAAGACCTTTTGGATCATTCACCGGCCGCGCGTGTCCGCCGCCCGCGGCTGGGCTACGAATCCCACGCGATCGGGCTGGACCGCAACGAGCCCGGCGCGATCCTGGTCGCCGCCGGTCTTGGCCCAGCCTCCGAGCACGCGCTTGTCTCGTTGCTCGCGCTGAACGGCCTGCGGGTGTCCGAAGCGACCGGCGCCAGCATCGAGGCGCTGGGCACCGAGCGCGGGCACCGGATCCTGACCATCACCCGCAAGGGCGGCAAGGTGGTCACCATCCCGCTCGCGCCGCGCACCGCCCGGGCGATCGACCTGGCCATCGGCGAACGCTGCGAGGGGCCGGTCTTCCTCACCCCGGATGGCCGCCGGCTGGACCGGCATGGCGCTGCGCGGATCGTGCGCCAGGTGGCCCGCCGCGCCGGGATTACCAAACCCGTTGGCCCTCACACTCTTCGTCATGCTTTTATCACTGCTGCCCTTGATGCGGGGGTTCCGCTGCGGGACGTCCAAGAGGCCGCTTCCCACGCCGACCCCCAGACCACGATCCGTTACGACCGGGCCCGGGCCTCGCTCGACCGCCACGCCACCTGCATTGTCGCCGCCTACGTCGCCGGAGCCGCCCGCTGAGAGCCGACCGGCCCCACCCTGCCTGGCAGGCCACCGCCCGCCAGGCAAGGCGGCCGGGCAAACGAGAACCCCGGGCCACCGGGAGGAGCCAAGTAAGCGGCACCGGGCACCCCGGCCACCGATATCAGGTGTCGTATACTCGCAACATGGCCGGGTACGGGCTCCACAAGGAGATCCGCAAGGCCATCGCCGAGGCCGAACAGGCCGGGCTGCGGGTGGTCACCTTCACCGGTCACACCTGGGGCCAGGTGGAATGCCCCTGCGGGCAGCACATCAAGATCTACTCGACGGGGAGGAATCCCGAGTTCGGCGCCAAGCTCATCTACGGGTTCATCCGCCGGCACCGCGAGCATGGGAGCACGCCATGATGTACGAGTTCACCCTGGTGCTGGACCGCGAACCCACCGGCGCCGAGCTGGAGGCCCTGGCCGCGGCCGGGCTGGACCCGGTCGGCGCCGAGGGGCCGCGCCCGGCGCTGGCGCATCTGGCTATCGACGCCGACGGCCTGCCCGCCGCGATCATCACCGCGGTGCGCGAGATCGAGCGGCTCGGCATCGCCGTCACGGGCGTCGCCTCCGCCGACCTGGTGTCGCTGAAAGACATCGCGGCCCGTACCAGGCGCAGCTACGAGTCGGTGCGCAAGCTCGCCGTCGGCCAGCGCGGCCCGGGCGGATTCCCCGCTCCGTTGTCCACCGGGCAGTGGGCGCTGTATTCGTGGGCCGAGGTATCTGCCTGGCTGGCCCGCCACTACCCGGCCACCGCCGCAGCGGTCACCAGCTACGACCGGGAAATCGCCGCCGCCGACCACCTGATCCGCGCACGCCACATCCTGCCCGCGCCTGCGGACCGCGCCGACCTGGCGCAGCTCCTCACAGCCTGATCTGGGCTCAGGCACGGAATGTCACACTCGGTGACCATGGCCCCGACTTGACTCTTGCGCGCATCGCCGCCGATCGGCGCGGCAGTCACGCCTTGCTGGGTGATCGCGTTCGTCGCCCCGAAATGGCATTCGGCACGGTCTTCGGTTCTACGCTGGGCGATCCGCCCGCCATGGTCACAGGTCCTGGCTCTGGCGGTTAGCGGAGCTGGCCCGAGGGCGGTCGCTGACGGCGGGACGCGCGGGCGGGTGCTCGGCCAGCCCGGGTGGTGAGGGGCAGGGCGATGGCGATGGCGGGCAACAGCGACAATCCGATGAGCAGGAACACCTCCTGCCAGCCCACAGGCCGCTTGGTGTGCGAGGTGGAAGATCAGGTGGGGTAGGGCGCAGGTGAGGTAGGCGGCCAGCGCCACGTAGATGAGCCAGGTCCTCGAACCGCTGTGCGTACGCGGCGGTGAGATGGCCGCCTCGTGGCCGCGCTGCTGGTTGCGGCGCAGGGCGTATCCCAGGCCTCCTGTGGCCGACGAGCTGGCGATGGGTCCTCCGCCCCATCCAGCTCTTCCGCATACCCCGCACCGGCGTGCGCCAGGTGCCAGACGCGGCGGTATCAACCAATCACCAAGAGTGACCAACCAGATTTTCTTCTTGAATCGAACAGAAAAGATGTGCATACTGTTCGATATCTCGTTCGTTAGGAGATGCCTGTGAGCACCCAACTCTTCAACGTGGTCTACGGCAGAGACCTGGTCGCCAAGCTCCCTGAGGTGCTCAGCGAGCCCTACCTGGTCGTCACCATGGCGGATCTGTGGCCCCGGTTTGAGCAGGCGTTCACGCCCGGCCAGTGCCACGTCCACCTGGTGGACTCCCTTGAGGTCAAAGATCTTGAAGCCCTGGTCGCGGACCTGCCCGCCCTGGAGGTCGTGGTGGGCCTTGGGGGCGGCATGGCGATCGATGTTGCCAAGTACCTCGCCTGGCGCCGACGCCTGCCCCTGTTCCAGGTACCAACCTCGATGAGCGTGAACGCCCCATTCGCGCAGCGCGCTGCGGTACGTGAACAGGGAGTGCTGAAGTACGTGGGCTGGGCGGTGCCGGAGACGGTGTATGTGGACTATGACGTGATCAAGAGCGCCCCTCTTACGCTCAACCGCTCCAGCGTGGGCGACATCGCCTGCTACTACACAGCCCACTGGGACTGGGCGATGGCCGAGCGTGAGAGGAAATGCGAGCCCCAGTGGCCTTACGACGAGTACTGGGTGGGTGAGGCGAGAGCCGTCCTTGACAAGGTGCTCGGCGCGGCCGATGAGATCCGCGAGGTCTCCGACAAGGGGATCCGGGTGCTAATGGATGCGTTGCGCTGGGGCGGGGCGGCGTTCAACAACACCGGCTGGAACCCCCGGCCGATCGAGGGCAGCGAGCACACGTTCTTCTACTCGCTCGAGTACCTCACCCACCGGCCCTTCCCGCACGGCCAGATCGTGAGCCTCGGCGTGCTGCTCATGAGCTACCTCCAGGGCAATGATCCCGACTTCATCAAGGCCCAGCTCGACCGGATCGGCGTCGCCTACCAGCCCGGCGACATGGGCATCACCTGGGCTGATGTCCGCGCTGGGCTGAAGTTCATGCCCGAGTACTGGCACAAGGCCGGCAACCTCTGGTACACCGCGGCCGTCCATCTCCCGGTCACCGACAACTACCTGGACGATGTCCAGGCGTGGCTCACCGCGTAGCTGGTGGGCGAGGAGGCAAGCACCATGTCAGAAGCTCTCACCCCCGCCGACGCGTTCGTCGTCGCACCGGATGGCACACCCAGGCCCGAGCGGCGGCTCGCCGCCAACCGGGTCGGGCTGCCCGGCGTGCTGATGCAGGCGGTCGCGCAGATCTCACCGACTCTGGGGATTTTCTACACGATCTCCTTCAACACCGGGCAGGCCGGGATCACCGCCCCGCTCACCTACCTGCTGGCCTTCATCTTGTGCCTCACCCTCGCGGTGCCCCTGGGCGGGCTGGCGCGCCGCCTGCCCAGCGCCGGCGGCTACTACACCTATGTGAGCGAGGGCCTGGGGCCCAAGACCGGCTACATGGTGGGATGGCTCTACGGCGCATCCGTCGCACTTGTGCCAGCCGCCCTGGCGGCGTTCACCGGCGCGGTGCTGCATGACGAACTGAATGCCGAGTACCATTTCGGGCTCCCGTGGTGGGTGTATGCCGTCGCCATCCTCGCCCTGTGCCTGTTCGTCGCCTACCGCGGCATCGTCATCTCCGCCCGGTTCATGCTGACGATGGGGATGTACGAGATCGTGATCGGCATGGGGCTTGCCCTGACCGGAGTCATAAACCCCGGGCCGGGCGGAGTCACCGCGCGCGGGTTCCTGCCCTCCCATATCGGCAGTTCCTCAGGTTTCTTCCTTGCCGTTGTGCTCAGCATCTTCGCCTTCACCGGATTCGAGTCGGCGGCCAACATCGCCGAGGAAAGCCGCAGCCCCCGCCGGTACGTCCCGCGGGCGATCGTCGGATCGGTGGCGCTCATGGGGATCTTCTACGTCTTCTGCGCCTGGGGCCTGCAAGTCGGCTGGGGAGTCAACAACCTCGGTGCGCTCGCCAACTCACCGACCGCCCCCGCCTTCGCCCTCGGCCACCGGCTGTGGGCCGGGGCATGGGTGCTGATCCTCATCGCCCTGCTCAACAGCGGCATCGGAGTCTGCATCGCCTGCACCACGTCCTCAACCCGGACCTTGTTCAGCATGGCCCGAAGCGGCGGGCTTCCACGGTGGCTGTCCAGCGTGCACCCCACCCACCGGACGCCCTACCGCGCCGTCACGCTCCAATTCGGGACCGTCATCGTGCTGCTGGTCGCTATGGGCGTGCCGCTCGGGGCCGTCAACATGTTTAACCTGTTCGGAACGACCGGCACGCTCACCTATGTCCTCATCTATGGGCTCGGGAATGTGGCAGCCTGGCGGTATTTCCGGACAGTTGCCAAGGATGAATTCAGCGTGATCAAGCACGTCGCCTTCCCCGTCATAGCGACAGCGGCGCTGCTCTACATCGCCTACAAGTCCTACATCCCGCTGCCCGCAGCTCCCGTGGTGTACGCGCCCGTGATCGTCGGCGTGTACGTCGCCAGCGGAGCCGGCTTCCTGATCTGGGCGCTACAGCCGGCGCGGCGGGCATGGATGCGGCACGCGGGCGTCATGGAGACCCTCACGGCAACGCCACAAGAGACGCACAGCACCGGCGGCGCGAACGGCCTGGCCGGTGAGGGCATCGCCGGAGGCGCCAATCAGGTTCTGCAGGCGGCCGAGGAGGACCGGAGCGAATGAAACCGGCCGATGACAGACACCGGGCGATCATCGAACTCGTCGCCGCGAAAGGGCGGGTAAGCATCGCCGAGTTGACCCGGCAACTCAAGGTCTCCGAGATGACCGTGCGCCGGGATCTCGCGGTCCTCGACGCGGAGGGCGCGATCAGGCGAGTCCACGGTGGTGCGCTTGCACTGGCGAGCGGCAGCTACGAGCCCCCATTCGCGGCGCGGGCCAAGCTGAACGCTGACGCCAAGCGGGACATCGCCCGGCTGACCTCCAGCCTGATCAGTGACGGGGAAACCGTCATCCTCGACGGTGGGACGACGGGCGCCGCGATCGCCGAGGAACTGCTGGCACGGGACCTCACCGTGTGTACCTTGTCGCTTAGGGTCGCTGACGTGCTCAGCGGTTCGACGTCGGTCCGGCTGATGATTCCCGGAGGCATCGTCCGGCCAGGCGAACGCAGCATCATCGGACCCGCGGCGCTCCGCATCTTCGAAGACCACCGATTCGACGTCTACGTGATGACCGTCAGCGGAGTCCACATCGGGGCAGGCCTGACCGAGTGGAATCTCGATGACGCCGCCGTGAAGCGGGCAGCCCTCGCCGACGCGAACCGGTGCCTCGTGGCCTGCGACGCGAGCAAGTTCGGCAAGACAGCGTTCGGCCGGATCTGCGGGGTCGAACAAGCAGACGTCATCGTCACCGACGCGGCGATCCCAGCCGCCCAGCGCACGGCATTCACCTCGGCAGACGTGGAGTTGCGGGTCGCATGAGCAACCACCCCGATGGCCGGGCGCCCACCTACGGTGCGGCCGCGCCGATCACGCCCGGCAGCCCCTTCGAAACCGACATCGCCGCGCAGCCCGCCGCGCTGCGGGCGCTGGCCAACTCGGACACGCTAACGTCACTTCCCACCATCGACCTGGCCACATTCGATCGCATCATCCTGACGGGCATGGGTGCCTCCCACTACAGCGCGCTGCCGGCCTGGCGCCGCCTTGTCGCCATGGGCTGCCCCGCCTGGTGGCTGAGCACAAGCGAACTGCTTGACTCCCCCCAGCTGCTCACCAGGCGGAGCCTTCTGTGGGTCACCTCCCAATCTGGTCGAAGTGGTGAGATCGTCGCCTTGCTGGACGGCCTTGGAGCCGGCCTCGCCCGCCCGGGACTAATCGTGGGCGTCACCAACGACGCCGGAAGCCTGCTGGCCAATTCAAGCGACGTACTCCTCGACATCCGGGCCGGCGAGGAGAGCACGGTCAGCACGAAGAGCTACCTCAACTCCCTCGCCGCTAATCATCTGCTGCTGACCCACATGACCAGCAGCGGAACCGACACCGCCCTCAAGGCGGTCCTGACTGCCGCAGACGAGACAGAAGTAGCATCAGTATCCCTTAGCCCGGTTAAGGCGATCGCATCGCGAATCCTCCAGCCAGATTCTCCCCGGCTCGCCCTCATCGGTGCCGCCGACCAGGCGGCCAGCGCCCTCGTCGGTGCCCTGGTGATCAAAGAGGCCGCCAAGCTCCCCGCCGAGGGTTTCGTGGGCGGCGAGTTCCGCCACGGCCCACTGGAACTGGCCGGCGCCGGGCTCACGGCACTAGTGTTCACCGGCCCCGCCGCCAGCCCAGGCCTTTCCCAGCTAATCCGTGACCTCCGGGAAACCGGATCGTCCGCCGTGGAAATCGGCCGCAGCCCCGGCACGGGCGGCGAGCGCATCTCAACTCCCGCAACAAGTGAGCTCAGCCAGACGATGGCTGACGCAAAGGTAGCCCAATTGCTAAGCGTCGAACTGGCCCGCGCCAGAGCGCTGGTCCCCGGTGAGTTCCGATTCGGCCAGAAGGTGACATCGTTAGCATGAATCATCCCCTGCCCCCCGCGGAGATCGGGATCGATCTGGGAGGAACCGCTACCCGCCTGATCGCCTGGCACGACAGCCAGGCCATCGCGGAGAAAACCGTCGCGACGCGCATCTTCGCCGAGACATCGCCCGCCCAGCGGATCCGGCGCCTCTGGGACCTAGTCCGGGCCGTGCCACCGGCTGGCTACCGCATCACAGGAATCGGCATTGGCGCCAGCGGCCCTGTCGACCCGCGGACCGGAACCATCGAGAACCCGGACACCCTCGCATGCTTCTCAGGAGTGGCACTCGCAACTCGGCTAACGGAGATCGCCGGAGTACCCGTCGTGGTCGAAAACGACGCGGTGACCGCCGCCCTGGGCGAGTTCCACCATGGCGCCGGACGAGGCGCTGACCGAATGCTCATGGCGACGCTTGGAACCGGAATCGGCGTTGCCGTGCTCCAAAATGGGCAGCCCTTCCGCCTAGCCGACGGAAGACACCCAGAAGCCGGTCACATACCGGTCTCTGCAAGCCCTGAGATCTGCTACTGCGGTCTCACCGGCTGCTGGGAACCCACCGCCTCACGCGAAGCGCTGGAGAACGACATCAGGTCCGTGAAGCCGCAATACCCGGAAGGCGACCTGATCGATATAGCCGCGCGATCGGCCCTCAACGGCGACATGCACGCCCGCCGGGTCTTCGACGCGTACGGCTGCCGGGTGGGACGAGGGCTTGCCCTATTGCACTCGGTATACGGGCCAAGGCTCACAGTCATTGGCGGAAGCATCTCAGGCCATCTCGACGTGTTCAGAGCAGGGCTCGAAGACGCACTGCACCGGGCTGCTGGCTTCGATCCACGGGTGCCAGTGGTCGCAGCTGAACTTGGCCCCAAGGCCGGCGCAGTTGGCGCAGCTATAATGGCTTCAAGCAGTGCACAGGCAGGCTTATCGCGTGGGACGAAGATCCAGAAGCAATCGAAGTACCGGTCGCCGGCTGTCACCATCACTTCCATTGAGGCCTATTCATAAGGTCTGATGCGGCTGGCGCGGAGCGTAGCAGGCGCCGTTCACGCCCAGTTGAACCTCTGGTCCCACCCGGCTGGCCATGCTGCCCAGCACAACCCGCCGTCGCCATCGCCGAGGTCAGCTACCGCCCAGGAATGGCTAATCTGCGCTCCGCCACCGGCATGCACGCCGCTGCCAGAAGCCGCGCCGACTCGGCGATCTGTCGTGACCTGATGGCTTGGCGGCCGTGGAGTCTACTAACTCTCTGTGATAGAAGCCGTGCCAGCTTCGTGGCCGCCACAGGACGGATCCTGATGGCCGCCAACGATGCAGATCGGTAGTTGCCGACGGGCTGGGGGCTTCAGTCAAGCGAAGGCAGCGTCCGCCGTTTCTCAGCTTCACTCGCGTCACGGTTGACACATTCATTGAATGCGATCTGTCCGTGCCGATCAACGGGTGGTTGCGCATTCCAGCCTGCCAGCCACAGGAAGGTCTCCATGGTAGCTGCCATCCGCCCGACCAGGGCCGACTGGCCGTCGTTCCGCGCGTGGATGAGTGCCGTCATCGCTCGGCGGACGTCGAACGACATCTCATATGGCGTCGGCACACCCCCCGCGGTACACCGGCCAGATAGCGGCCCGGCGGGTTGTTCACCACATGCCCAGGCGAGGAGCTGCCGGGTGCCGTAGGCCCAGCCGAAGCGTCTCCACGCTCCGTCTGTCCCAGTTTCGCCTGGCCATGGGTAGCGGGCGCAGGCGGTAAGCGACCAGCAGTATGCGTGCTCGATGTCGACTCGACTGCGAGAACCCGGGGCTCCGTCGGTGAGGTTCGGCCGATCTGGTCCCGCGTTCCACAGAGGTACGGCGTCCAGTTCGCCAGCCAGCCACTGGAGTACCAGTTTGGCATGCATGACCTGGCCGCCAGGGTCGCCGTCGAACGCGCCTAGCTCTGCGGTAGCGCTGGCCTCGCTGAGCAACTCGCTGCGATCGGGCGGTCTTTGCAGCGGGGTGGCAAGGCTGACCGGCGACGGGCAGGAGCCGGTCAATGCCCAACGCCATGCCAGCGCGGTGCGGCCTTGTCCCCCCTGCTCTCCCAGGCTCCGGGCGAGTACGTTCCACACCCGGCCCGGCCGCTGCGCGATTGTTTCCGGCAGGTGATCCAGTAACAGGACGATGGCCACGTTGGCACAATACGCCCAGGACCACCCGCCTTCACCGACCAGCGTTGCCCGGCAAAGGTCCCGCAAACATTCGCCCGGATTGTGAGCGTGACCCTTCGCGTGACCACGCAGATCAGCCGGCTTCAGGTTCCCGGTCTCCAGTTCGGCCGTGCGCCCGAAGGATGGCATTGGCTGGCGTCAGCTCGGGTTTCGGTGGCTGGAGAATGGCGTCACGGTCACGACGTACCAGCGATGCCCAGCCGGGACCGAGGTAGCTGGCGTCATCGTCTTCCTCGTATTCGGGGATAGTCCGGAGCTTGTCGATCTCCTCCTGGACCCGGCGGGCGTTGTCCCTGATCTGTAGCAGCGGTTCGGGGATCGGCTGTGAAGCTGCCTCTGGCCTGAGCGCCAGTGCGAGCTGGCCGGGCACCTCCTGATTGTGATACGACCTCCCAGGCGCCTTCGCCGCCCCCAGCTCGGCGTCTGGGTCATGCACGCGAGCGGTGCCGAACAGCGTGCCCTGAACCCACACCTGCCGCCCGTACAGCGCCGAGTCCCCGTCGCCTCCCATTGCAGCTTCCGGCTCAGCTGACCTCAGCGGAGCCAATCGGATACCTGGATAGCGGCGGCGAAGCTCAAGATCCGCCGCGATGGCCGCGCGCCGGGTTGGCTCGGTCAGCGCCTCCCACTGCTGCCGGGTCTCCTGCGCGGCGGCGAGCATGCTGGCGATCTGAGTGGCCTTGTCATGCATGGCCTGCCACATCCCGGCCAGCGCCCGGTGACGTTCGGCGGTAGCGGGATCGGTAGCGGTTTCGGCGCGGCGGGTGGCGAGAATGTCGTTCTCCCAGGCGGTCCGCGCCTGCAGACGGGTCAGTCGCAGTTCTTCGCCGACGTGCCGCGGCGCCCAGCTGGTCTCCCGTTCGTACATGGCCTGGCGCAGCCGCAGCTGGTCGTCGGTGCATCCGCGCAGATCGATGCCCTCGACCTTGCCCAGTCCTGCGAATGCGGCATGCCAGTCGGCCCGGGCTTCGGGTGAGGTCCTCCCTGGTTCTGGACCGATCGCGTCGTCCACCGCGTCGTATCCATACAGTTCGCGGTAGGCGCCGAGCCGGGCCGCGCGTCGCTCCCACTCGGCCCGCTTGGCCGCGTCGGCGGGCACGTCGCCCAGGGCCCGGGTGACCCACCGGGGCCGGGCCGCCGCCAGGTGCTCCCCGATCCGCCGGACCCGCTCATCCATCGCCATGGCCAGGTCGGTCATGAACTGGTTGAACTCCGGATCGCCCATCTCGGGCACGCGTTCGGCCCAGGACTGATGCACCTTCGGGACCATGTACTTGATCATGTGCCGGACTCTCGCGTCGATGACTCGTGCCAGGTCCCGGGCATCGGCCAGTGACCGTGACCCCGCCGCCAAACGCAACACCCTGCAGCCGTCGAGCCCGGCCGCTTCCGCATCACGCAGTGATCGCCACAGCCAGGTTCGGGCGGCATCGCTCAGTGCCAGGTCGGCGTCTTCCTCAGGGAGTGCCTCGCCCAGAGCGCGCTCGAACCGGATGACCTGAGCGCGGCGGGCAAGGTCGTACCAGATGGAACCGAGCACGCCGAGGTGGTCGGCGGCGGCGAGTTCGCGGCGCAGCGTCTCGGTCGCCGACAGCACCGCGCCGTCGCGGCGCATCACGTCAGCGAGCACAGCCACCGGGTCACGGTGTGGCAGTTGCTCATCGCTGCCTGACGGGCTGTCCGCGAGTCCCGGTCCCTCGCGTTCGCGGGCGAGCCTGCGGGCCCGCGCCAACTCAGGTGCCGGGCGTGAGCCTTCTCGCACGTCGGCCTGCCGCGGGAAGCCGGTGACGCAGTAGGCGTAGTTGGTGTCCCGCCCCCGGGACATCGCGACATACAGGCCCTGCCGGTCGCCGAGCCCGTCGACCAGGACATGGGCGGTGTCCACCGTCCTGCCCTGCGCGGCGTGCGGGGTAGTCGCGTACGCCAGATCGCAGTGTGAGAAAAGATAGGTTTCTGGCACCGTGAACGGAGCCGTCCATACCGCCTCTGCCGTCACCGGGTCCCGCCCGATCAGGCGGCGGACAGCGACCTTCGGCCCGACGGGCGCCAAAATGCGAAGCACATCCCGGTTGGTCAGCCACTGCCCCGGCCTGCCCGCGGAGATCTGACGGCGGTTCTGGCGGGCCATGATGAGATCACCGGGGCTCGCTACCGCGCCGTCCCGCAGCCT
>Ga0070730_10002092_pt1 | contig 18383 bp, 13 predicted proteins | sample Coa_R1_3_FD_66447 | JGI IMG/M metagenome (GOLD analysis project Ga0070730, IMG submission 66447) | Surface soil microbial communities from Centralia Pennsylvania, which are recovering from an underground coalmine fire - Coalmine... | ecosystem: Environmental > Terrestrial > Soil > Unclassified ... | reverse complement strand
AGTGACGGGTCTGGCGCTGGGGGGTTTGGTAGGAGCCATGAGCGGTCTGGCGCTGGTCGTGCTGATGCGCCCTCAGGTGATGCGCCACCACCGGCAGGTCAGCGGGCCTCCATTGCGCAGCGGCAGCGGGGGGCCGGCGTTTGACCCTGGCGCGGCGAGAACGGTCTGGTCCGGCGCCTCGCCACGTCGGTAGATAGCACGGGCGCCTCAAAGGAAACTCAGAAGGAGAAGTCAATGAAGAGATTGGTACAACTGGTTGGGCGCACTGGCGTGACATACGACGTTCCCATGACGGCTGAGGAAGCCGCGTTCTTTCTGCGCTTGACTGAACTGAAGGCCAAAGCTGATCCTACGATCACATTCCAGGACGTGGTTATAGACTGGATCGAGAAGCGGGTGCGGGATCGTGGGGATCCCTCTGCCCGGCAAAATTAAGTTTGGTATCAAACGCGGCAGCAGGCGAAGTGTAAAAAACGTCGAAGAAATTGCCCGTGTAGACCATCGCCTCAACAATGGTTGTATAAGACGATTGCCCTCCCCGCTTTTTCTCTTGCCAGGATGCAGCAGCAGCGCCTTGCTCGACTGCTTGGCTGATTGTATCGAGCGTGGTTTGGTGCCGTACTGATTAGTAATAGTCCATCTGCCTGTACAGATTGAGAAAACAGTCATAAAAAGGCTTGACTTCTTCTGTATAATAGCGGCAAGGACTCAGATCATTGGGGGTAGAAGAGTTGTCATAGTGGCAATAGTTACTTGAGCGTTTGCTTGAAAGGAGCAAGATGATGTCATACCCTGGACAACCACCGCGACCTGTTACGCTGACTGGTAAGCCTGGGAGCGAGCTGCAAAAAACGTTGATGGGCAATGAGGTCATTTTGGCGGCGACTCAGGTGGGCGCCAGTGCGCTCATTGCCACGAATTTCCGGGCTATCATTATTAAACCGTCAGGACTTTTTGGCAGCCTCACGTCAACCTATACGTACCAGCAGATTACGAGTGTGGATATACGGAAACAATTGCTGGGAGGCTATATAGAACTCAGCGGCGGGGGCGTGCAAAACTTTCGACACAGACCAACCGGCCAGGATATAGCGCAGGCGCCCAATACCTTCCCGTATGGTAAGCTCTTTGGCAACAAGGAGCAGGAAGTGGAGCATGTGGTGGCCGTCATCCGCCAGCAAATTAGTATTGGGCATGCGCCGCAAGCCATGTATGCTCAGGCCGCGCCGGTAAGCCAGCCGTTGCCAGGCATCCCCGAACAGATTCAGAAGCTGGCGGCGCTGCGCGATGCAGGCATCATCAGCCCTGCCGAGTTCGAGGCCAAGAAAGCCGATCTGCTCTCGCGCATGTGACGCCAGTTCCTGGCGCCTTATGCGTGTAGCGCCGCCGACCCTGGCGGCGCATCGCTGGGCATGACAGCAGAGGTGGGCAGGCCGCAGGTCTGCCCACCTCTGCTGTCACAAAGGCTAATAGACGTTGATCTCGCTGCCATAGCTTTCCAGGCGGCGCTTGACGAGGCCCAGGAAGCGCGCCGCCCCCAAGCCGTCGTTGATGCGATGATCGAACGAGAGGCTGACAAACATCATCCAGCGGATGGCGATGGAGTCATCCGGGGTCACAACTGGGCGCTTGACCGCCGCGTCCATGCTCAGGATGCCCGCGTGCGGCTGGTTGATGATCGGCACGGAGATGATCGTGCCAAAGACGCCGGGGTTGTTGACCGTGAAGGTGGAGTCCTGCATATCCTGCATGGTCAGCTTATTGGCGCGCGCCCGCGTGGCAAGGTCGCTGACCGCCCGCGCCAGCCCGGCCAGGTTCAGCGTATCGGCGTTATGCACGACGGGCACCATCAGCCCGGCGTCGGTGGAGACGGCCACGCCCAGATGGATGCGCTTCTTCAGGATGATCTGGTCGTTGACCCAGGAGGCGTTCATCGTGGGCACGTCTTTGAGCGCCTCGACGGTGGCCTTCATCACGAACGGCACAAAGGTCATACTATAGCCCTCGCGCCGCTTGAAGTCCTCGCGGTTGCGTTCGATCCAGCGGGCGATGTTGGTCATATCGACCTCGACCAGCGTCGTGGCGTGGGGCGAGGTGTGCTTGCTGCGCACCATATGCTCGGCAATCGCCCGCCGGATGGGCGAGACGGGCACAATCTCCTCGTCGGCTTTGGGCGTGTAGGGCGCGGCAGGCGCAACCGACGTGGCGGCAGGCATCGACGTGGGCAGAGCAGGCGCGGCGGCTGGCGCTTGCGGGCGTTGGGCCAGATAGTCCAGAATATCATCTTTGCGCACCCGGCCCCCTTCGCCGGTGCCGGGGATGGCGTCGAGGTCAAGCTGGTGTTCCTGGGCCATGCGACGCGCCAGGGGCGAGATGCGCTGGCGCTGGCCGTTCGCCTCCACCGGGCGCGGTGTATACGCCGGGGCTGGCGCTGGCGCGCTGGCTGCGCTGGCCGTCGCGGCATTGCTCGCCGGGGCGCTGCCAACGGCTGCGGCGGCTGGCGCAGTCTCCCTGGCGGGCGCGCCTGCTGAGGCCGCTGCCCCTTCTTCGATCTGCGCGATTTCAGCGCCCACTTTCACCGTCTGGTCCGACTGCACCAGAATCTTGACGATCCGCCCGGCGACGGGTGAGGGCAGTTCAGCGGTAATTTTATCGGTGATGATCTCCGCGAGCGATTCATCTTTTTCAACCACGTCGCCCTCTTGTTTGAGCCAGCGCCCGACGGTTCCCTCGGCCACTGATTCGCCAAGCTTGGGCATTGTGACCTTCGTTGGCATCTTGCACCCCTTTGTGATCGAGATGTTCCCTGTGGCGAACGACCACCAGGAGACGAGAGAGACAAAGCGTGACCAGCCAGCACACATCGTCGGGTGTGGCCTCTGCGCCCCTGGCCTGTGGATGGGCCAGAGAGAGGCGCGGGTATCGTCTGATCGCGTCAAGCCCATGCTAGCATGTTGGGGCAGAGGCTGTCAAGAAACAGGACGGGCTGGCGGCTGAAGGCCGCGCCTAGAGGCGCCTGCGGGCGCCACCACGTCCGCCTGCGCGGACTCCCCGCCCCAGCTACGCCGGGCATTCGTCCTAACCCGCGCAGGCGGGTTTTGCCGTGCCCCCGGAACGAGGGTGGTAGCCTCCGGCTGCCCGTAGGCGCGGCCTTCAGCCGCCAGCTATTTTCCCTGGAAGGCCGGGCGGCGTTTTTGCAGGAAGGCGATCATGCCCTCGCGCACGTCTTCGGTGGTGAAGCAAGTTTTGATGCTGGCAAGTTCCAGTTGCAGCATGGCGCGCAGGTCCAGATCGGGGCTTTGCATCAGCAGGCGCTTGGCAAGCGTCTGAGCGATGGGTGGGCCGCTGGCGAGATCGGCGGCGTAGCTGGCGACGGCCTCGCGGAAGCCCACAGCAGGCAGCACGCGGCTGACCAGGCCGATGCGCTCAGCCTCTTCGGCGTCGATGTCGCGGGCCGTCAGGATCAACTCGGCGGCGCGGGAGGCGCCCACCAGGCGCGGCAGGAAGAAGGCCATACCGCCATCGGGGACCAGTCCTCGGCGCAGATAGCCGGTGGTGACGCGCGCGCCTGCGGCCATCAGGCGAATATCGGCGGCCAGCGCCAGCGAAAGGCCCGCGCCCGCCGCCGCGCCGTTGATCGCTGCGATGATGGGCTTGTCACAGCCGGTCAGCGTCAGCGCCTGGCGGCCTATCCAACCCAGCGGGTCCAGTTTGGCCTGGCGTCCCTGGCCGTCCAGCGACGCGGCGCCGCCATCGCTCAGGTCCAGCCCGGCGCAGAAGCCGCGCCCGGCTCCGGTCAGCACAATCACCCGCACGGCATCATCGGAGGCGGCTTCAGCAATCGCGGTCTGGATCGCTTCGGCCAGTTCAGTCGTCAAAGCGTTCAAACGGTCTGGTCGGTTAAGCGTGACCGTTCGCACGCCTTGTTCTGTTTGGAACAAAAGATGCTCGGCATTTGTGGGAGTTATCATGGGCGCTGCTCCTTCTCAAGAGAAGAGAATGGTTGCGGGCACGTAGCCCTGGCGCGATGGGTGATCTGCGCGCACTCTTGGCGCGCGGTCTGCCAGTAGCATAGCGGAAAGTATGGCCCGCTGCAAGCTTTTGGCCGGTGTGTGAGCTTTTGCGCGGTTTCGGCGTAGAACTTATAGGAGGGGAAGTATAGCGGGTTGTTATTTCTCCTGGGCAGGCGTTGTTACGACGCTGTTATGCTTATCGGGATAGCGCCGCGTATCAAGCGGATTTGGGGCAGTCGGGCCTGTCCTGAAGTGGCTTCATAGCCCGGTTTGATTGACGCCCTATCGGTTGCTGTGTTACAATGCTAGACAAGAACCGCCCGCGTAGGTCTGTAAAGCGGCAGTGCAAAACAAGAAACCGCTCGCGTAGATCTATGCAGCAGCGGCAAAGAGCGTGTCTATCCAGGCTCAGGTACGTGCTATCCGTCGTTCTTCTGGCTTTGGGCAGATTCACGCGCCTGCCTCCTGAGTGGCGCCACTGCAGCGTCTCTCATCTGCCTACCTCGTTCAAAGTCGCTTGAGTAAGGAGGGGACAAGTCTAACCAGCGATACGATCTTCGTTAGGCATCTGATGCGTTCAAAGGTGAACGCATCTGGACGTGGCGTGACTCAGTCTGAGGCGCGGATGTCTTCACCGCAGCCTTCTCTGTTGACTGACAGAAAAGAAGGAAAGGATGGTGTTATGCTGACCTACACAATTCGGCGGCTGCTCATCGCGATCCCCATCTTTCTGGGGATTACGATCCTGCTCTACTTCCTGGTGAGCATTACCCCCGACGGCGGACCCCTGGCGGCCTATGTTGGCCCCGGCAAGCACCTTAGCCCCCAGCAACTGGGAGCTCTCAAAGACAAGTTTGGCCTGGACCAGCCGGTGCCCGTGCGCTACTTCAAATGGCTCAGCGCCCTCGTGCGGGGCGATCTGGGCAACTCTACCCAGAGCGGTATCCCTGTGATCCAGGAGATGAAAGACCGCCTCCCCGCTACCATCCTCCTGATTGGCTTTTCTTTCATCTTCCAGGAGTTGATGGCGATTCCCCTGGGGATTTTCTCGGCCCTGCGTCGCTACTCGCTCTTCGATCAGGTCTTCACAGTCATCAATTATGTGCTGTATTCCCTGCCGACCTTCTGGTATGGCTTGATGCTGATCATCCTCTTCGGCGTGGTCATTAAAGTACCTGACCCGGCCAATCCAGGCTTCACCAAAGGCTTGCTCCCCTTCTCCGGGATGGTCAACCTGCGCGTGTCCCCGCCTTTTGGCTCCCCCGACTATAGCTCCTACTTTGCTGCGCACCCCTTCACCGCCCTGGGCGATCTGGCCGCTCATCTGGTCCTGCCAGTGGTGGTGCTGGCGACCGTTGGCGTGGCTGCCGATAGCCGGTTCATGCGCGCCAGCATGCTGGATGTGATTAATATGGACTACATCCGCACGGCGCGGGCGAAGGGCTTGCCCCAGCGGATCGTCATCTGGAAGCACGCGGTGCGCAATGCGATCTTGCCGATTGTGACCAATATCGGCCTACAATTGCCCGTTCTGCTCGGCGGCGCCATTGTGACGGAGCAGATTTTCTCCTGGCCGGGCATGGGATCGTTCTATGTCAGGGCGGCAGGCACTGGGGATTATCCGGTCGTGATGGCCTATACGTCGCTGCTGGCGGCAGCGACCATCATCGCCAATCTGCTGACCGACCTCTCGTATGCGTTTGTGGACCCGCGCATCCGCTATAGCTGATGGCGTTGATGCGCTGATGGGTTTGCAGCATGTTTGATGGCACGTTTAATTCGATACACCTCTTTTAAGGAGGAGAAAAATGCCTGATAATCAGAGAACGGCTCCAGAGGCGGAAGAGTATCTGGTCGCTGGCTCAAGCTCTGGCGGCGCTGGCGGGGTAGGCAACCCTGTCGGGGAGAGTGGAACGGAATATGCCTTGCAGACGCAAGCCGTCGAGCCAGGAGGGGCTGCTGACTACGCTGATAGCGATGTAGCTGTTCAGCAGCTTACCCAGCTTGAGTTGGCCTGGCGGCGGTTTCGCCATCATCGCATTGCCCTCGTTGGCGCGACGATGTTGGGGATCATCATCCTCATGGCGATCTTCGCCCCCTTCCTGACCCGCGTGGCGCCTGATGCGCCGCACCTGGATTGGATTGATTTTCAAACCGGGTCTACCGGCCCCTCTCTGTCGAATTTCCCAGATCGGATTATGGGCGTGGATACCATCGGCCATAGCATCTGGGCTGATGTCCTCTATGGCGGGCGCATCTCGCTCATGATCGGCCTGGGCGCGTCGCTGTTGGCAATGACGATTGGCACCAGTCTGGGCGCCATCAGTGGCTACTTCGGTGGCTGGGTCGATATGCTGCTTCAGCGCTTCACCGACATCATGCTGTCGATCCCGTTTCTGCCGCTGATGATTGCGATCTCGGCGATTATTATTCACGATCCTGTCCTGCACCAGAATTCAGGGTTTATTGTCACCTTTATTATTCTAGCCTTTGGCCTGCTGACCTGGCCGGGGGTCGCCCGTATTGTGCGCAGCTACTACCTGACCTTCCGGGAGCAAGAATTTACTGAGGCGGCCAAAGCGGTGGGCGTCAATGATTTCCGCATCATCTTCCGCCATATCCTCCCCAACGCGGTTGGCCCCATCATCGTTCTCTTTACGCTGAACGTTGCCAGCTTTATCGTGCTGGAGGCCACGCTGGACTTTCTGGGCCTGGGCATTGAGTTCCCCCCAACGCCAACCTGGGGCAACATTCTGACCAACGCGCAGGATGAATTGCTCATCGGCCACTGGTGGTGGGCAACCTTCCCTGGCCTGATGTTGCTGATGACGGTGCTGGCGATCAACTTCATGGGTGATGGCCTGCGCGACGCTCTGGATGTCCGAAGTAAGGAATAAGGCGGAGAAACGGGAACCCTGGTGGTGGGCACGGGAGAGATCGCGCCAGCCGGTCGGTCTCTTCTCTGTCCCCGGTTATGCCAGAGCCTCCCGAATCAACGGGGAAAGGGATAAGAGCATTGGTAGTACAAGCAAAACCATCGACAGAGTATCTGCTCGATGTTCGCGGGCTAAAGACCTATTTCAAAACCCATGATGGCATCGTCAAGGCGGTAGACGGGGTAGATTTTCGGGTCAAACCGGGCAAGACGCTTGGCATTGTCGGCGAGTCCGGCTGCGGCAAAAGTGTCACCTCGCTCTCCGTCATGCGGCTGGTGGACCGGCCTGGCTGGATTGAGGCGGGCGAGATCATCTTTGAGGGACGCGACCTGCTGGAACTCTCGGAAGAAGAAATGCGCCATGTGCGTGGCAACCAGATCTCGATGATCTTCCAGGAGCCGATGACCTCGCTCAATCCGGTCTATACCATCGGCAATCAGGTTGGCGAAGTTTTGCACCTGCATAAGCACCTCAAAGGCGCGGAGCAGCGCGACCGCAGCCTTGAGATGCTGCGCAAGGTGGGCATTCCGGCCCCAGAGCGCCGCTTGAAAGATTATCCGCATAATCTTTCCGGTGGCATGCGCCAGCGTGTGATGATTGCGATGGCGCTGGCGACCGACCCCAAGCTGCTGATCGCCGATGAGCCGACAACGGCGCTGGATGTGACCATTCAGGCGCAGATTCTCGACCTGATGCGCGGCCTTTCGCGCGAGTTCAATACGGCGGTGATGCTGATTACGCACGACCTGGGCGTGGTTGCTGAGATGGCCGATGAGGTCACGGTGATGTATACCGGCGGGGTGGTGGAGCATGGCACGGTCTATCAGGTGTTGAAAGAGGCCAAACACCCCTACACACAGGGATTGCTCAACTCCATTCCTGGCACGGCCAAGAAGGGACAGAAGCTCAACGTCATCAAGGGCACGGTACCCAATCCGTTGAATCTGCCCAAGGGCTGCACCTTTGCGCCGCGCTGCCCGCATGTCATGGATATTTGCTGGCGGCAAACCCCCAAGCTGCTTGATGTTGGCAAAAACCATCTGGTTCACTGCTGGCTCTATCAGATGTCAGGGGGGAGCATGCTCGAAAAAGGGCGCGCGCCTGAACTGGTGACGAGCGAAGCCGCGACGCAGTATGCGGCAGCCGAGGCCAGTATACTGGACGCCCCCACGCAGAGAAGTGAGCCGCTCTTTGGCGCTCCAGTCGGTATGGATGAAAGTCTCCTGAATGCAACCACTGTTTCTGGTACAACGCTGTCTTCGGAGCCTTCCGGTTCCTCGGATGTTGAGGCAAGCACGGGCGGCGATCAAGAAGTAGGCTGAGGAGGATGCCAGTCTTCTGGCACACGAGCGTATGAGCATGAATGCTGATACTCCCCAATCCACTGAAAGCAGCGCCCCCCTCGTTGATGCCACTCCGATGGCGGAAGCTGCTACCAGGCCCGCGAGCAATGGGGCTGGCGGCGATGTCCTGATCGATGTGCGCCATCTGGTCAAATATTATCCCGTGCTGGGCGGCCTTTTCCGCGTAAAGGTGGCCGATGTGAAGGCGGTAGATGATATTTCCTTCTCCATCAAGCATGGCGAGACGTTTGGCCTGGTGGGCGAGAGCGGTTGTGGCAAGACGACCACCGGGCGCACCATTCTGCGCCTGCAACCGGCCACTAGCGGCGAGGTCATCTTTGAGGGGCGCGATATTCTCAAATTGCCGCTGGGGGCGATGAAACCCCTCCGGCGCGATATGCAGATCATCTTCCAAGACCCCTATTCTTCACTGAACCCCCGTATGCCGGTGGGCGATATTATTGGCGAGGGATTGCGGGCGCAGGGGATGACGAACCGGAAAGAGCGCGAAGAGACGGCCCAATTCTATCTCAAAAAGGTGGGGTTGCGGCCAGAATATGTGCGCCGCTATCCTCATGAGTTTAGCGGTGGGCAGCGCCAGCGCATCGGCATTGCGCGCGCGCTGGCGCTGCGCCCCAAGTTTGTGGTCTGCGACGAGCCGGTCAGCGCCCTGGATGTGTCGATTCAATCCCAGGTGTTAAATCTCTTGAAAGACCTGCAAGGCGAATTTGGCCTGACCTATCTCTTTATTGCACATAACCTGTCAGTCGTTGAGTATATTAGCGACCGGGTTGGTGTGATGTACCTGGGCAAGATGGCCGAAGTGGCTTCGAGCCAGGAAATCTATACCAACCCAAAGCACCCCTACACAGCCTCGCTGCTCTCGGCTGCGCCCATCCCAGACCCCACTGTGCGCAAGAAGCGCATCATTCTGACCGGCGACGTGCCCAGTCCGCTCAACCCACCTTCTGGCTGCCGTTTTCATACCCGCTGTCCGCTGGCCCAGGCCATCTGCCGGGAAGTTGAGCCGCCGCTAGAAGATAAAACCGGCGCCGGGCATTATTCCGCCTGTCACTTCTCCGAGAAGGTTGAGCCGCCGATCCGGAATTGATCCGCTGGTGTATGCTTTGGTGAGGGATGTCCTTTCTCCGCAGAAAAGGCAGCCAGACTCGCGCGTATCCACAAGAGGCCCCTGCTGATGCTACCAGGTGTAGGGGTCTCTTGCGGATACCCGGCAAAAAGCGGGCGCTGAAATGCTTGACTTTTTGCGGCCTATGCGGTATGCTTAACTACGCGCGCGGAAAGCGCGCCTTGCTCGTCGCCTGTGCCCGTAGCTCAGTGGATAGAGCGTTGGCCTGCGGAGCCAAAGGCCGCTGGTTCGAATCCAGTCGGGCACGCCAGCCTGCTTTCATCTCAGATGAAAGCAGGCTTTGTTTGTCTGGTTTCTTGGAAGTGTCGAATCCAGTGCCCCTGAACTGGATACCCTGTGCCCGTAACCTACTAGAGCCTGCGAGCAACTTAAAGAATTGACGCCAGGGCGCGAACACTGCGGCAAGATAGACGGATGTGAGGAGCGGTAGCCCAGCCGCAGGATACAGTTACGGCTTGCCCTCGCTGCGTGTCCAGCAGGAGCGGAGTGCCGGTTCGCTCGGCTGAGGGTACTCCTCAGCCGAGTGATTTTTCAGCATTCCATGAACTCATCAAACCCTGCCGCTGCTATGAGCAACACGCATATCACCAGCGCTGCGCCGAGATGAGGCGCACAGGAGAGAGCTGTGAGACCAGACACTCGGGGGCAATTCTTATCAGGGCGCTGGTTGCCCCCGACTCCTTCTGCCGACCGACTGCCTCGTCAGCGTGCCGGGCGGCAATTGGAAGCCCACCAAGACCATCCAAGCTCCCAAGCGTACATCGTGCGCTATGAAGAGGCGACAGAGCGGGTGTATCTGGTCCATGCCCTCCCTAACGACCACGTGATCCAGGTGCCAAAGTCCTACGCTCCAGCCGAGCCATTTCCGCTGGTCAGCGGCCAGCATGTTCGCGGTGTACGTCTCCTGCGCTGGTCGATTTATGCGCTCCTTGGGGTGGGACTTGGAGGATTCGGCGGGATCCTCCTGGGCGTCCTGGTCGTGCTGGTCGCGGGAGCGCAGCTTGCGCGTTTTTCTCGACGCATCCGGCAGTGGCGTCGTGGTCGGCAGAGCGCCTCCGGGATTCCGGCGCTACCCGCCGCCGCCAGTGCCGAGCGTCTGCGGCTGCTGGCCGCCTTAGGGCAGGGGCTGCTCGCCATCGCCCTGGGGACTCTGCTGCTCGCGCTGCTCGCCTGGCGCCTCCTGTAACGACCGCCCACCTTCCTGTCAGACCCTGTGCTTCGGAGGAGAAAGCTGCTATGCTGGTTCATGCCCTATTCCTGGTCGCATGCTGGTTTGTATTATCCTCAGCCGTGCTGCTCCTGGTTGGGCGCCATCTGGGCGCATCCGTGTTCGGATCGCTGACTCTGGTGGGGGGCATTGAAGTGATCGGCAGCGTAGGCGCGGTCGCAGCGGGGATGGCTGCGGCAGAAGTCATGCAAGTCGTGATCCTCTCCTCTGGGCTGGGCATCATAGTGATTCGCGCCTTCCCCTCCTGGAATCCAGCCGGGCACGCCGCCTGGCTCTTCGCGGCAGAGGCTGGAGTCCTCTATCTGCTGATCGCTGCCGTCGTTGCGCTGCTCCTGCCGACCAGCCTCGTGGGGCTGCTGCTGGGAGTTATACTCCTGGGGCTGCAATTGGCCGGCATCACCCTGGCCCTCTCCTACACCCACGAACTCCTGGATGTTATCTGCCGTCGCCGCTGGCGGCGGCCTGAGGGGCAACCCCCACGCATCGCCAGGCGGGAGCATTCATCCCGGCGAATGCATACCTCCCCTGAAAAGCATCAGGCAGGGCGCACCCTGTCGTGGGTGCCCCACGTTGCGCTTCATGTTCCCTGTCACGATGAGCCTCCTGAGGTGGTGGAACGGACCCTGCGCGCTCTGGCCCGCCTCGACTATCCCCCTGAAGCCTATCAGGTCTTCGTAGTGGATAATAACACCAAGGACTCGGCGGTCTGGCAGCCCCTCACGGCGGTCTGTGATGAATTAGGCTTTGTCTTTCTCCACTTGGAGGATTGGCCGGGCTTTAAATCGGGCGCGCTCAACTACGCGCTCGCGCTGACTCCGCCGACCTTTGAGATCATCGGGGTGGTCGATGCCGACTATCTGGTCGCGCCCGAATACTTGCGCGAACTGGTCGGGTACTTTGACGATCCCGCTGTGGCCTTCGTACAGACCCCGCAAGACTACCGCGACTATCGCGCCGACAGTACCTTCTACCAACGGGCCTGCTATCACGCCTATCGCTACTTTTTCGATGTGAGCATGCCCAGTCGCAACGAGCGCAACGCCATTATCTTTGGCGGCACTATGGGGCTGATTCGGGCGGACGCCTTGCGGCGTATCGGTGGCTGGGATGAGTGGTGCATCACCGAAGATGCAGAGGCCAGTCTGCGGCTCCTGGCGCGCGGGTATGTGGGGCGCTTCGTGAACCAGTCCTACGGGCGCGGCTTGATGCCCCTGGACTTTGACGCGCTCAAGCGCCAACGCTTTCGCTGGTGCTTCGGCGGCATTCAAATCTTGCGCAAGCATTGGCACACCCTCTTGCCTTGGGCGCGGCGCGCGCAGCCTGCCTCGCGCTGGGCAGTGCCTGGGCTGACTGCTGCCCAACGCTACCACTATTTACTCGGCGGCTTGCAATGGTATGGCGACGCATTGGGATTTGGCTTCACGATCCTGCTCGTCGTGACAGGCTGGCTCCGAATCCTGGGGTATTCGGTACGACTGCCGGTACTCGGCGGGCCGCTGCTGGCGCTGCCGATCACCTTCTGGATGACGAATCTGCTGCGTACGCTGTGGGGACTGCGTGCCACGCGGCGCTGCACATGGGGTGAGGCTATTGGGGCCGTAGGCATCCTGTGGAGCCTGGGGTGGGTTGTGACCTTAGCCAGCCTGCAAGGTCTGTTCCGCCAGCGCGGCGTGTTCTTGCGGACGCCCAAGGCGGGCCGCGCCAGCCTGGTGCGCGCTCTGCGCAGCACCATCATGGAGACGGCTCTGGGAGCAGCTTGCTGGGCGCTGGGCCTTGTCCTGCTATCGACTGCCGCTGCACGGGCGTTCTCGTCAACCTCCCTGCGCTCTGGCGGCGCCCAGCACCTGGCAGCGACCAATGTGCTGTCGTGGTGGGCGCTGGGCACGTCCGCAGGGGTTCTCGGTGGGCTTGCCCTCCTCCAAGGCGCTACGTATCTGGCTGCTCCTGTGCTGTGCCTGCTGAGCCTGCGCAGCGAGAAAACGGCCAGGGAGGTGCGCAGGCGCGCGCTTGACAGCGGCAGCGGTGAGGGTATTCTGGAGCAGCGGCTGCTCGTGGGCGCGCTGGGCCTCGTGGGAGTCCTGGCTACCCTGCTGTTCGTCGCTCTGGTGATCCCGCAACCTGCCACGCCCCTGGGTCCGAACAGCCAGCAGGTGGTTACAAACCTGCTGGGCAATCCGCAGGCAGGGGCGACCCCAGTGACAACCCCCACTCCCAGCGCCACTCCGAGCAGGTCTCAGCCAACGCCCAGTCCCGGTGTCACGCCTACTCCCGATCCCGGCGCTTCCCCCACCGGAACCTCAACGTCGATACCGACACCGACGCCGACGCCGCGACCCGGTGCGACGCCAACACCCGGGGCAACGGTGACGCCACCGCGCCCGACACCGACCCCGCACCATTAGCCGGTGGCGCTTACTAGACGATCACGATGCGCCTGCCACTATCCATTGCTGAGGTAGGTGACGTGGTCGATGCCGGTCCGAATGGGGGATTTTATCGTAGGGCGGGCAGTTTGCAGCAGGCGCCAGGCCAGCGGCTGGAGAGGGAATCCCGCCCACAGCCAAAGCTACGCAAACAGCAACAGCATCACCCCGTCAGCAATCCTGATCGAGGAGATCGCGCGCCGCAGCTTGCCGGGTATCTGACTCAGCGCCTGGTTCAGGCGTGGCGTCAGTTCACTCGGCGACTCGACCCACCAGAGCAAGCCGGAGACCTCGACGTTTTGCACGACCAGGTGGCCCGCCACGACGCTCAGCCCCAGGCGTATCGTACTCCCAAAGCCATAGGTCTGGAAGGTGATGACCAGCGCCTCCGGCTGAAGCGAGACGTGCATATTGGTGATAGGGGTCAACTGGTCGGTATGCTGGGCAATGTATGTGTTGAGGCTCTTCTCCGTTACGGGGAAAGGAACCCCTGCTGGCGCAATGGCCGCGAGCGGAGGAATGTCCTCGATTGCCCGCTGCAAGCCCTGGCGTATCTGGTCATCCACCGCTCGATGCACAACGGGCCGCACCAACAAGAGCCAGCTTCCCGATAGGACCACCCCCAGGACCACCAGAGTGAGCAACAGATACCAGGGCCAGCGTCGGCGCCTCTTGCGCGCAGATGGCAGACGGGCAGACGCGGCGGGCCACTGCGGTGACGGACTCGATCCTATCGGCTGGGCGCTTGATGGTCCAGCCCAGGATTCTTCTGGCAGGCGCGTATAGCTGGTGGACTGCGCTGTTCTACCAGCCTCCGCACTCAAAGGGATCGTCACAGGCTGCGACGTTCCTTGCTGTGCCGCGGGCGCCCCTTTCATCTGGGCGCTCACCAGGCGCGGCGGGGACAGCATGGCCCCACATACTCTACAGCGTGGATCGCTTTCCTCGCCAGTGGCGCCGCAGCTTTGACAGATCATCGCACGCCTCCCATTTCAATCGGTCGTCTTTCAGCATAGGAGAAGCCGCGTTTTTGCAGAGCGGAGCAGATCGCTGCTCTATTGCCTTGATGGGGCTGTCGCGGCAGCCCCATCAAGCGCGCTTGTACCCGCCAGCCGCTAGTTTTGCTGCGCCAGCGCGATCTGGGGCAAGGGCGAGCCGTCGGAAGCTGTCGTCAGCGTGTCGTCAGTATAGGCGATGGCGGCCAGGCCGGTCCCAGGAGCAATAGCGACCTCGAAGAGATCGAGCAGGTTGCGCGTGCCGGGCGCGCAGCCAGTACCATTGGTACAGATCACGCCCACATGGTTGGGATGGCTCGTGACTACTCCCTGGACGAAGTGGGCGCCGTTGTCTGTCGTCTGCGCCATGTAGACATTCCAGACGGCGCTGGTGTCATCCTTGCTTGCTGCCGTCGTGCCGTAGTACACCAGATCGACAGTCCCATGCAGCGCCGCCAGCCAGGGGAAGACCGCTGTATTCGCGGGCGCGATGTTGACGGCCACCGCAGGCGACCAACTCAGGCCATGATCAGTGGAAGTGGAGAAGAAGACCGTATGGGCGTCCGACCAGGCTGCGTACACGCTGCCAGTGGTGGGGTCCACCGCCAGGGTGGGAAAGACGTTATTCAGCCCTGTGCCGACCGGCCCGGTGTAGACCAATTGCGCCGTCCAGGTCTGGCCCCCATCAGTGCTGCGCGAGACAAAGATGTTGTTGAAGGCGGTGCTGGAACCCTTCTGAATCGACGGCTCGCCCGCGGCGTACACATCATAGATGATATGCGTCGTTGGATCGGCGACAATTGGCCCCTGGTCGTTGTTGAAGGTCGCATCGCCGGTCGCGCCCCCCTGGGCAACAATCGGATCGCCTACCTTCTGCCAGGTGAAGCCATCATCGTCGGAGCGCTGCACATGAATCAACGTGCTGCTGCCGGAGTCATGATAGGAGATGTAGACATGCTTGCCATCCGATGTCACCCAGTTGCGGTCGGCCTGGGTGGTATCGATGATCTGCGCAGTACAGTTGGCAAAGGTGTTGGAGGTATCGGCGTGCGGGCAGGTAATCGCAGAGACGCCCAACTGCTTGATGTGCGTGACCGGATTGAAGAAGAAGACCAGGGTGGTGGCATGCAGCGTGCCAGTGGACCCCAGATCGATGTCGGCGTCGCCGCCGCCCCCAACGCCATTCTGGATACTGGCATCAATCGGTCCCTGGAAGGTGGGCGTCGTGCCAAAGGTGCCCTTCCAGATGTTCGTCTGGAACAATTGCCAGGAGAGTCCACTCACCACCATCGTGCCGTCGCTCCCGATGGTCACTGCCGGCTCGCTGCCGCCGTCGGGGCGGAGCAGCGCCGTATTGACAAAGCGAAAGCGTCCGCTGGAGGTGCCGCCGCTGGCAAATGCCGTCGATGACACGAGCAACAGCGCCAGCAGGGTAACGGCAAGAACAACTGCCTGCCTGGACCAACGAATCTTCCCTCTCATGAAAGCCTCCTTAGACAAACTAGAGTGTGCGCGCTATGTGCCCAGGGTAGGGAGAGAACCGGGCAAACGCAACAATATCGCTATTCTTTACTTTCGGGACAGGTTACATGCTCTGCTCGATTGCTCATCAGGCGCGCGCCTATGCTCTACTTCTCTTTCTCTAGTTGCCCGTGTAGGCCCATCGGTTACGGGTCCAGAGGGGGGCGACACCCCATGCGTCGGCCAGCAGGCAAGCCAACTGGACCATACGGTAGACCAGGACAGCTTCAAACTCCGTTTTGGGCAGTTTCACGCTGTCTTTTCTCCAGGGTAGCATATTCTCTTGGTAGAGAAAGCAAGTGCCCTGTATGGTCCTGGCACATTCTTTGCTCAGATACCCTTCAGGGAAGAGGAGGAGCGCGGAGGATCCGCGGCGGACGGTTGAGCGCAACAAGAAAGGACGCTTGCATGTAGCAAAGGGGCTGCACTGTGAGCTGGTGACGGAAAGGGCTGTTTCCTTCATGAGCCGATTTGACCAATACTCCAACGATGCTCGCAGGGCGCTCGCTCAGTCGCGAGAAGACGCTCTACGACTGAACCATAAAACCATTTGTACCGAACACTTATTGCTGGGATTATTGGAGATTACTGATCCGTTGATCGAAAGCGTCATGAGCGGACTGGGAGCCAGTTCGTCTCGTGTGCGCCAGGCGCTTGAGTTTGTGATTGGGCATAGCACCCGGCCTCTGCTGAGCGAGCCGACGCTGAGCGCCCCAGCCCGCATGGTCCTGGACCTTGCTGAGCAGGAAGCGCAGGAGGTCCACGCGCAGGAGGTTGGCGCTGAGCATTTGTTGCTTGGCCTGCTGCGCGAAGGGGGCGGGATTGCTGCTGGCGTCTTGGAAAGCTTTGGCGTGACGCTTGAGCCAGCGCGTGCCCAGATCGAGCAAATCCGTCGGCAGGGGCGGCACATGACGACCTTTGCGGCGGAACATATGGCTAGGTACAGTATGACTCCAACCCTCAATCAAGTCAGCCATGATCTGACGGCGGCGGCATTGGCCGGCCAGCTTGATCCGGTCATCGGGCGCGAGAATGAGATCGAGCGCGCGATGCAGATTCTGGCGCGCCGCAGCAAAAATAACCCGGTCTTGATTGGCGAGGCGGGCGTGGGCAAAACGGCGATTGCCGAGGGTCTGGCCCAACGCATCGCCAACAGCCAGGTGCCTGATCTGCTCAAAGATAAGCGGGTCGTCTCCCTGGATGTTGGCTTGCTGACGATTGGCACCAAATATCGCGGTGATTTTGAAGAGCGGCTGAAAAAGGTCGTGCATGAGATCATCACGGCGGGTAACTGTATTATCTTCATCGATGAATTGCATACGCTGCTTGGCGCTGGCGTGGCCGAGGGGTCGGTGGATGCCGCCAACCTCTTCAAGCCGCTGTTGGCGCGCGGCGAGTTCCAGTGCATTGGCTCGACCACGCTCGATGATTATCGCAAGAGCATCGAGAAAGACCCCGCGCTGGAGCGCCGCTTCCAGCCGGTGATGATCCAGGAAACGACCCCAGAGCAAACGCTGGAGATTCTCAAGGGGCTGCGCCCACGTTATGAGAGCTATCATCGCGTGCGCATCACCGATGAGAGTCTGCGCGCCTCCGTGCAGCTTTCGGTGCGCTACATTCAGGATCGCCACCTGCCCGACAAGGCGATTGATCTGATCGATGAGGCGTCGGCCCGGCTGGCGGTGAGCCGCTCGGTGGCCTCTGGCGGCGTGCGCGAACTGCGCGCGCAGCTTCAGAATCTGGAGGATGAGAAAGACCTGGCGATTGCCCAGCGCGAATATGCCCACGCGGCTGATCTCCGTGATAACGAGAACCGGCTGCGTCAGCAACTGATGATGATCGAGAACCGCTGGATGCGCACCCGCGATGAAGATGTGGCCGAGCTTGGCGAGCGCGAGATTGCCGAAGTGGTCTCGATGTGGACGGGCATCCCGGCGCTCAAGGTCAACATGGAGGAGTCGCAGCGCCTGCTGCAACTGGAGGATGAGCTGCACCGCCGCGTCATCGGCCAGGAAGAGGCCGTCTCGGCGGTGGCGCGGGCCGTGCGCCGCTCGCGGGCAGAACTGCGCGACCCGCGTCGGCCCATCGGTTCGTTTGTCTTTGTCGGTCCGACCGGCGTGGGCAAGACGGAACTGGCCCGCGCGCTGGCGGCGGCGCTCTTTGGCAGCGAAGACGCGATGATCAAGCTCGATATGTCCGAGTTCATGGAAGGCCATCACGCGGCGCGGCTGGTTGGCGCCCCGCCGGGCTATGTGGGCTACGACCAGGCCGGGCAGCTCACCGAGGCCGTGCGGCGCAAGCCGTACAGTGTGATCCTCTTCGATGAGATCGAGAAGGCGCACCCCAAGGTCTTTGAACTGCTCCTTCAGATTCTAGAGGATGGCCGCCTGAGTGACGCCAAGGGCCGCGTGGTTGACTTCAAAAACACGATCCTCGTGCTGACCTCCAACGTCGGCGCGTCGCTCTTGCTGAAGCGCGGATCGGTTGGCTTCAGCCCGACGCGCGCCGACGCGGCCTCGGAGCAGGCCGAATATGAGCGCATGAAAGAGCGCATCATGCCGGAGATTCGCCAGCTCTTCCGGCCAGAGTTCCTCAATCGTCTGGACGACATCATTATGTTCCACGCGCTCTCGCGGGCGCAGGTGCGCCAGGTGCTGGATATTCTGCTGGAGCAGACGCAGGCGCGCCTCTCCGAGCAGTTCATCACGATGGAACTGACCGACGCGGCCAAAGACCAGATTGCCAGGCAAGGCTATGACCCCGACTTTGGCGCG
>Ga0070730_10002091_pt1 | contig 18389 bp, 16 predicted proteins | sample Coa_R1_3_FD_66447 | JGI IMG/M metagenome (GOLD analysis project Ga0070730, IMG submission 66447) | Surface soil microbial communities from Centralia Pennsylvania, which are recovering from an underground coalmine fire - Coalmine... | ecosystem: Environmental > Terrestrial > Soil > Unclassified ... | reverse complement strand
GCGGCAGGAAGTGGATGGGCGCCGAAAGCTCATAGGCCGCGGCCTGGTATTGCAGGTTGATCAGATCGAGCTTGAGCCGCCTGGCCAGCGTGCGAATGCGCCACAACGAAACAAAGGACCAGTGGCCGATGGCGGGATGGACCATCACGCCAGCCGGTTCCCCGCCCGAGCCACGCCTCGACGTGATCACGTGCATGTCGACGCCCAGCGCCGTCAGCGCCTGTCCCAATTGGCGCGTGAAGTCGCCCACCCCGCCCTGCATGGGCGGATATTCGCCGGTAACCAGGCCCACGCGCATCAGCCGCGCAGCCTCGAGCGCAGCACGGCGCGATAGGTGGCCACCCGCTCGCGCCGCAGCTCGCGCTGGTGACCCAGGGCACCTTTGAACCATTCCAGGCCGAGCTGCACAGCAAAGTGGCCGAGCAGGTACCAGCGCAAGAATTCGCCGGCCAGGGCGCCGTGATATTTGCGAAAGTAGCGCACCTTGCTGGTGTTGAAGCGGATGTGTGTGGCGGCCGGCACCTGGGCGCTAGATTGGGCCTCGAAATGCCGAACCTGTGCCTGGGGGAAATAGACGATCTTCCAGCCGGCGGCTTTAATGCGGCGCTGCCAGTCGAGCTCCTCAGAATACATGAAGTAGTTTTCGTCCAACACGCCTACCTGCTGCCACACCTCGCGCCGTACCATCAGCGCCGCGCCCACCAGCCAGTCGACCTCCGCTATTTGGCCCGCGGGCTGGTCAGCGACGTAGTACCGTGCCAGAACCCGGCGTGGCGCCAGCCACTGGAGCCAGGTGCTTTCGAAGATGGCCGTGACCAGGGTCGGAAAACGCCGGCGAGACGCCTGTATCGACTGGTCGGGCAGCAACAGCAGCGGGCCGAGCACGCCGACCGTCGGGTTGGCGTTGAGGTAGCTGGTCATGCTGGCCAGCGCCTGACCATCCAGCTCGGTGTCGGGGTTCAAGATGAGCGCGTATCGGCCGCGGGCCCTGGCCAGTCCCAGGTTGTTGCCTCGACTATAGCCCAGGTTGACAGCACTAGCGATAAGTTGCACGGTGGGGAATTCCGCGCGGACCATCGCCGGTGTGCCATCGGCTGAGGCCGCGTCGACCACAATGGTCTCGACCCAGGCGGCGTCGAGCGGTAAGCTGGCCAAACAGGCCCGCAGCCGGTCGCGGACATTCCAGGAGACGATAATTATCGAGAGATCAGGGGGCGTCACTGGCATGACCAGCCCGTGGGCCGCTGGCTGCCAGCGATCAGACTTTCCGGCTGACGAAGTACTCTGCCAGGTCCGACAGCGCGCGACGGTAGGCGTTGGCGGGCATGGCCGCCAGCGATGCCTGGGCGCGCGCCACATAGGCCTTGGCCTCGTCGAGCGCCAGTGCTGTGGCGCCCGAGTTGCGGACGGCCTGCACCACGCGCTCCACGCGCTCGCCCTCGCCCGAGTGACCGTTGAGCAGCGCGGCCACATCGCGATCCTCGGGGTGCTTGTCAAAGTAAATCAGCACCGGCAGGGTAAACAGGCCCTGGCGCAGGTCGCTGCCTACTGGTTTGCCCAGCATGGATTCGTCGCCGGTGAAATCCAGAATATCGTCCACGATCTGGAAAGCCATGCCCACCTCGCGGCCAAAATGGCGCATGGTGCTGATGGTATGCTCGTCAGCCTCACCCAGGATGCTGGCCGCCTCGGCCGCCACAGCAAACAAGGACGCCGTCTTGGCATAAATGCGCTGCAGATAGCCGTCGCGCGAGGCCTGCCCCCGGCCCACGAACATCTGGTTGATTTCGCCGTTGACGATGATCATCAACGTCCGCGAAAAGACATTCATCACCCGTACCGAGTCGGTCTCGGAGGCCAGGGTGGCGGCCCGAGCGAACAGGAAGTCACCCGTTAGCACGGTAGCCCCGGGTGTCCACTGGGCGTTGAGAGTGGGCAAGCCGCGGCGCAGCAGCGATCCATCAATTAGGTCGTCGTGCACCAGGGTGGCGGTATGCAGCATCTCAATCGCCGCCGCCAGGGCCACGGCCCGGCTGGGCTCGGCGTCAAACAGGTGCGCGCTGAGCAGCGCCACCGCTGGGCGCACCCGCTTGCCGCCAGAGGCCAGCAAATGCTCCAGCGCGCTCGTCAGGGCCGGGTTCTGGTTGGCCAGGGCCGCCTCGCGCAGCTTGGCCTCCACGGCCTGGAGATCCGTCTGGATCGGCGCAAAAATATCCGCGGTCGAAAGGATCGAAATCACTCCGCCAACTCCCAGCGAAACAAGCGGGCCGCATTACCCGTTGTGGCCGAGGCCACCTGTTCAAGCGTGCTCGCGCGCACTTCGGCCAGCTTTTCGGCGACATAGCGCACGAAAGCCGGCTCATTCCGGTTCCCGCGCCGGACCTGGGGTGTCAGGTAGGGCGCATCCGTTTCAATCACAATTCGCTCCAGCGGCGCAGCCCGAAAAACCGCCCGCAGGCTGTCGTTCTTCTTATAGGTGAGCGGCCCGTCCACGCCCAGGTAAAACCCGGCCGCCAGCGCGTCTTGAGCCATGGCCTGGTCGCCGGAATAGGCGTGGAGTACCACCCCCGCCGAGGGCGTCACAGCGCGCAACCCAGCCATCACCTCGGCATGCGCCTCGCGGTCGTGGATAATCGCCGGCCGGCCCACCTCGGAGGCCAGCTCCAACTGCGCGCGAAAGGCTTGCTGTTGTTTTTCGACGGCCACTGTGTGCCAGTATAAATCTATCCCAATTTCACCGATTGCGTCCACTTTCGGATGCTGGGCCAGATCACGCAGTTCGGCTAGCGTTTCCATCGAAAAATCGCCGGCTTTGTTGGGGTGTACCCCCACTGCCGCCCGTAGTTGGGCATGGCGCTCGGCCAATGCCACGGCCCGGCGGCTGCTGGCCAGGTCGGTCCCGGGCACCAGCACGCGCTGGACGCCCGCCTCACGCGCTCGTTGCAACACTGCCTCTCGGTCCGCCTCAAATTCTTGCAGGTCCAGATGGCAATGCGTATCGACAAGAGTAATTACCAATTCCTAATTACCGTTTTTCAGACCGGCCAATTTTAGGCCAGCTTTCAGGACCGCCGCTACCTGGTTTTGCTGGAGTACCTCACAATACACGCGGATAATGGGCTCGGTGCCCGAGAAGCGGATGAGCATCCACCCGCCCCCGTCAAAGTTGAATTTGAAGCCGTCAGTCGTCTGGATGCTGGCCACTTTCAGACCGCCCAGCACCAGGCCAGGCTGAGCGGCTGCTATCCGCTGGCGGACACTGTCGCGCTGCTCATTAGGGAACTGCGTATCAATGCGGTCGTAGTAATGCGGCCCGACTTTGGCAAACAGCAGCTCGAGCAATTGCGACGGCGTCTTGCCGGTCTTGACCATGAAGTCGAGGAACATCAAGTTGCCCAGGATGCCGTCCCGCTCGGGCACGTTGCCTTTAAAGGCGTAGCCGCCGCTCTCTTCGCCGCCCAGGATGGCGTCAGTCTCCATCATCTTGGGCGCCACATACTTGAAGCCCACCCCGGTCTCATACACGGGCACGCCGTAGAGCTCGCCCAGCCGGTTCAGCATGGAGGTGGTGCTCAGCGTCTTGACGATCGGGCCGCGCTGGCCGCGGATATCCAGCAGATACAGCGCCAGCAGCGCCATGACCTGAAGCTGGTTCAAAAAACGCCCCTCTTCGTCGCCGATGCCCATGCGATCGGCGTCGCCGTCGGTAATCAGCAGCACATCGGCGTGTTGTTCCACGGTCGCGCGCAGCCCGACATCCACATTCGGCGGTATCGGCTCGGGTCGCCGCATCTCGGGGAAAATGGGATTACGCTGGTTGTGGATCTCGCGGACAGTCGTCCGCCCACCGGCCAACAGCCGCGGGAACCAACCGCCCCCGTTGCCCCACATCGGATCGGCCAACACCTTGAGGCCGGCGTCGCGTATACCGCCCAGGTCCACCAGCAGCTTGAGATTTTCAATGTAGGCCGGCGCCGCGTCGAAGACCTGGATCAGGCCCTGCGCTTGAGCCTCGGCATAGAGCATCCGTTTGACGCCCTCGCTGCCGGGGATGAGCGCTTCGATCTGGGTCAGACCATCCGGGTCGATGGCACCGCCATGCGGGTCGCGAACCTTGAAACCGTTATCGGTGGGCGGGTTGTGCGAGGCGGTGATGTTGACGGCACCCTTGGCCTTCCGGTCCAGCACCGCATACGCAATCACCGGGGTCGGGGTGGGACCGTCCGTCAGCCAGACCTTGAGGCCATTGGCCGCCAGCACCTCCGCGACCGCCGCCGCGAAGTGCTCGGAATCGAAACGCTTGTCGAAGCCAACGACAACCGCTTCGCCCGCCCAGCCCTTGGCCAGCAGGTAGCTGGCAAAGCCCTGCGCGCAGCGGCGCACGTTGGCAAAGGTGTAATCCTCGGCAATTTGGCCGCGCCAGCCGTCGGTGCCAAAGTGGATGACCGCTTCTTGCAACATGACCTTTAGACTTCCCGCCCGTTCTTGAGCGCGTCCAGGTCAGCCTCGACCATGTTGTGGATCAATTCGCGGAACGCCATGCTCGGCTCCCAGCCCAACACCTGGCCGGCCTTGGTTGGGTCGCCCACCAGCAGGTCCACCTCGGCCGGCCGGAAAAAACGCTGGTCCTGGATCACGTGCTCCTGGTAGTCCAGCCCGACATGCTCGAAGGCCAATTGGCACAGCTCGCGCACTGCGTGGGTCTCGCCGGTGGCCACCACATAGTCGTCCGGTTGCGGCTGCTGCAGCATCAGCCACATGGCCTTGACGTAGTCGCCGGCAAAGCCCCAGTCGCGGCGGGCCTCCAGGTTGCCCAGCCGCAGCTCACGGGCGCGTCCCAACTTGATTAACGCGGCGGCGTGTGTCACCTTATGCGTGACGAACTCCAGGCCGCGACGCGGCGATTCGTGATTGAACAAAATGCCTGAGCAAGCAAACAAGTTGTAGCTCTCGCGATAGTTGACCGTGATCCAGTGCCCATAGACCTTGGCCACCCCATAGGGGCTGCGCGGGTAAAACGGGGTGCGCTCGGTTTGCGGCACCTGCTGAACTTTGCCGAACATTTCGCTGCTGGAAGCCTGATAAAAACGAATGCCCGGATTGACGATGCGGATGGCATCCAGCACGCGGGTGACGCCCAGGGCGGTAAACTCGCCGGTCAACACCGGCTGCTTCCAGGAGGTGGGCACAAACGACTGGGCCGCCAGGTTATAAACTTCCTGAGGTTGGTATTCTTTCAAGATATCAATTAGCGACATCTGGTCCAGCAAATCGCCCTGCACAACGTCAATCCGGTTCTGAAAATGCCGGATCCGGTCAAAGTTCACGGTGCTGCTGCGCCGCACCATGCCCACCACCTGGTAGCCCTTGGCCAACAAAAATTCGGCCAGATACGATCCATCCTGGCCGGTGATGCCGGTAATCAGCGCGGTACTCACGTTAGTCCTGCTCCCTGCTCACGACGCGAACCTATCCCTATCTGTACGCCACAAGTCACCCGGCCCATTTCGCGGCCCGGACATTTAGCCTGACTGCTTAGACTGTCACCACCTTCCCCACGCTGTGTGGGGTAAGTTAGCATGCCGGGCGCGGCATGTTTCGACGCAATGACATTTTGTCCTCCCCGGGCCGACTGTCATGCTGAGCGCGGCTGCAATCGTCTGATAGTCAGGCCGGCATACGCGCAACATTTGCCCTCTTGTGGCGAGGTTCTCGTTGAAGTTCATCGCCAACTCATGGACACGCCGCTACCCGCCCGCCGCGGCCGGCACGCACAGCGACCGTTCATAGTTGAGCAAGTCGCGCAGCGTTTCTTCCAGGCGATAGCGCGGGTGCCAGCCAGTGGCCTCCCGCAGCCGCCTGGCATCACAGACTAAATCGGGCACGTCGTTCAGCCGAATGCGCGTTGGGTCGGTTTCAATTCGAATGGGAACCACTGCCAGGCTAAGCAGCACGTCTAGCATTTCCCGGATCCGGTGCGATACGCCGGTCCCCACGTTGTACACTTCCCCCGCCTGCCCATGCTCAAGCAGCAGTGTGTAGGCGCGGACCGTGTCGCGCACGTCAGTAAAATCGCGGCGCGCTTCCAGGTTGCCTACCCGCATCACGGGCGGCTGCAGGCCCGCTTCAATGGCGGCAATCTGCGAGGCGAAGGCCGCCGCCACGAATTTGCGGTTTTGCCGCGGGCCGATGTGGTTAAACGGCCGCACACGAACAATGGGCAGCCCGTAGCTCAAAAAATACTGGAGGCCCAACAGGTCCTGCGCCGCCTTACTGACGCTGTACGGGCTGTCGGGCCGCAGCGGCGGCGTTTCGTCGATCGGATGCTCGGGGTTCCGCATTCGGCCATATTCATCGGCCGACCCAACCACCAAAACACCTGGGCGCTGTTTGCTGGCCACTAACGCCTCCAGCAGGTTCACCTGGGCCCGCAAGTTTGTCTCCAGCGTTTCCCAGGGATGGGCCCAACTGTCACCCACAAAGGCCTGCCCGGCCAGGTGATACACGCGCTCCGGGCGGGCCTGTTCGATCACCTGGCCCGCAGCCACAGGATCTCGCAGGTCGGCCGCGATCAAATGGACGTTGGGCGATAGATACGGCCGTGGCGCCGCGCTCAGGTCACAGCCCCACACCTCGTCGCCGGGTTCACCATGAGCCAGCAAGATGTCGGCCAGATGGCTGCCTGCAAAGCCGCCCACGCCGGTGATCAATGACCGCAATATGCCTCCACGGGGCTCGTGATTTATTTCCCAGATCGACTATTATAACTTGAATTTTCGGAATGCCGCCAACCTCAGCCTAGTTTTTGACAGGGGCGGCGTCGGCGGGTATAATCACCGCCCATTGATTGGCGGAGGTTTGTTCAAGTGAGCGATGCATCTCAATCCACGGCGCCCCACCGCCTGGAAGATCTAAAACGCAAGATGAAGTTGACCGGCACCGTCAAAAAGGTCGAGCTTTTCGGCGCCTTCGTGGACCTGGGCGTGGGTCGTGACGGCTTGGTGCACATTTCGGCCATGAGCGCACAGCCCATTAACCGCGTTGAAGACGTCGTCAAAGAGGGCGACGCCATCACAGTTTGGGTGAGGCGCGTGGACCCGCAGGCTGGCCGGATCGACCTGACCATGATCGAGCCCCTCGGGCTGGATTGGGATGAAATTAAGTCCGGTCAGATCTACAAGGGCAAGGTCACCAAAATCGAGAAGTTCGGCGCGTTTGTCGACATTGGCGCCGAGCGGCCCGGGCTCATCCATATCAGCGAGCTCGCCAGCTATCGGGTTGAAGAAGTAAACGAAATCGTCAAGGTCGGCGACGAGGTGGAAGTTAAGGTTATCGGCGTCGACACCCGTAAGCGGCAGATCAAGCTCAGCATTAAGGCCGTGGATGCCGATGTGCCGGTGGAAGTGGAAACGGAAGAAACTCCGCTGACGGCCATGCAAATTGCCTTGCAGCGGGCCATGGGCGATGGCGACAGCGCTGAACAGCGCGCCTCGAACCGGCGCTCAAAGAATCGCGACCGCCAGCGCCGGGATCAGGAAGACATTCTCAGCCGCACCCTGACCAGCAAGCGCAAGTAGGCGCGGGCAGGGGTTTTCAGAACGCAAAAGCGGGCCAGTGCGGCCCGCTTTCTGGTTAACAATTGCCGTCGTGCGCGACCCCTGGTCGCGCCAGATCAATAGTCTTCTTCTTCGTCATCCCACAGATCTTCGTCTTCTTCCTCGTCCAGGTAATCTTCGCCCTCTTCCTCAACTTCGTCCTCGAAGTCTTCCTCTTCCCATTCCTCGGTGCTTTTCTCCTCGGCCTCGTCCACGCGAGTATAGGTCAGGCAGCCGCCTTCGGGCTCCAGCTCGATCGCGGCTGCGCCGCAGTAGCCATCTTCGAGGAACACACAATCTTCGTAATGACAGCGAATTCGGGGCATCGCGCCTCCTGTTATGTGATGGGAATGCGGGCGTTAAGCCCAGTTTACGGCTCGCCTACTCATCCAGCGGCCCCCGCACGACCCGCAGCACGGCCAGGATGAATAGACCGGTTATCAGGACCGCCGAAGTGACGCAATAGGGGCAAATCGCATGGATGACGAATAGCTCAACGTAGGTAAGATAAGCCGAGTATAGGGCTCCTGTCAATGCCAAACCGAAAATTGCCAGGGGAGCGTAATTTTGAAGGATGGCGAGACGCGGTTCGAGCACCAGCAGCGCCAAAATTGCCAGATAGGCGGCCAAACCCAGCGCTGCTATGGGAATACCGCCAATTTGGGCGTAAACCGAGCTATTCACCGCCTCACAATCACCCACGCCCCGGCAAATCGCCTCCACATGGGCCAGCTTGATGTAGGTCAGATAGCCGGCATCCAGGGCCCCCAGGGCGCCCAGGATGACGCTGATCCAGCGCAGCCAGTCTTGAGGTTGGCGTTTGACGGCCTGTACCACGGCTAACTGTCCCCAACCGTTTCGATCCCACTGGCGGCGCCGTCGATCAGCCACACCGAGAACTGTTCGCCCGGTTGGCCACGGGTGACACCCTCGGGTAGGATCAACAACCCGTTGGCGCGCACCACTGCCGACATGACCGCGGAACCCTGGTTGCCGCTCGCCCGCGCCACATAGCCGGCGCCGCGACGCTGCACGATCACGCGCAAATAGCTCTCGCGCCCATCAGATTCCAACGGCTCGAGCAGCTCGGCCACAACGGCCAGTTTTTCCCAGCGCCGGTGGCCGGCCATTTTCAAAATGGCTGGCCGCACAAAGACCTCAAAACCCACCAGCGCCGAAACCGGGTTGCCCGGCAGCCCGAAGAAGGGCACGCCGTGCACCTGCCCGAACGCCAGGGGTTTGCCGGGCCGCATGCGCACGCGCCAAAAACTCAGTGCGCCTTCAGCCTCCACCGCCGCTTTGACAACGTCGTAGGCGCCCACCGACACCCCAGCTGAAGAAATAAGCAGCTGCGCGCCCGCCCGCAGCGCTTCGTCAAAACGGGCCCGCACGTCATCCAACCGGTCGCGAGCCACCTCCAGCCGCAGCACGCGCGCGCCGTAATCGGCGGCGGCAGCCGCCAGCGTATAGCTATTGGTATCGCGGATTTGGCCTGGCCCCAGGTCTTGGTCTACCCGGCGCAATTCGTCACCGGTGGAAAACACCGCTACCAAGGGGCGCAGGTGAACCGGCACCTGGCTCACACCCAGCGCGGCCAGCACCCCCACCGCCGCCGGGCTAAGCAGCGTTCCGGCGCGCAGCACCGTTTGGCCAGCACGCATATCCTGCCCGGCCGGGCGAACATTGGCGCCCAGCGCTGGCGCCACCCGGATCTTCACCCGCGCCGGCGGCGGCTCGCCCGCGCGCTCGCGGCTGTCGTCGGTGTCTTCCACCGGTACTACCGCGTCGGCGCCGGCCGGCACCGGCGCGCCGGTCATGATGCGGGCGGCTGTGCCAGCCGCCAACGGCGCCGGCAAGCCGGTGCCGGCGGGTATGTCGGCGCTGACGGCCAATTGGGCCGGGGCAGCCGGCGAAGCGCCCGCCACCTCGCCGGCCCTCACCGCGTAGCCATCCATGCTGGAGTTGCTAAACGGTGGCAGGTCGTGCGTGGCAGCCACGTCGCTGGCCAGCACCCTACCGGCGGCCTTGCCCAGGGGCGCGGTTTCACTTCCCAGGGCGGCAAACTGCTCCAGGATTCGGGCGCGAGCCTCGGCCACGCTGAGCATCTGCGGCGTGTCACGCATGGCTAGCCGGCCTTCCAGCGCCGCGCCTCGATGACGTTCGGCAGTTGTTCAATGCGCGCCAGAACGCGCGGCAGCACGCTGGCGTCGGCAATCTCCATCGTCACCTCAAAGGTGGCTATGCTGTTTTTGGTCGCCACATTGACGGAGGTCATGTTGATATGTTCCTCAGCTACGACCGTCGACACGTCGCGCATGAGCCCGTCGCGGTCGTAAGCGGTGATCCGCACCGAAACCGGATACGTTTGCTGCGCCTGGCCCCAAGACACCTTGATGTAGCGCTCGGGTTCTTTATGGCCCAGGACGTTGGGACAGTCGCGACGGTGGATGGTGGCGCCGCGGCCGCGGGTGATATAGCCAATGATCGGGTCGCCCGGCACAGGTTTGCAGCAACGGGCCAGGTTGGTCAATAGCCCGCTCGTGCCCAGGATACTCACCTCGTCCGAGTGAATGACCCCACCGGGGGCCACGGTTGGCAGGCCCAGCAGTTCTTGCCGCTGTTCTTGTTCGTGCTCCAGCACCCGCGCCGCGATGTGGCGCCCCTGTAGGTCCCCGGCCCCCAGCGCGAATAGCAAATCGTCTGGCTTGGAAAAATCGAACTCGCGCGCCAGGGTTTCGTAATTGTAATTTTCGACGCCCAGGCGTTTCAACTCGCGCTCCAACAGGTCGCGGCCCTGGGTGATGAGCTGCTCCCGATCCTGGCGGCGGAAATATTGCCGGATTTTTTGGAGGGCGCGATGCGAGCGCACCAGACCCAGGTCGGGGTTGAGCCAGTCGCGCGAGGGTCCGCCGCGCTTGGCGGTGAGGATTTCCACCTGGTCGCCGGTCTTGAGATGATGTTCCAGGCTGACCAGCTTGCCATTGACCTTGGCGCCGCGCGTGCGGTCGCCGACCGAGGTATGCACGTGATAGGCGAAGTCAATCGGGGTGGCCTCAGCCGGGAGGTCGATGATGTCGCCGTGGGGGGTGAAAGCGTACACCCGGTCTTCGAACACGTCGCGCTTCATAGCGTCGACAAACTCGCCCGCGTCGGCCAGATCCTGTCGCCATTCCATCAACCCGCGCAGCCACTTGATGCGTTTTTCATAGGCCTCGTCGCGCCGGGTGCCTTCCTTATAGCGCCAGTGGGCGGCGATGCCATACTCGGCGTTTTCGTGCATCTCCGGTGTACGGATCTGCACTTCCAGGGTCTTGCCGTCGTCATACAACACGGCCGTGTGCAGCGATTGGTAGAAGTTGTCCTTGGGTGTGGCGATATAGTCGTCGAACTGGCCGGGGATCGGCCGCCACAAATTGTGAATGACACCCAAGGCGTGGTAGCACAATGACTGCTCGCGCACGATCACGCGCACGGCCCGCACGTCGTACACTTCTGAGAACGCGACTTCCTTGCGCTCCATTTTTTTGTAGATCGAATAAATGTGTTTGGGCCGCCCAGAGACCTCGGCCTCGATATTCTGCTCGTGCAGGGCCTGCTTCACGTTCCGGACAATCGTGGCCATGGTGTGCTCACGGTCGGCCTGGTGCTCGACGATTTGATCGGAAATCTCGCGAAAGCGTTCCGGGTTGACGTAGCGAAAGCTCAGGTCCTCCAGCTCCGACTTAACCGACCAGATGCCCAGGCGGTTGGCCAAGGGCGCGTAAATTTCCAGGGTTTCGCGCGCAATGCGCTCCTGCTTTTCGGGCCGCACGTGCATCAGGGTGCGCATGTTGTGCAGCCGGTCAGCCAGTTTGATGAGCACCACCCGCACGTCATCGCTCATCGCCAGGAAGGTCTTGCGCAGGCTCTCAGTGTGCCGGTCGATGGGCGAATTGCCGTCCTTAGACACCCGCGGCAGCTGGGCCAGCTTGGTCACGCCATCCACCAGCAGGGCCACTTCGTCGCCGAAGTCGGCCCGAATGTCGTTGAGGGTCAGCGTCGTATCTTCGACGGTGTCGTGCAGCAGACCGGCCGCAATGACCGGCGTGGGCAGGTGCATCTCAGCCAGAATCAGGGCCACGTTCAGGCAATGCTGCACGTAGGGCTCGCCCGACGCCCGCTTTTGGCCAGCATGGGCCTTGTCCGCCACGGCGTACGCTTTTTCGAGAAGGGTTCGGTCGCTCGGCGTTGAATTAGGCGGCAGAGCTAGGAGGAGTGTTTCAAGTTTCACGGCACAAAAGTATAACACGCGCACGTTATGTTCAACGTTAACGGCCTGTGGGTGCCGTGGCATTCAAATTGCACCTAAATCACTGACTATGTTATCTGGCAAAGGGTGGTTTATCTGGCAGGTGTCGCGCTGCGAGCACGGGTCCCCGTCAGCCATCGCCGACAAAGCCGTAGCCGCCGGCTTGAGCCACGTACTGATCAAAGTGGCCGACCGCACCTATTCCTACGGCCTCAATTGGCATGGGCAAGACCAGGTGGCGCCCGTCGCCGCGGCATTGCACTCCAAAGGCATCCAGGTTTGGGGCTGGCACTACGTCTATGGGCAGCAGCCGGTTGATGAAGCCAAGGCTGCTGTCCAGCGCGCGCATCAACTGGGGCTAGACGGCTACGTGATCGACGCCGAAGGCGAATATAGCGCGCCCGGCATGGCCGCTGCCGCGCACACATTTATGGTCAGCCTCAAGGTCGGACTGCCGGCGGAGATGCCGGTGGCGCTGTCGTCCTATCGCTATCCATCCGTTCACAGGGATTTGCCCTGGGCAGCGTTTCTTGAGCACTGCGACTTCTCGATGCCGCAGGTGTACTGGCAGGGATCGCACAATTCGGCGGTTCAGTTGACGCGCTCTGTAAGCGAACTGAGCGACCCCAAACTCGTTGGCACACCCCGCCCAGTGGTGCCCACCGGCAGCGCTTATGGCGCCGGCGACTGGATCGCCACCCCCGACGATTTGCAAAAGTTTTTGGCCGCTGCTCAACAGCTCAAGCTGTCAGCCGCCAATTTCTACAGTTGGGATGCGGCAGTAGTGCATGACAACCATGAATTGTGGGACACGGTGGCGTCTTACGATTGGAAAAACGGGGCCACCGACCTGGCGAACGACGCGCTTGTCAGACGCTTGTTTGCCGCCCTAAACGCCGCCGACCTGGCCGAGCTGGGGCGGGTGTACGCGGAGCTGGCAGCCCACGTAACCGCCGAGCGCACGCTGTTTGGGGTGGGTACTATCGTGGCCTGGTATCAGAAGCTGCTCACGACCCAGTTGGCGGGAGCGGTCTTCACCATCACCTCGATGACCGGCACGGGCAACTCACGATTTGTAAAGTGGACGGCGATCAGCCCGCAGGCCCAGGTAAGCGATGGCGATGACACCTTTGGGATCATCGGCGGGCACATCCTATATCATGCCGCGCACTTTACGATAACCGTTGCGGAACCGGCGCCGGTGAACGCATAGCATTTTTCGTCGATATCAAAGAATGACCTCAGTTTGGCAAGCGGCCGGGCGTGTCGGCGTGCTCCCGCGCGCGGGCATCGGCAATCAGTTTCTGCTTCAGCGCCCACAGGCTTTCGCTGAGCGAGACGTGATAGATGTGCGGGTTCATCAGCCGCTTGACGCCCGGATCCAGGCACCCCAGATCCGCCTCGCGCGCCGCCCGCATCTGTTCGAAAGTGGGCAACTCGTAGACCCGCTTGCCGACTTGCAGCACGTCCACCAACAGGGCTTCAGCTTTTGAGACCTCATTCACCGGCAGGCTGCGGAAGCGCTCCTGGTTGACGGGGTGATGCAGCACAATCGGGCTGCGATGCAGGGGATGCTCGCCCTGTAGCCCCAGCAGGTCGGTGGTGGCGCGGCCGCGGTGATCGTACAGGCGCCAAACCGTCTTGTCGCCTGGGTTGAGTGTTTTCTCGGGTGTCTCCGACATCTTGATCGCCGGCACCCAGTCGCCCTGGCGCTGCAGCGCCACCAGCTTATAAACCCCGTCTAGCGCCGCGTCGCCGCGCGAGGTGATCAGGCCGGTCCCAACCCCATAGACCAATCGCTTGATCAGGCGATCCGGGTCGACCCCATACTGCGGCGCCTCGTCGATAATTTGCGTGATAATTTGCCAGATGACCAGCTCGTCCAGATTATTCGATAGGACGATGCTGGTATCCGGGAATCCGGCCTGGTCAAGCATCTTGGCTGCCCGAATGCTCAAGAAAGCCAGGTCGCCGGAATCGAGCCGGATGCCCACCGGCTGGTGCCCCTTGCTCCGCAGTTCTTCAAACACCCGAATGGCATTGGGCACGCCGCTTTCAAGCGTCGAGATGGTATCCACCAGCAAAAGGCACTCGTCCGGGTAGACTTCGGCATACGCCCGAAATGCCTGCAGTTCATCCGAGCCCTGAGAGATGAACGCCTGCACCATGCTGTGGGCGTGCGTGCCCTTGGGTGAAAAGCCCAGCACGTGCGAGATACCGACATTGGAGCTAAAGTCGGCGCCGCCGATGAGCGCCGCGCGCGCCCCGGCATTAACGCCCTCGGCGTGACCCCGGCGCATGCCAAACTCCAACACGGTGCCGCCCCGGCCGCTGGCGCGGATGCGGGAGGCCTTGGTGGCAATCAGGGTTTGGTAGTTGAGGAAATTAAGCAGCGCGCTCTCGAGGATTTGCGCCATGAGCAATGGGCCGCGCACGACGGTCAGGGGCACATTTGGGTGCACCACACGGCCTTCGGGGATGGCCGACAGGCTCAGGCTGTCGAAATTCCCGTTGCGCGCCAGCCAATCCAGGAAGTCATCGGCGAACAGCGGGTCGCCCTGCCGGTTTTGTTGGCGGCGCAGGTATTCCAGGTCTGCTGGCCGCACGCGGGCGGTCGCCATCCAATCCAGCAGCCATTCCAAGCCGGCATTGATGCAGTAGCCGGCCTGGTGGGCGCCATAGTCGGGATAGTGTCGGAAGAAATGGTCGAATTGGGCGGGGGTTTCGTGCAGGCCCACGCGAAAGTAGACCTGCGCCATGGTCAGCTGGTATTCGTCAGTATAGAGTATGCCCTCCGCCGTGGCGCGATCTTCAATTCGCATGAGGTTGTTTCGCTTTCTCTCGCTGGGCGGGCGCGGGGCAACCGGATCGGGGCGAGCGCCCGGCGTCCTTAAGTGCCCGGCCGCTCGTAAAAAGCGAGCAAGGTTGTGCCGTAGGTGCGCTGATCGACCAGTTGCAGTGTGGTGAGCGGCAGCTCTTTGGATTCGCGCGGGTCGATTTGCGCCACCACCACGCCATCCGGGTTGACCCAGTCCGGGCGGGCATCCAGCGCGGCGACAGCCTCGGCCCACAGATTGTGATATTGCGGCGGCGCCACGTGGATGAAATCGAAGCCAGCCTTGGGCTGGTTGCGCAGGTAGATAAACACATCGGCGCGCAGCACCCGGCCGCGCTCCACGAAGCCCACCGTTTTTAGATTGGCGTGGATCGTGTTCACCGCCAGCCGGTCGCTCTCGACGAACACGGCCCGGCTGGCGCCGCGGCTGAGGGCCTCAATGCCCACGCTGCCCGTCCCGGCAAATAGGTCGAGCACCTCGGCCGAGACAATATCCGCGCCCAACAAATTAAACAGCGATTCTTTGGCCCGGTCGGAGATTGGGCGCGTGCCCGCGCCGGGGACCATCTGCAACTTGCGGCCGCGAGCCGTGCCGCCAATAATTCTTATGCCGGGCATGCGCGCCTCTCGCGGGCGGGCGCGCCCAGCCGAGAAACGCGCAGGCGCCCCAAGCCGGCGCGACCCGCCTGCCCTGCGCGGCTCGCCGTCAAATTGTGGTCATTTAGCATCAGCCGCTCAGGATGCGGCCCGGACCAGACCCGTGTCCAGGCCCCAGTCGCCGTTCTTAATGCGGTTGACGTGGCCGCGCGCCAATCGCGCCAGCATCTGGCCGCGCACCGCGTTGGCATCTTCGGGCGCCAGCTTGACCACGGTTTCAAATTCGGGCACCGCGTCTTGAGCGGCCCCGGATTCTTTTAGGGTCAGCCCCAGCCCATAGTGGGCGTCGGTGAGGTTGCGGTCCAAGGTCAAAGACTGGCGAAAAGCCTTGGCCGCATCGTCATACTTCTTCTGGCCATAGTACCCCCAGCCCAGGTTGGAATAGGCCTCGGCGCTGTTGGGGTTCGAATTCACTGCTGCCTGGTAGGTTTCAATGGTATTCGGGAGTACTTCGGGCATCGGCCAAACTCCTTCAGGGCGATAACGACCAAGGCCGGATTATACTCTGCTGAGCCTGGCAGGCCAACTGCGGCTAGCGCGAGACAGTGAACGCATCGGTCAACACGATGCCATCGGCGCCGGTCGGTTGGCCGTTGGCGTCCAGAACGTGCATCCGCTGGCCAGTGTCGCCGTCCCACAGGCCAGCAATGACCTGGTATTGCCCCGCGAGGGCATCGGGCCGCAGCAGCGCCGCGTGCTCATCGCGCACGTATAGGTCGAGCGGCCAGCGGCTGGTGGGAAAATCGGCCGGGTTCCACTTATCGGATTGTCCCCACAGTTGCCCGTCGGGGCCAATCAGGTGAATGAACACCCGCAGGTTGACGTGCATAGGAGCCAGCGCCTTCCAATACAGCGTCACCGGCACGCTATCGCCGGCTGAAGCGCGTTTGGAAGGCAAATCATAGCCGAGCAGCGCTACATCATCTTGTAGCGGAACAAATTCTTGGGCCTGTGCCACCAGCGCCTGGTGGCCGGTGGACTGCATGCGCAGCCAACCCGCTCGGTCATCCGCGGCGCGAAAGACCATGCCGACCAGGATGATCGCGGCCAGAATCTGCGCCTGCCCCAGCGCCAGGGGCTGATGCTGTGGCCGCTCGATCGGCAGGCGCAAGCGCCAGAACAGAAGGCCGGCCAAACCCAAGGCCGCCAGCGCGCTGAGAATCCAGCCTACCCAGCGCACCGGCGTATTTTCCAAACGCAGCGACACATCGTGGGCGCCAGCCGGCACCCAAAACGTGATCCAACCTTCCGGCTCGGACAGCATGATGTCGGTCTTGACACCATCCACATAGGCCGTCCAACCTGGGAAATAGAACGTGTAGATCCGAAAAACAAAGGCGGTATTGCCCGCCACGCTGTAGTGGTCATCTTGGGGGCCGTGGTGTAACAACGTGGCCTGGGTGCCGGTGGGGAGTGTGGCCCGGTTCAGCTTGTCGACCTGGCCGGTCTTGTAGGTGGCCAGGTAGGCCGGCTGCGGCTGTGGGACAACCATGACCCCCACCGGCAGAAAGTCGTTGGCTGAGGTGGTGCCGATGCCGCGGCCATTGAGCTCGGTGTTAAGGATGCGCTGAGCCGACACCGGGCCAAAGTCCGGCCACAGCGGCGGATAGAGCAGTGGCATGGCGCCCAAAATACAAACCATCACCGCTGCGCCGGCCGCGGCCATCGGCGCCCATTTCCAACGCAGCCCCTCGGCCCAACTCACGGCCGCCCCGGCCAGGACGCCAAATACCACGGCCGCCGGCCCCAGGAAACGAGTTGGGAATTGGAAGTAGGCCATCTGTGGGATGGCGTTCCATACATTGATCGAGGCGGGCAGCATGAGATAGGCCAGACCCAGCGCGGCAAACGCGAAGAACAGCACTGACAAACGCCGCCGCCGCCGCGAGAACACGGTCGCCGTGCCCAGCAGCGCCAACATGGCCTGCCACAAGCCAACACTGTAGTTAAAGCGCATTTGTGTGGCGCCCAGGTCAAATATCTGCGCCGGGGCAAACAGCTCGCCCACGTCCACGAAATAGCGGTGGAAATCAAAAAACGTGCCCTGGGCCACGTTTTGGTACTGGACCGCATTGCGCTCCACGATGGCCGGCAGCCACATGAACGCCGCCAGCGCCAGGCCCAACACGGCCGCCACCGCCAGCGCCGTCACCACGCGCCGGCGCACCGCGGTGCCGGCACAGTTGTCGTTTAGCACCCAGGCTTTGAAGAAGGTTTGGCCTGACAAAACGTCCCAGATCATCCAGGCCAAAAGCAAACCAAAGAACACCAGCGCCATCAGGTTGTGGGTCAGCACCAGAGCGGCCAACAGCACCGCGGCCACCACCATGTCGCCGGGCGAAGCCGTGCGGCGCAACCGCGCCAAGGCCCATAACAGCAGCGGAGCCAGCGCAATCGCCAGCGATTCGGGAGCGTCGCCGCGCGCCTGCGGGTCGATATAGACCACGTATGGCGCCAGGGTAAAAGCCGCCACGCTGACGACCGCGGCCAGGCTGCCCCAGCGGTCGCGGACAAACAGGAACATGCCCGCCGCGCCCAGGTACGCGGAGGCTACCAAGACGAATTTCACGCCCGCCACCGGTCCGCCGAAGAAGGCGCCGTAAGCGGCGCCCAGGTAGTAGGTCAACGGCGCGTAGTAATGGAAAACTGGATAGCCAAACGCGTAGAACAAGTCTGGCGCCCAACGTAAATAAACGACACCAGCCCGCCAGGCAGACAGAATCTCAAACGTCCGATAGACGTGCATCTCGGCATCGGTGAAGGTGGGCAGGCTGTGGCGGGTGAGGAATGGCCAGGCCGCCAGGGTGGCCAGGCCGAAAACGGCGATCCAGGCGGGATCGATAGTCCGCCATAGATTGAGGACCGCGGCCGGCCGCATTGACCGGGCGACCCGCGGCGAAAGTTGCTGTTTCTGCATGGGTCAAAAAAAGGGGGACAGCGCGCTTTGGCGCTGCCCCCGCTGCATCTCGCTTTCCAGGTTGAGTGTCAGGCGGTTTCGTAACGCGGCGGGCTA